>SDBU01007346.1_pt1 | contig 12728 bp, 15 predicted proteins | sample 2277071 | NCBI WGS metagenome assembly SDBU01 (sample SAMN10397929, study PRJNA504765) | marine sediment metagenome | isolation source: marine sediment core GS08_GC12, 126 cmbsf | place: Arctic Ocean: Gakkel Ridge, Loki's castle | collected 2008 | reverse complement strand
TGTCTTCTTGTTCATTCGCTTAATCCTTGTCATATCAAACATTTTAGACCCTTATTCCTTCCGGGGCGTTCCGGTTTATACAGACTGCATAAAACCGGTCAAAGTCCATTGACCGGACTTCGCACGCCGTGGCCACCTTTGTTCAAAACATGAGTGTAAATCATGGTCGTGCTGATGTCTTTGTGCCCAAGAAGTTCCTGGATCGTGCGGATGCCGACCTCAAGAAAGTGCGTCGCGCAGACTTGGACCCTACCTGACTCATCATTTCACCACCTAATCTGCCTGGATCTGTCGCAGCTCGGCAATAATCCCGGACAGCCCCGCCTCCAGATCATCAAAGCGCTGATACACATCGCGGCCGGGCTTCTGGTCGGCCCGGTCCAGCATGTGACTGGAATCGCGTGTCAGACCGGTGCTTCCTGATCGATCTGAGACCTGGCTACTTTCATCAGCAGCCGTAGCGCCTCGTTCACTGCCTCATCATTGGGGAAAGCCTCTGCCACGTCCGGGGCCAGCAGGACCAGATTAGTGCCCTCGCTGTAACGCTTTGCATACTTGCCCCTGACGCCCCCCTTTAATTGAGACAGGTCGTATTCAGCGCGAAGCTCGTCGTCAACCGGTGTATCAACTTTGTTCTTCATAAAACCTTCGCTCACGGCGCGTCGCTTTTGACCGCCGCCTCAGGCCCCCTTCCCGCCCATGAACGCCGCCGCCCGTTCGATCCCCTCCGCCAGGCGGTCGATCTCGGCGGGGGTGTTGTATATGTAGAAACTGGCCCTGGTGGTGGCGGGCACGCCCAGGCAGCGCATCAGGGGCTGGGCGCAGTGGTGTCCCGCCCGGACAGCGATGCCCTCGTGATCCAGCAGCTGGGCCAGGTCGTGGGGGTGAACGCCCGCGAGGTTAAACGGAATCGCGGAGCTGCTGGTGGGCGCGTGACCGTAGATGGTGAGGCCCGGAATCCGGGAGAGGACCTGGCGGGCGTAGCGGGTGAGCTGGTCGCCATAATGCGCGATATTGTCCCTGCCCAGGTGGTTAAGATAGTCAATGGCCGCCCCCAGCCCGATCACCTGGGCGATGTTGGGCGTCCCCGCCTCGAACTTCCAGGGGAGCTGGTTCCAGGTGGCTCCCTGCAGGTCCACCGTGCTGATCATCTCGCCGCCGCCGAGGAAGGGCTCCATGGCCTCCAGCAGGTCCGTCCTCGCGTAGAGCACCCCCACGCCGGTGGGTCCCAGCATCTTATGGCCGGAGAAGGCCAGGAAATCGCAGTCCAGCTGTTGCACGTTCACCGGGAAATGGGGCACGCTCTGGGCGCCGTCCAGCAGCACCAGCGCGCCGACTTCGCGGGCCTGGGCCACGATCTGCTCCACCGGATTGACCGTCCCTAAGACATTGGACTGGTGCACCACCGCCACGATCCTGGTGCGACCGTTGATATACTCCTCCAGGTCATTAAGATCAAGGGTATGATCTTGGCGAATGGGTATGTAGCGCAGGGTGGCGCCGGTGTCGCGGGCCAGGAGCTGCCAGGGGATGATGTTGCTGTGGTGCTCCATCTCGGTGATGAGGACCTCGTCCCCCGGCCCCAGGTTGTAGCGCCCCCAGGCATAGGCCACCAGGTTGATGCCCTCGGTCGTTCCGCGGGTGAAGACGATGGACCGCCAGTCGTCGGCATTGATGAATTGAGCCACCTTTTGCCGGGCCGATTCGTAGGCCGCGGTGGCCCGTTCGCCCAGCTCGTAGATGGCGCGGTGGACGTTGGCGTTGTTCTCCTCGTAGTGCCGCGTGATAGCGTCAATGACCTGGCGCGGCTTTTGGGAAGTGGCGGCGCTGTCCAGGTAGACCAGCGGCTTGCCGTGCATACGCTGATTGAGGATGGGGAAATCGCGGCGGAGCTGCTCCAGGTCCCAGGGCGGAATCGGCGGCTCCATTTCATCAACGGGCATGTTCGTAGTGGATCGAGTAATGTTTCGGGACATAATCGATTCCTCCCGGTGCGCTACAGCAGACCGAGCCTGAGCCGGGCCGCCTCCGACATCATGTTCTGGTTCCACAAAGGCTCCCACACCAGCTGTACCCTGGCATCAGCCACGCCGGGCACCGACAGAGCTTTCTGCCGCACGTCCTCGGCGATGAAGGGACCCATACCGCAGCCGGGGGCGGTGAGGGTCATCTTGATGTCCACCCGCTGGCCGGCGCCATCCTTTCGCGGGGTGATCTTGAGATCGTAGATAAGGCCCAGCTCCACGATGTTCACCGGGATTTCGGGGTCGTAACATGTATTCAGCCGGTCCCAGATCAATTGCTCGTCCACCTCAACGGCGGCTCCGGCGGCTGGCTGGTCTTTCACGGTCGGTGTAGGTTCCTTCCCCAGGACATCGGCGTCCTGGCCGTCGATGCGAGCCAGGTTCCCCATGACCATGACGGTATAGCTGCCCCCCAGGGCCTGGGTTATGGTCACCTCTTGCCCTTTTTTCAGGGTGATTTTGTTCCCCGATGGGATCAGAACGCCCTCACAATCACGCCTGAGGGTTACCGTTTCACGCTGCTGCATCATATTTCCTTAACGTCTTGTTTACTTAGCCACGAATCCGCCAGCTGGCGGACGAATTTTCACTAAAAAAAACATAGGCCCACGACATTCTTAAGAAATCTTTTGCAGTTTCTCATTTGTGTTAATTCGTGCCAATTCATGGCTATATTTTTACCAATTCGTGGCTTAATTCTTAACAACTCTTACCCTACTCGGTAGTGACAGTCTCCGGCTGCTCTTCAAGGCTGGCCTCCAGTGTGCGCCAGGCCAGCATGGCGCATTTCACCCGCACGGGGAATTTATAGACATCGGCCAGGGCGGCCAGCTTGCCCAGCTTGTCCGGGTCTCCTTCGCCCGTGGTCGCCATGAGATGGAACCGCTCGAGCAGGTCCAGCGCCTCAGCCCTGGTCTTGCCCTTCAATACGGTGGTCATGAGAGAAGCCGACGCCTTGGAAATAGCGCACCCCGAACCCAGGAAACCGACGTCCCGGATTACGTCGCCATCCAGGGTCAGGTAGAGGTCGATATCGTCGCCGCACAGGGGATTATGCCCGTGGGCGGTGCGGTCGGCATCCTTAATCTCGCGAAAATTGCGGGGATTCTGATTATGGTCCAGGATCAACTGTTGGTAGAGCTCGCGGAGATCATCCATCTGCTGGTATCCTCCTGCCTTCCGTAATAGCCTTTATGGGGACGTGCCCATCCGGGAGCCAGCGGGAGACAAGTCCATCCACATACTTCCGGACGTTGTCATTCTCGACCAGGCTGATGATCTCCTGGGTAAAGCCGTGGATCAACAGACGCCGGGCCGTCTCCCGGTCGATGCCGCGGGATAGGAAATAGAACATGGTTTCTTCATCGACCTGGCCGACGGTGGACCCATGCGTACATTTCACGTCATCGGCATAGATCTCCAGCTGCGGATTGGTGTTCACCAACGCCTTATCGGAGAGCATCAGGTTCTGGTTGGACTGTGTCGCGTTGGTCTTCTGTGCGTCGGTATGGACCACGATCCTTCCATTGAAGACGGCGTGCCCCCGGTCATCCAGGATTCCCTTGTAGTTTTCCGTGCTGGTACAGTGAGGGGCCACGTGGTCGATCCGGGTGTGGTTATCCACGTGCTGGCGGCCATTCACCAGGTACAGCCCGTTCAGGGCCACTTCCGCCCCCTCCCCGGCAAGGATAGTGTTCACATTATTTCGCACCAGCCCGCCCCCAACCGTGAAGGTGTGCAGACCCACCCGGCTGTCGGCATCCTGATGGGTCTGCACGGTAGCAATGTGAGTGGTATTGTCCGATTCCTGCTGTACCCGGACATAATCGACTACTGACCCGGCTCCCGCCGCTATTTCGGTAACGGCATTGGTGAAGATGGGACCGCTAGGCAGGCCCGTCTGGACGGCCTCCCCGGACTCGTCGTAGACGGCACGTCGAGGCTGGCCGGGAGCCTCGGCGTAGCCAGAACGGCGAGCCCGGCCAGGGCCGGACAAGCCTACATAGTGCTCCACCACCGCCAGCCGGCTGTTCTCCCCGGCCACTACCAGGGTGCGGGGGTGGGAAACAGTGGCAGCTTGCCCGGCCTGTCCGGCCCTGGCCGTCCCGGCCACGGGGAGGCCGTCCAGACGGGCGTAATGGTAGTGTAGCCGGGTGGCAGCGGTGGATATGTAAAGCAGATGGACGAGACGATCAACCACGACCCCCGGGGGCACGCTGATGAAGACCCCGTCGTAGAGAAAGGCGGTATTCAGGGCCGCGAAAGCCTGTTCATTGAAATCGGCATAGCGGCCCAGGTGGGGCAGCACCTGTTCGGGAATACTGCCCAGGGCCTCGGCCAGGCCCCGAATTTCCACTCCCTGCGGCAGCCCATCCAGCCGCGACAGTTCGGGCCTGATCAGGCCGCCAACCACTACCACTCGCAGACTGTCTTCCAGGGTAACGGAGTCCAGCGACTGCAAGCCGGCAGCGGGCAGGTCCCAATCCGGCAGGTGGAATTCGGTCCCGGCGATGGGCTCCACGCTGGTATTACGCCAGGCCTCCATGCGGGTAGTGGGAAAGCCCAGCTGCATGAACCGCTCCATGGCTGACAGCCGCATATTGCGCACCGCTTCGGGCTGGCCGTTAAAACCCTCCCGCTCCATGCGCTCGAAAGCGGACTGGTAAAAGCCGGTAATGGCGGCGGTCTCGGTCATGGTTTCAGCCGGCCTCAGGCGGCCGGGGTCTCCTCGGCTTGTATCCAGCCGTAGCCTTTCGCTTCCAGCTCATGGGCCAGCTCCGGTCCGCCCGAGCGAGCGATCCGGCCGTTCACCAGCACGTGTACCTTGTCGGGCCGGATATAATTCAGGATGCGCTGGTAGTGGGTGATGACGAGGAAGGCCCGCTCGGGGCTGCGAAAGCCGTTCACCCCTTCGGCAACGGTTTTCAGGGCATCAATATCCAGACCCGAGTCGGTCTCGTCGAGAATAGCCAGTTGGGGTTCCAGGGTGAGCATCTGCAAAATCTCGTTGCGCTTCTTCTCGCCACCGGAGAAACCCTCGTTCACCGGACGCTGCAGGAAGCTCTCATCCAGCTGCACCAGCTTGATCTTCTCCTTGATGAGGGCCAGGAAGTCCACGGCGTCGATCTCTTCCTCGCCCCGGTGCCTGCGCCGGGCATTCACCGCCGCCTGCAGGAAGTAGGTGTTGTTCACCCCCGGAATGACCACCGGGTACTGGAACGAGAGGAAGACACCTTCCCTGGCCCGTTCCTCCGGGCTTAGCTCCAGCAGGTTGTTGCCCTGGTAGAGTACCTCGCCGGCGGTGACCTCATAGGTGTCCCGGCCCGCCAGGACCTGGGCAAAGGTGCTCTTGCCCGAGCCGTTGGGCCCCATCACCGCGTGCAACTCCCCGGCGTTTACCTCCAGGTCGATGCCCTTGAGGATCTCGATCCCCTCAACACTCACGTGCAGATTCTTGATCTCAAGCATAATTGTCTGTTGTTAGTTATTAGTTATTAGTTATTTGTCGTTAGTAGTCCATTGTCCGTTGTATGTTGCCTACTGCTGCTGGCTCCAATCGACCCTCGCTTTACGCTCTACGCTTTTTGACCTTTGCGACTTTGCGGTTATTTCTTCTCTTCAATCTTCTCTTCCTGCCAACTGCCGACTGCCAACTGCTACTCTATGCTCCTTTCCAGGCTCAGCGTTCTCCGCGCTCTCTGCGGTTAAATCTTCTATTTTCATTCAACATTCATCATTCAACATTCATCATTCATCATTCCCAGTCACCCCACACTCCCCTCCAAACTCACCCCCAGCAGCTGCCGGGCTTCCACGGCAAATTCCATGGGCAGGTTGCGGAAGATCTCCTTGCAGAAGCCGTTAACGATCATGGAGACGGCGTCCTCGGTGGAGATGCCCCGTTGCCGGCAGTAGAACAGCTGATCCTCACCGATCCGAGAGGTGGAGGCTTCGTGCTCCATTTGGGCGGTGGCGTTGCGCACGTCGATGTAGGGGAAGGTGTGGGCGCCGCACCGGTCGCCAATAAGGAGCGAGTCGCATTGGGAGTAGTTGCGGGCGCCGGTTGCGCCGGGCATGATCCGCACCAGGCCGCGGTAGGCGTTCTGCCCGTGACCGGCGGAGATGCCCTTGGATATAATCGTGCTGCGGGTGTTCTTCCCCAGGTGGATCATCTTGGTGCCGGTGTCAGCCTGTTGGTAGTTATTGGTCAGGGCCACCGAGTAGAACTCGCCCACGGAGTTGTCCCCCTGGAGAATACAGCCGGGATACTTCCATGTGATGGCGGAGCCGGTCTCCACCTGGGTCCAGGAGATCCGGGAGTTGACCCCCCGGCAAATCCCCCGCTTGGTGACGAAATTGTATATGCCGCCCCTGCCGTGCTCATCACCGGGATACCAGTTCTGGACGGTGGAATACTTTATCTCGGCGTTGTCCAGGGCGACCAGTTCCACCACCGCGGCGTGGAGCTGGTTCTCGTCCCGCATAGGAGCGGTGCAGCCTTCCAGGTAGCTCACGTAGCTCTCCTCGTCAGCGATGACCAGGGTCCGCTCGAACTGCCCCGTCATGGCCGCGTTGATGCGGAAGTAAGTGGACAGCTCCATAGGGCAGCGCACGCCTTTGGGGATGTAGACGAACGAGCCGTCGCTGAAGACCGCCGAGTTCAGGGCGGCGAAGAAGTTGTCGGTGTAAGGCACCACCGAACCCAGGTGCTGCCGCACCAGGTCGGGGTAACGCCGCACTGCCTCGGAGAACGGGCAGAATATCACCCCCGCCTCGGCCAGGGCCTCCTTGAAGGTGGTGGCCACCGATACGCTGTCGAAGACCGCGTCCACCGCCACACCCGCCAGGCGCTTCTGCTCCTCCAGGGGTATGCCCAGCTTCTCGTAGGTCTCCAGCAGCTTGGGGTCCACCTCGTCCAACCTCTGGTGGACGGGCTGCTTTTTCGGGGCGGCGTAATAGATGATGCTCTGGTAGTCAATGGGAGAGTATTTCACGTGGGCCCAATGGGGTTCGCCCTGCTCCTCGGCCATCCTGCACCAGTAGCGGTAAGCCTTCAGGCGCCATTCAAGGAGCCAGTCAGGTTCCTGCTTCTTCGCTGATATGAGCCTGACGACATCCTCATCCAGGCCGGGCGGGATGGTCTCCTGCTCGATGTCGGTGACGAACCCGTACTTGTATTCCTGGCTGGTCAGCCGGTCAAGGGCCTGGGAGTCGCCGCTCATAAACCCCGCCCCCGCGCATAAGGCCGGACCACCTGCTCCAGCGAAAGGTCGGTAAATACCGCCGTCAGGGTATGATCGATAACCCGCATGGGGCTGCGGATACTGCAGGACTCCGCCTGGGTGCATTCGTCCTCGCTCAGGCTTACACAGTCGACAATCCCGAGCGGCCCCTCCATCCGCTCGAGAAACTGCCACAGGCTAACGTCCGCGAGCTGGGCTTTCAGCCGGTAGCCTCCCTGGGCGCCCTGGACGGGCTCCACAAAACCTTTTTGGGCCAGCCGTTGCATTACCTTGGCCAGGATGGGGAAGGGTATCCCGCAGTTGTCGGCGATTTCCCTCACCTTGGTTACCCCACCGCTCACAGGCTGGCTCAGCTGACCCAGGGCCATGAGAGCATACTCGGTTTTGCGCGTCAGTTTCAGCATGGTTGAGCAAATACGACCATTTTAGTCTGGGATAAATTACGACCGATTTGGTCTTGTTGCAAGGGAAAATGTGCAGCAATCAGCGGTCAGCCATCAGCAGTCAGGAATCAGCGGCTATTAACCGCAGAGGCTTGTCCGTTCGACTAAGGCTTCGACGTGAGCTCAGCCGAACGTTCACGACGAAGCCTGAGCGAGGCCGAAGGAGCTGCCGTCAGGGGGGGCGAATCCATCCGTCAGGATGCCGGACAGGTAAATGAGTTCGCTGAATCTCCGAATGGATCCCTTTGGGGAAAAAGAGACGGCTACCCCGCCGTTGGCGGGGTTCAAGCCGCCTGTAGTGCTATAGCCCGCTTTAGCGGGGTTTCTTTGATTAAGCGAGGTGGTTTACCACTTCGCGGAAAGCTCACCCTGGCCCGCAAGGCGACAAAAGAAAAAAGATAACAGGAAAGGGTGCCAAACACGAAGAGGGCGATTCGTAGAGCTACTTGACAATATTGGGCGAAGTACTCAGGCCTTCTAAAGATCTATAACACGAAAGCCATAGCTTTCTGCCATACCCTTAACCTCATTGCGACTATCCTCATAGAGGCCATAAACATACAATACCTCATTCCTGTCGTAAACTGTATTGCCAATAACAACAACTACCTGCCCGCGACTTTCTTTGTGCTGGTTTGTTAAAACTGCATCTTCATCGTGGCCCCTGCCCTGTATCCTTGCTTTTACTTGATATCTCATTACTCTACTCTCCAATATTTCAAATAGTTCAGATTGTCACTTTATTTACCATTCAGAATTGAAGATGTCGTTCATGCTGTTTAGTAGTATTGTACCAGCCGGCGGGCCGGCAGCTGTGGGTGGAGTGGTTGGAGATTGGACCAAGCGTAAGCAATCCAGAGCGGTTCACTCATTTCAACTTTCCTGCGCCACATAACGGCACCCATAAGCCGCGCTGCTTTTTAGTGTAGGCTTGATGGATTTGTTAGGTTGCATAGACGCCATTATGCCATACCTAATTTGGAAGCAGCAGATGTGTATACTATCATTGTAAGTTCACAATCTTTTAAGGCTCGGTGAGTACCTTTAGTTGATAGATCCCCAGTATTGGCTAGATCAGCCAGATTGTAGCTTTTTAATCCCGGCCAAGCACGCCTTGCCATTTTCAGAGCACAAGAGCTTTGGTTTTTAATTGTAAGGCCAAAACATTTCGCTGCTGTTTTGAGAAAACCCATGTCAAATTCAGCGTTGTATGCAACCAAGCGTAAATCACCGATAAATTCCAAAAATTCCTTTATTACTGATTCCAGTATTTCACCATCTTTTTCGACCATTTCCTGGGTTATACCCGTAATCTGTGTGATTTTCTTAGGAATCTTTTTACTTGGTTTTATTAGTGCCTGAAAGGTGACATGTTTGTTTGAATCGCGAGTTACTTTTACAGCGCCAATCTCAATAATTTCATGTTTTGTAGGATCAAGTCCTGTTGTCTCAAGGTCTAGAACTACAAATTGTTCAGGTAGCATAGACAAATCTGCCTTTCTCCCTCTCGACCGAAAGAAAAGGTAAGCCCCAACGACCAAAATTAAAATAATTAACCATTCCATAATTGTTTCCTATAACCTAACGATTGGCATCAGCGGCGCGCTGGGCGAGCCCGCTGGAGCGCCTTGTTAGCCGGATCCCCTAATGCCGGCCCATCATTCGCAATAAAGTATAATTGCTATTAAGTACCGTCATAAGAGCCCCATTTCTCCAGGAGAGCCCTCACTCTATCTGGATCCACCAGACTATAGTAGCGTCTATGTCCTCCTCTAGAAGTTGCGTCTGGTTTTAGAAATCCAAGCTTTGATAAGTGATGCAATTTGGATTGATGGAACCTTTTGTGTAATCTGCCTTCATAAAGAGGGAGTACCCAACTGTAGCAGATGATCCTCTCAAGCACCGGCAAAGTCTCGGATTTCCAATACGTATAGCATGCCCAAAGGACTTGTTGAAGCTCTGGGTTGCACTCAATCGCGTCCATTTTCATGACGTTGCCTCCATTCCTACAAAACACATTGATATGAAATCGGAGTATGGCCTTTTTAACGATTAGCCGTTATTGAACAAGTACTCCGTCACTTCATCTTTCGCGCCAGAACGGTAGATCACTCCCCCTATTTCGCTCAGTCCAATTAAATAAGCATCATATTCGCGTTCGGGACCTACTGGGCCATAGAGATCTCTGGTTTCATAAACCGGGCCACCCTTGGTGAAATGCACCAATGCGATTTTCTGGCTAAGAGCATATTCAATTGCACCCTGCTGAAATTGTGCCGTTGAGAAGAACATTGCCTTGTGTGCTCTGACTGAGCGTACCTTGTCCGAAAGAACTTGAACAAGTTCTCTTTTTATAGAATTACGATGATGCTTGCATTCTACCAAGACTAAAAACTCTGCTCCGAGAGTCTCAAATTTCGCAATTGCATCCATTGCGAACTCCCCATCTGGTCCAGCAATGGTTTCCTGGTGACGCACGGAGAAGTTCTTCAATTCTCCGTTAATGCCACGTAGGTAGTCTACGACCATCCGTTCAAATTGACTGGGGGTGACCTGTAACCAATCACGTTCCCATGGTGCTTTCACCTTCATGTCGTTTCTCCCTATTTGAAACGGCTAACGCTTCGACTAACGCGCAACAAATGCCAAGCGAAGCGCGGCTTTCAGTTGACGCGTTCAGCGGCTTGTCATACCGCTATTTAAATTATTTATTGGGCCAAATAATTTTTCTCTGATCTCCCGAGCAAGTGCATTAATATATAAAAAATATAGAGGTGCTTCATGCTGAGCCATCGTTGCCTGAATTATTCCCTGGCCGACAAGTAATTCAGAGACTTTTGGCTCAGATATTTCATCAATATTCAGCCTATCTTGTTCCAATTTAACACCTGTAACAGGTAAACTACTCTCACCAAATGTCTTTTTCTTATCAGAGTGACCATATGCATTCCTAAACCGATCTCTGAATTCGTGAAGATGCTTTTTCTGTTTCTTAGATATTAAGCCTAATGTACAAGCACAATTTATTGTTTTATTTAAATTTGCATCCCCGTATAATTCTATTCCTTCTTTATATTTTTCGACAAGAGACGTTACTACTCTGCCTTTAATTTCTTCTTCACTTTGCTCATTATCTTCAGAATGTCTTATTATTAGAGCGTATTTTAGCAAACTCTCGAGAAAATGATTTGACAAAGTTATAGCGGCTTGACAGAAGCCAAAAATAATACACAGACTTATTTCATGTCTAAGAGGATCGAGTTCAGGCCAATCATAATGGTTTTTATAAGCGTCTCTAACGGAAAGATAATGCCTGTTAATAAATTCGATTCTCGAACGAATTATCTCGTTTACTTCTTCAGTTAATATTTCCCCTTTTTCTTCGTCCATAATAATCTTCTAAATAAGCGGTATAATGGTTGCGAGTTCAGCCGTCCGCTGGATCACCATAGCAGCGCTGTCTAACGGCTCGCGGTTCAGACGTCAGTTTAATCCTATGGTTATGCGATTCTAGTCGAAGATATCGCAGATAGGGCAACTCCAATTCTCTCCCTCGGCACGATCCGGATGATAATCATTTTCCAGTTTCTCACTTCCCCCGAAGTCATGGTAGTTCTGACACTCTTTCTCGAACGCAGACTTGAGGCTGGGAGCGACGGACGCTTTGAATGATTTGTACTTGGTGGAACCGGTCCAGTCATGAAGTCTGTTATTCAAATCATCATCTGATCTGCCAACATAGAGAACTATGAACGTGCCCTTATCGTTGACGTAGCCGAGGGCGTAGTTCCCTGGGGCAGTTTCAGTGATAACCTTATCCACCGTGTCGCTATCGAGATCCCATGGCCCCTCTAGCCCTAACTGTGCCATTTTATTCTCCCCTTTTCTTTTATGTTACGCCTAACTCATATTATGCAGCATTATTGCAATATACCAACCTCCAGGTCAGTCGAGACGCGTGTTAGTATACTGCCAAGCTTCATGTGTACTCTTCACTATTAAATGTAAAGCCTATATTTATCCCCTTCAACAGGTTTCGGTTGCCGCCGCTAGAAAAAGGCCCCGCGAGGTATCCCTATCAATTCTCAATCTTCAATCCCTTCGCGTCCTTTGCGTCCTTGGCGGTTCCTTTCTTCTTGGCTGACGGCTGACTTGTCCGGCGTAGCCCGGCGTAGACGGACCGCTCACCGCTAAACTCTTTCCCCCTCTATCCCCGAGAGAAAGGGCCTCATGGCTTGTCCGGCGTAGCGAAGCGTAGACGGAAGTGAGGGGGGTGAGTACCTCTTCCCAGTTTACCCCGCTCCTAGTCCCGTCATAAATCCCGCCAACGGCGGGGCTGAAAGTGATCGTATCCCGCTGGAAGTGCCCAATCCCGCTGGAAGTTCGTATCCCGCTGGAAGTGATCGTATCCCGCTGGAAGCGGGGCGGGGCGGGGCGGGGCCAACGGCGGGGGGGATGAGAGGGGTGAGTTGAAAAAGGGCATTATGAAGTGAAGGGATTGCCGTGAGGCACCCACCCCTTCCCGACCTGATGGTCGGATTTCCCCTCCCTCAGCGAGGGAGGGGCCTCACGGAGTGAGCGGGGTGGGTGGCGCACCTCGCGCACCCCGCGCACCACGCGAACGACAGCCCCTTTCCGTTTCATTATATTCCGGCCCTATGATGATACCGCCGCCTTATCGCCCCGCTGCCACTGCCGTCTTAAATCCCGCTCCTAGTCCCGTCATAAATCCCGCCACAGGCGGGGCAGAATGCGGGGCCAACGGCGGGGCCATTGGTTTTGGAGCGGCTATTTTTAGACAGGGCGATTTACGCCCCTGTCCGGCGCCTTCAGTCCCGCCATCGGCGGGGTAGTATGAGCGTAGACGGATCTCGTCGGGAAAAAACTTTAAAATGCGGAATTTTGGACGGGTTTTGTCTAATTTTGCGCTGGTCATTGCGCCCCCTTTTGCTCCCGGTGGTTCGCTCTTCTCTCTTTTCTCTCTTCTCTTTTCGCTCCACGCTCCACGCCCTACGCTC
>SDBU01007345.1_pt1 | contig 12729 bp, 18 predicted proteins | sample 2277071 | NCBI WGS metagenome assembly SDBU01 (sample SAMN10397929, study PRJNA504765) | marine sediment metagenome | isolation source: marine sediment core GS08_GC12, 126 cmbsf | place: Arctic Ocean: Gakkel Ridge, Loki's castle | collected 2008 | reverse complement strand
ACTAAACAAAGTTCCTATAACTAACTTGTCACCCCATCGTAAAAAAAGATTGGATAACCTATTTGCAAAAGAATAAAGTAAAAATTTGATGTGAGTTTTTAAAGGTGTGAATTCTATTTTTCTATTTCTTCCAAATGACCGTAATTCTATAAGTATAAAAATTGTTGAAACAAAATATGCCAGAAAAATTCCATTTATATCAAAAAAATGAAATAAAATAATAGCTAGAGATGTAGTTACTGCAGCCCTAATAAGAACAAGTTTGGCAACCTTAAGATATTTTTCTTTGCTGTTAAGTCCTACAATAGTTAAATTGAAAATTGATAACCCCACAATGAGTAAACTTACTAACAAATTTTGTGTAATCATAAAAGCAACTATTGCCGATGCCAAAGCAATAATTGAAGTTAATACGAGAGCTCCTGGTATGACATTTTCTTTTTTTGGTTCATAAACAAGTATAGTTTGACGAAATCCTACCAGTGATATTGTTGTAGAAATATTAACTATAGACATTAAAAAGGTAAATTGCCCATATTCTGAGGGATCCAACAAGGATGCTAAAAACAACCAGAATAATCCAAAAATTAGTCCAGCAACTAGATTTGATGTTCCTAAAGTGAGATAGTCCTTAAGATTTTTGTTTAGAACCATTTTATTAATGCTGAGAGGATGATGTGGATAATTAAACAAATCTATAGAAAGTTCATTCTAATGTAGTAATTTCCTGATTAGTCTCTGATTAAAGTTGAAAGAATATTTTAAATAATTTAATTCGTGGCTATATTTTTACTAGAATGAATTCCAGAAAAACATCCACCAGGGGATGAATCTAGTTGTGTCACTAAAGTTTTCATTTTTGAATATTTGTTTTTAGTCTAACCAAAGTTTTTCCAAGGCAATTTTTGTCCTAAAAAATTTTCTAATTTTTTTACATCATCTTTATAGTATTTTATCAAAGCTTTTTTATCGTTAGCATCTATCGTTGGTCTTGATTGTTTTTTTACAATTAGTTTTCGTAAAGATGTTTGTTTTGAGGGTGACATTGTTTTTTGAGATATTTTTCTTATCAAGCTACTTGAAAGCAGAGACTTACCCAAACTGCCTCGTGGAACAACATATGGATTATGGCTTTCTTCTTCAAATTCGTTTATTTTATAATTTAAATCCAAAAAGTTTAAAATTTCTTCGAGTGTATGCCTTGAATCTTTTATCCACTTTTCAAAGATTAATATTTTAACCTGTTTTGAACCAAAAATATCCAAATATCTTTTTACATTTTCGAAATATAAACTAGATTCTAACCTTACAAATGGCTTTTTATCATTTTTTTTCTTAAAGGATCTTTGTATTTCATCATGGAAAGATAATTTTAAACGACTATTACGTAATTGCATTAAATAATTAGAAAATAATCTTTCAATAGGATCTCTAGTAATAAATGCAAGGTGATAATCTTTTGGATCACCAAACTCATGTTTGAATCTCTTTAATTGTTCTTCAAAAGGAAGATAAGACCACTCTCTTCTTTGTACCACTGGTTTAGTTTCACCACTATAGAATCCAGCATCTCTAGCTACAGATATACCACGTTTTTTAGCTAAGTATGGCATTAATGAAGTGGTTCCACATTTTGGAAAACCTAATATAACTATACCTTTCATAAATCTTCCCTTAATAACTTTTTAGTTAAATCAGAGTAAGCTTCTGTTATTGGTGGGGTATTACCTTCATTTATTAACGGCATGGTTCCTATCATATTTTCAAACGAATAAAACTCAGGTTTTAATTCTAACCAAGGAGTTATAAATTTTTTCATATTACATTGTTTTATTGGATTCATTTCACCGAACCCATTAGTTTTATATGGTTTATTCAAGAATATGTGATAACTATCTTCTGGACTAATGTAGTGATACCAAGACCAACACCTTGCAACTGGATCACGAAATATGATAACAGGGGTAGCCATATTACCCCATCTACTTTTAAAATAATTTATTGCATTATCCTTGAATATACATTCATCACGTTTTACATTATTATCACCGTATTTATTTATGAGATATTGGTGTAATGAAAAAGATCCAGATCTTGGCATTCCTATTATAACTAACATGTTTTTCAAAAGGTAGCATGTATTAAAACCTTTATGGTAGATTTCTCTGTATACTTATAAGTAACAGAAACCTTTATAACCCATGAAACAAGAAGCGATATTTCACAAAAAAGCGAATCGCAAACATGCGAAAAAGGAATTGACTATCCAAGAGATTAGTCCACAGTGGTCACAAATACTTCCATTAATTGCTAAGACAAATAAATCAGAATTTTATAGAAATGGAACCATGTTAGATATCTCAGATTGTAAACATTGTGTTGTAGGAGAGGCATATGGATTTAAAGATGGTTATTCTCATTCAGATGAAAAGGATTTTTGTTATGATTGTTTCGCATCTGCTATTAATTTCGGATATTCTTTATTATTACCACAAGCTGAAAGAGAAGGATTAGTAAACACATTTGTTGATCATTGGAACTCAACTCACCTTTAAGTTTATATATTTATGTAACCATTCTCTCTTAGGCTAGCTCAAATGCGTCTTTGACTTATTCATAAAGACGGGGGTTCCTTGTGGTGGTTGCTAGTCGCCATCCATTAGTTTATATGTAAGTATTGGTTTATATTACCTAATGAGTGGGCAAATTCAAGAAGAAGTTATTAAGAAAAAAACACTATCAGATAAATTTCACTTGATGGCTGAAACATTAAGGAACTGTCAATTAAAGAGATGTGTAGGAAAGTTCTATGATCCAAGAAACGATTCATTTTGTGCTTATGGAGCATTAGGATTTATGGCAGGAATATCAAAAGATGATCTAATACACAATGACTTTAATCAAGTTTTAAGATCATATGAAATGAATTTAGATGATCAAATGAAGGCAGTTAGAATGCCAGAGTTAGTTGACTATCCTGAAAGAATAACATCAATATATCAAGCACTTTATTTGATGAATGATCACGGTTCTTCATGGACAGAGATAGCAGACCAATTAGATATATGGGCTGATAATCTATAATGGAACCTCGTTTTCTTTTAGATACATCAAACTATCAACCTAAAGTAAAACCTGAAGGACAATTAGAAGAATTCTTAGTTGAATATACTTTAGTTGTAGATGACAAAGAATATAAAATTCATGGATTAATTTGGGCAAAAGATTCTATAAATGCATATGCCAAAATGCCAAATATTAGAAGAGGAGAAAATCATTATTTAGCAAAAGAATTTGTTGTAGGTGCAATAAAAGATGAAGAAAGAAGAATGGTTCATGACAGATTACATGATATTGGTGGAGGTATAATATTACCATGACGGATGAAATAGAGTTAGGAGCAGATGCAGTAATATACACTTCTACAAATGAGTCAACATATGAGAATGTTGAAGGAAAATCTATAGAAACTATTGTATTAGATGAATCAAATCCAATAATGATAGGTAAGGCATGGGTTTGTAAAGTCTGTAAACTGGATAATATGGGAGTAATATGCTCTGAATGTAAAAAGATGTATAATCCTGCAGATCCTGACTGTGAACTTAAAGATTAGTTTATATTGAAGTTTCACCATATTTAATTTACCTCAGCCTGCTAGCAAGGTGGTGATATCTGTTTCGCCTTAATTGAGGAATAGTTTATATTACGCCTATACGTAGGTATAGAGTTAACAAACGGAAAGTGTCCGCCAAACTACGTCACGATAGTGCTTGTTAACCTACACGACAACAGCTTTGGCGACCAATTCCAATTTTGTTCAAAAAAACAAACAAACCTTTATTAAACTAGAAAATTATACTCCTAATAGTCTAGATTAGAGGGAAACCCGAAAGGATCACAAGAAAGGAGAGTTCAAGTAACAACAGCCTCGACTGGTCGCCTTCGCATTCATTTATATTATCCTGTTAACCCACAATTTCTATGGCAGACAGACTAGGAATAGGTATTACACTCGTAGTACTTGTAGTAATGGTAGCTATATCACACGCAAAAGCTACTGGTATCAATATAGGCTTCTAATACTTAGGAGTCAACCAATTTTTTTCCAAACAGTTAAAAGTACCTACATGTATTGTAATATATGAAGGAAGGAATAGACCATTTTATTGAAGGAATGGAAGCAAGATATCCGTTATGCTGTGTTCTTTTCTTTTGTGGATCTTGGGAATCTTTACTCAAAAATGTACCTGAATTTGAAGAAGATATGCCTATTATGGAAAATAATGAAAGAGTCATGTGTCCACGTTGTATAATGGAAAGTTTGGGAGATTTTGAATAATATGCTTAAATAAAAATTCATCCATTCTAGTGTATGGATGGATGGTACTAAATGATTATTTGGTTGACAGGAGCTTCAGGAGCTGGAAAAACTACATTAGCTCAGGCTTTAGTAAAAAAACTTAGAAACTGGATAATCTTAGATGGAGATGAAATGCGTGATTCTATCTCAGTAGGTGCAGGATTCGATGAAAAAGACAGAACAGAGCACAATTTGAGAGTAGCAAGATTAGCAAAGGTTTTAGAAAAACAAGGAATCAATGTATTTGTTTCTGTGATAGCACCATACCCAGATCTTAGAGAGAAGGTCGATTTAATCTGCAATCCTATATGGGTATGCTTAACTGGTACTCATGTAGATAAAAATTATGAAAATCCATACATCCAACCAGATAACGCTTCTCTCTATTTAGATCTTAATATGACAGTTGAGGAAAGAGTAGACGCAGTTATAGAAAACTTGAGACTCTTCAACGTGTACGTATTCGGGGTGCCGAGAAGTGGAACTTCAATGACTACACATGTGCTAGAATTACTAGGAGTAAAAATGGTTCATACATCTGAAGAAGAAAAAAACAGGGAACGAGGAGATAAACAATATAAGAAAAACTTTGGAGAATATCATCCAAACGAAACAGGATTCTATGAAGTAACAAAGAACTTCTTCACTAACTATGAAGAAATTCACGAAACACCATTCTCAGGATGTAAAATGATTGTACCTGTTAATCACCAAAGACTTGATGCTGTAAAACACACTCCATGTAAAGTAATTTTGACTTGGAGAGATCCAGAAGAGATAAGACAATCACAGATGGCTTACTATAGAAAAGGTCAGAATATTGATATAGGGCTTATTAGAACTCTGTTAGTAGAACAAAAATTAGTATTAGAAAAACAAAATATACCAGTTCATGTAGCAGATTATAATAAATTGTTAAAGGATCCAACTAAAGAGATTCAAGCCATTGCAGACTTTATTAAATCACCAAACAGTATTGATAAAGCATTAGAGTTTGTTAATCCCAAACAAAACAGATTTAAAAAGGAGGAGTTAGTAGATGGAATCTAAACCAAAAATATTGAAAGAGGTAATGGAGTTAAGGGGAATTAATAGTAAAACTTATGAATTAGATAATGGACAAAAACAATTACAAGGATTCTATAAACCAATTCATTATGAAAAGAATGGAATCATGTATGATATAGACACAAATATACAAGATGGAAAAGTAGAGAACGCACCATATGTAGCAATTTTAAGCAAAGATAAAATAGGATTTTCATTTAAGAAAAAGGAAACAGGTGATCAAGTAAAAATAACTTTGGATAAATTAGGAGAAAAAGAAATACCATATCAACTACCTCTTATTAAAGGAAACTCAGCACTTTATGAAGATGTTGATAAAGATATAGATATATTAATACAGTTCAATAATACTGGAGGAAGATTATTCAGAATATTAAAGACTCCAGAAGCAGAAAGAAAAGCATCATTTTATATAGAGCAAAATAAGGATGGATTAAATATTTCACCACAATTCTTCGGGAAAGATTCTGAAGAAAGAACCATTCAATTAGAAACTAAAACAGAAGAAACAGATTCAGGTCTTTATGTTGAAGATATATTTACAGGACAAACTGTCACAATGGATGAAAAAACTAGAGTAAGAAGTCTAAGTGATGAAGTAACTTATCCTGTAATGATTGATCCAGAGGTATCTATATGGTTTTAGTAGATGTAGACATAACTGGAGGTGCTGATGATGGATATGCAGGTATAGGAGGATATTCCTTGGGTGGAACAGGATACACAAACACTACACACTATCTTCAGAATACTGGAACTAATCTGACCGTAGCTACTGGGCAATCAAGATACCCCACAGGCACAACTACTAAAACAAATGATACTGCGTTTAAATCTTACTTCTTATTTAGAGGAATAACAATTCCACAAGGTTCAACTATTGACGATGCGACATTCACATTTACTGGTAGGGGAAGTACTGGAGTAGGTGCAGGAGCAGGACAGATATTTATTGAAGCTAGAAAAACAGCTAGCCCAACAGTTCCTACAGGTTCTGGAACGACATTATTTACTAAAACAGTAGCTAGTAATACTCAAACGGAGGATATGGGAACAAATTCTACTGTGGATACAACTATTAATTCAGATATTACGAGTTTAATTCAAGAATTAGTAGATGCTTTTGATTACAACAATGATAATATGATGTTAATGATTAATGCAGTAAAACAAGTCTTACCAACTGGAACAACATCACTCCAAAACGAAAATGAAATTAGACCTTTTGAATTTGGAGGATCAACTATAGCTAATCTAACAATAAATTATACCGCAGGAGCAAACACTGAAGATTTCTTTGTAGATGCATTAATTCAAATATTAAATCAGGAAGAAACATTTACAATAGATTCATTAATTCAAATACTAGATCAAGAAGAAACTTTCACAGTAGATGCACTACTACAAGCAACTCAAACTGAAACATTTACTATAGATGCATTAGTACAATCACAAGGAACATGTAATGCAGGAACAAAGGTATTTGACCAAATTGCTGGAAACTCAGGTCTATGGACAGAAGTTGATGGAGCTGGTCAGATAGAAATTGACTTAGCTGGTTCAGGAGTGCTAGAATGGAATAGTTTACGAGGAGGAGGAACTACGACAGAAACGTTTGCACATAGAACAATATCTAACTTTGCTGATAATTTAGGAGTGATAACACTTAGATTAAAGGTAGATAAAATCAGTAGTAATATTCCATCAGGTAGATTTTTGGTTATACAAAACAATTCTTTACACCCTAATCCTTCTACAGGATCACAGATGCAACTTGGTTTAGGTACAGGTCAACCAGCTGGAGGAATATTCTGTAATATAAGTGATGGAACAACTTCATTATCTACAACTCCTCAACTAAGTTTCGCAAACGGAACTACAAGATTCTTGGAAGGAATATATGATCCAATAGCTAAAACATTAACATTAAACGTATATACTGATTCTGGTTTTTCAGTTCATGATACAGGAAGTCCAGTTCAAGTAGACGCATCATCAATATCAATGACAGGTTTAACATTTACGCATATGATAACAAGTAATGTTAAAAACTCAGGTACCTCTAGGGTTGTAAGTGCTGATTTGGATGACTTCACAGTAATTGGAGGAGGTTGTCCTACATTCGAAGTAGATGCATTAATACAATCACTTGGAGATGACGGATGTACAATTACAACTTTCTTTGACACTATAAACGATGATACACCATGGACAGTTATAGGAGGATCACAGATAGTAGTTAATGATACTGCAGGAGTAATAGAATATAACAGTTTACCAGCTGGAGCAAATGCAACATCAAGATATGCACATAGATCAATACCTTCATTTGCTGACAATATTGGTGATATAGAGCTTAAAATAAAAGTAGATAATCAGGTTACATCTTTCAATTCTCCAACACCTTTTCTTATACAAATACAAGAAGGTACTGCAGATCCATTTCAAGTAACAGGATCTCGAATGCATATAAGTCTAGATGCATCGTTTGGTGTATTTGCTCGAATAAGAGATGGAACTAATTTAGCAACTACATCATCAATATCATTTGTGGAGGGCACATTAAGATTCTTAAGGGCAACGTTTAATCCAGTATCTCAAATATTAACAATGAACGTGTATACAGATGCAAACTTTACAATACATGATACAGGAAGTCCAGTTCAGGTAAGTACATCAGCTGTATCATTAACTGGGGCAACTACATTTGATACTCTAACAACTGGTGCTAAATTTAATGATGGATCAGCAAGAGTTATAACTGCAGACTTGGATGACTTTACAATAAGTCATGGTGGATGTCCAGAGATAGGAGTAGATTCAATATTAGTAGATAGGTTTGATGAAGAGTTCACGGTAAACGCATTAATTCAAGCATTAGGAGAAAACGGAACATGTCCAATTCCAGCTACAGAAACTTTCTATAGCCGTTCAAAAAGTCAATCTCTTGCAGAAAGATTAGGAGAAGGAGTTAATTCACCATTTGCTGGAATTACTAGATCAGGAGTTAAAATAGAAGGAGCTACACACGTAGGAAAAGCAATAGAAGATATGAGGGTTTTGGGAATAAGAAGAAACGTAGCAGGTGCTACTGGATCATTATTTGCAACAGTGAGAAGTCAAGACGATACAGTAATAGCAATATCTACAAACTCAGTATTAGCAGAATCTCTACCAACAAGTGGAGCAGGAGACGATGTTACATTTACATTTGATGAGAAAATTGTATTACAAGATGGATATAGAATATTACTTGAATTCCCTAACTGTATAGGATGTGCTGATTCTGCAAGCTCTCCAAACGTATTTTGGTTCGGAACTAGTACAGCATCTCCAGCTGGAACTGAAAGAACATTTTTTAGTAAAACTGTTTCAGATACAACGGGTTCTTATTTTGAAACAACTGTAGGATTTACTCAAGGAGGAGTTATATCATTTACTACATCATCAGCTGAGCCAGCTGAACAACGGGGATGTGCTGAAGTAGATGCAAATCTAAAAGGAATTGATCTAGAATTTGACTTTACAGTAGATGGACTTGCATTCGTACCACCTGCAAAATTGACTTTAGTAAGTGCTATAATAGCAGGAGAGATAGAAAAGACTTTCACTATAGACTCATCTTTGGTAAAGGCACCAATATTTACATTTACAGTAGACGCATGTATACAACAAAATAATAATGAAGGAACATTCACAATAGATGGACATGTATTCATACTTCCAGTAAGAAACATATTAGTAGACGCTATAGTAAGATACGGACAGGGAGCATCTCTACTTGGAGCTATTCCAGACCTTATAATACAAGCATTAAGAGAAAACCCACCAACACTTACAGGAAGAGGAATAGTAGTTAAAGTGGTAGAAATAACTACGGGAGATCCAACCATTCCTTTCACAGGTAAAACTAGCAGAATAAAGAACTGGCTTAATAGATTAAGATTAGATGGATTAATACAAGAGGATGGTAGTGATCCTGATTGGTTTGAAACTAACTGGTCATTAGTATAAGTTTAAATTATGTCATATGTCATATATGACAATATGCATATTAGGAGAAAAGAATGGATTAATTTGAACCAAATGGATTTATTGGCTTTGAAGAAAAAGATATTCAGTAATTATAGAAAAGAAGGATTTCCATATTATAATCTGAGTGTAGAAGATCAACGTAAACAAATAAAACAAATGGATAAATATTTTGAAAGTAAAAAATTAATAATAGAAGGTATCATACATCAAACAATGCATTGTTTAGGAACAGCATGGACATACTTTCCTCACTCATGGAATATAAAATGTAGTGGAAAGAAAACCCCGATGGAAATATTTAGTAGTGACAAATTATTTATGAAAGCAATATCAAAAAGATTAAAAAGAGGAGGCTATGTTACAGACTCTGGTATTAGAAAAGAACTAAAGACAACCACTGGAGCACAAGGAGTAAGTAATTTTAGACCAAGTGCATCAAGAGCTATTTATGATAAGTATGGAGGAGACGGAATAATATATGATCCTAGCTGTGGATTTGGAGGACGTTTGTTAGGAGCTATGTCATCACCAAAAGTTATAAAGTATATTGGTTGTGAACCATCAGAAAAAACTTTTGACGGATTAGAAAAAATGACTAGAATATTAAACAATGATACAAATATAAAGTTAATACAAAAGGGTAGCGAGGAATATGTATTAGAACAAGATGTAGATTTAGTATTTACAAGCCCACCATATTTTAACACAGAGATATATTCTGATGAAGAAACACAAAGCTGTAATAAGTTTCCAGAGTATGGAGAATGGTTAGACGGATTTTTACATAAGACAATTCTTAACACAGTAGATCATATAAAGAACGGAGGTTATTTAATAATCAATATAGCTAACACAAGAAATGCACCAAAACTAGAAGCTGACTTTAAACATATAATGAATAACATAAAAAGTATGGAGTTAAAAGAAACTTTAAAATTATCTCTAAGTCTAATTAATAAGACTGGATTCAAATACGAGCCTGTATTCGTATACAAGAAACTGTAGTATTAAATGAACAAACAAGCATTTATATACTAATGGGTATATAGTCATAATATGAAATCAAAGAGATTCATTTGTAGACGCTGTGGGAAAAACAACGGAGGAGAGTTTGCAGTAGGAATATGTGAACCATGTTCTGATACAGTTTTAATGGATATGGTGTGTGGATAGAAATGACTAAGTTAGTTACTACTGGAAATTATACAGATAGGAATGTTCTTTGTTGGGATAAAGAAGAAACCATTTCAATCATCAATGAGATAAGCAAAAAGTTTGTGGAATATGATCCAGAAATAAAGATAGGTACCAGTTATGCTCTACGAGACAAACCAAATTGGATACAGCTTGAAAACCTCAGAACAAACTTATGTCCAAGTGTAAATTTCACTAAGAAATATCAGACAGGAGTAGGTAGTTACGGTATGACTGTTAATCTAATAGCAATGCAAATTACTAAGGATACATCCATGGCAATAAAGTTGAATCTTGGAACATCAAGAGATACTAGACTTGAAAAAAGAATCACACCAAAATCTGTAGAAAAATTAGATGAGATTGTAAAATTATTCGTTGAAGAATTAAGTAAAAGATTAAAAGCACAACAAGAATCCTTCATCAAGAGCGAAAAAGAGTACAAAACTAATGCAGAACACTCAAAAACATTTCCAGACTTTGCAGAAAAACTAGGTTTTGGTAGAGATAAATCACCACAGGTTACGACTGAATGGAATCATTGGGGAATAGGAAACTATTCTTCTATCACAAAAGACTTTGGTGAAACCAATATAAAGCTACAGCAAAGAGTAGATGGAGACTTTGATATACACATTTCAAAAATTGACGAAAAGAAACTTAGAGAATTGATGGAGGGAATTTAAATGGAAGAATGTGATCACTATAGCGTTGATACTTGGGAATACGAAGAAGTAAATAATCGTGACGAAACTATCTATAGTGGAATTTGTAATGATTGTGGTAAAGAAGTTGAAAAGGCAGTTAAGACCATAACAACAGAAGAGGTATATTTAAGATGACTAATGATTTAAAATGTCTAAAACACCCAGACGCAGGAACCCATTATGGTGAACGTACAAAAAAAATTAGATGCAATTATTGTGATGAGGAGGTAAAACAAGTTGACTAAAGAAGATGTTTTCATATCAGTAGGATTTATGGATAAAAAAAACCCAAAGAAATATGATCCAATTAGAAGGTATTTCTTAAGACTTCATGACAAAGACTTGAGTGAAATCATGAGATATCTTGGTAAAAAAGCTGTTAAATTCGATCCTGTAAGGGAGGCTTCCTTCTAATGGTAACTATACCCAAAAAAATAAAAGTAAAGTGGAATAATGGTATGGAAAAGGAAATATTAAATCAAACCTTTGATCAATCTGGACTTTGCGATGTGTGTGACCATAAAGGAGCTTTCTTCGTAAACGAAACTCCAATAGTAGGACTATGTTTTACTCATATTCTAGAACAATATGGGGAAGATAATGTGGAGGTAATTTAAATGGTGTATAAAGGAGAGAAGGACTGGATAGAGTTCAAAAACTGGATGAAGTCAGTTGTATTAAGCACACACCTACCTGAAAATCATAAAAAGAATGGAGACTTGAAGTTTCCAAAATACATGATGGTTTGTAGTTGTGGAGAAGTGGATTGTAATAATCTGAGAAGAGATCAATCTGGACTTTATGGAAAATCAAACTTATCTAGTGATATTAATAGACACGACAGAAACGAACATAATTACTATGAAGATGAGGAAGAACAAGAACACACAAATGAGGTTTATATTAAAGAATCTGAGGTTGAACTTATGAAAGGTCAGATACATAATCTTGATTGGGATGACAGAAAAGACTTGATAAAGAGGTTGAAATAATGAAGTTTTCTACCTTTATCAATAAAAATGTAAGAAAGAATGGTACACTCAAATCTGGAGGATCCGTTCATGTAGAAGGAACTATACAGTTCTCTGATACAAAAGGTGGTTGTGGTCTTGGAGAATGTAATTGTTCTGAAGGTCATTGGTTATCAATAGTAATGCCTAGAACCAAAAGTGGAACTGTTAGAGGAATAATGGTAAATTTCAAAGACAGAAAAGAAATGTTGAAGGTGTTAAAAATATGAAGGAAGATCCAGTAGGAAGATATTATATAGATAAAATGGTAGGTAACTGTCCTTTATGTGACCGTGGACTTAGAGCACATGGTAATCAAACACATTCACATGGAGTAAAGACAGGTGTAACC
>SDBU01007344.1_pt1 | contig 12730 bp, 9 predicted proteins | sample 2277071 | NCBI WGS metagenome assembly SDBU01 (sample SAMN10397929, study PRJNA504765) | marine sediment metagenome | isolation source: marine sediment core GS08_GC12, 126 cmbsf | place: Arctic Ocean: Gakkel Ridge, Loki's castle | collected 2008 | reverse complement strand
GGCTACTGGATATTTTCCCGGCAAACCTTCGGGCGCAGTAGATTTGATGGTCTTGGATGGTGTCGGTAAACACTTAAAGGTCAATAACTTTTCTATTATCGTTCACGTTACAGCCGGTGCCAATGGCGATACTGTAACAGAGAAAGTCTATGGCGCAGCAGAGGCGGGGCCGCCCCAGCTTATAGCCTCAATCGTATGGACTATCGGCCTGGCTCAAGTATCGGCCACCGCAACTGAATTATGGGCTGACGAAGCTGTTGTTACTTCGACGCATATGAAAACGATAACAGTAGCAGATGGCGCTGGCGGCGGAGACCGTATATGTTCGGTTACGCTTGACCTTACGGGCTATCGTTATGTATTAGGAAAGTGGACTGCCGATAGCGGCAATCCTGATATAGTTACTGCACTATACAGGTCTTTCTAATGCCAGCAACGAAACTTCTGAAAAATTCATGGAACGCCGGAGAGCTATCCCAGTACATGGATGGTCGTACCGACCTTAGCAAGTATTACAACGGCGGCTCGAAAGTCATTAATGCTCTGGTACTTCCGCACGGCGGGTTTACGAAGCGTCCGGGTACGATTTACAAGGCTACTTCCGCTACGAGGGCGAATCTGACTGAATTTGAGTTTTCGGTTAATGATTCTTTGGTATTAGAATGGACGAATGTCCTCTTGAGGTTTTACAAGGATAAAGCACAGGTATTCGAACCGTTTGGAACTGAGGACTTGTCTGCTTTCGATAGTGCTACCGGCGATAGTAGTCTTGTCGCTCATTGGTTGTGCAATGACAATTTAGCTACGAATGCGATTTTGGATGACGCTATTGCGGGCAATCACGATGGCACTTCGGTGGCGGATACGGATACTTTTTCTGTTGCCGATGCCGAAGGAACTGCCAACTCAGCTTTCGATATTGGCGGTAGTGAAATAATTACTATTCCAGACCACCCCGATTTAAGTTTTGGTGACGGCTCAGATGATAGCCCTTTTAGTGTGGCTATATGGGCAAAAGTCGTCTTGGCTGGCTCAGGTCAGACACTTATCTCGAAATTTGAAATACCAGACTTTGAGTGGATGTGCTTTATGAATGCCGACGAGACCTTATCGTTTCGATTATACGATAAATCCGGTGCTGATTATATTCAGGTATCTACGTTAGTCCCATTAACTGCCGATTGGCATTTTTTAGTATTCACGAAATCGACGATAAGAGATACTACTGCCGCCGCCGGTGACGATGGCACAAAATTGGGAATGCATATTTACGTTGACTATCACGATATGCCGCTTCTTCTTATCCAGAATCCCGCCGCTTATGTAGCTATGGAGAGTTTGGGCGGCGATGTAAAGATAGGTTCGCGCCAAGGTGGGACTGAATGGGAAGGAAGTATTGATAAAGTAGCGATTTTTAATAAGGAACTTTCTTTTGCGGAAGTCTTATCCTTAACTGGAAACGACTCGACGACTCCGTATAGCATAACGTCACCATACACGACTGCTCAGGCATTCGGAATTCATTATACTCAATCTGCTGATGTAATGTATAGCGCGCATAATGACGTATTTCCGAAGAAACTTTCAAGAAATGCCGATTATAGTTGGGTAATAGAAGATGTGCCGTTTACAGGCGGGCCGTTTCTTACTGAGAATGTCATATCTTCATCTTTAATAGGTTTTGCTCGTACGGGCGGTACGGCGAGAAGTGGATATTATTTCCTTGCCGGTGCTACGGGAACACTTACGGCTACCGGTGGAAACAATTCGCCATTCAATACTAACATGATAGGAGCGTTATGGCTAATCAAACATACCCGTCCTGATAATACGACTTCGACTCAGGATAACGATACTAATGCCGCTCCAACTCTTATAGCTTTTCCCAAAGCCGTAAGGACTAAAGGCGACTTTACTTTCGATATAAGTAAATATGTAGCAGGAACTGACAGTGCGAAGTTATGGCGCAAGGCAGGCGATGGCGAATGGCAGGAATATAGAACGTTCACAGCGGCCACAGCTTTTACCGCAACCGAAGAAGAAGATGATGTCTTTTTCGCTTTTTCATTCTCGGTCAATACAATGAAGGGTACTTTCACCGCAAGAGACCAGATAAACTACGGCATAGTTAAGATAACCGCATTCACAAGTTCTACCGTTGTTACTGTAACGGTCATAGACCCCGTTCTAAGCAACAATTCTTCCGATGCGGCTGTTACTACGTCAATGTGGGCGGAAGGGGCATGGTCAACGTTCAGGGGCTTCGCACGGACAGTGGGCTTCCACGAGGACTGGTTGAGGTGGGCTTAATCTACAAACGACCCAGATAGATTATGGTCATCCCAATCCGGATTGTATGAGAATATGGCATTCACAATCGGTTTCGATAACGAGGCGGTCACAGCGATAGTCAAAGATAACGAAGTATCTCAGATTCAGTGGATGATGAGTAGAACAGTAATGGCGATAGGCGCGGCTAACAGGGAGTATAGTTTCTCCGCTCAGAATCCCGAAGACCCGGTAACTCCGCTTGACAAAAAGAGTATTCCACAGACAGGATTTTCTTCAGGGTCGATTCAGCCTGTGATGCTCAATGACAGCATTTTCTTTCTTCAGAGGCAGGGCAAGAAGTTAGGAGCGATGAAATTCGATTCCGTAACTGAAAACTTCGACGTCGATGACGCCACGCTTCTTGCCTATGGCCTCTTAGACTCTACACCTACGAATATGGCGGTATCCCGCTCACCTGATTCCCTGATTTGGGTAGTGAGGACAGACGGGGTAATGCCGACATTCACTTATGAGCCGAAAGAAGAGGTATCAGGTTGGGCAAGGCAGATATTCGGCAATTCGGCAGCGGTAGAGACTCCTACGGGTTTCGTAGAATCGACGGCGGTTATTCACGGAACGACCGAGGATGAGATATGGGTAAACGTGAGAAGAGTAATTGACTCAGCGACAGTCTATTATACGGAACTATTCGCGCCGAGAGACTTTGGCAGTGATATTGAGGATGCTATATTCGTGGATTCTTCCTTTACTTACGATGGCGCTGAAATAGAGTTTATAGATACGGGGATAGACCATCTCGTAGGTGAGACTGTATCCGTGTTTGCTGATGGCGTGGTGTTTGATGATGCAGTTGTAAATGCGAACGGCTATATCGACCTCAAGAAAGCAACGGTAATTACAGGCGCTTCAGTAGTTCAGGTCGGACTCCCTTACACAATGAAAGTGCGTAGTATGAGACTTGCCGTACCCCAAAGACCGGACGCATTACAGACAAAAATCAAGCGGGTAGTTTCGATAACTACACGATATATCAGGTCTCTCTTAGGTTCTGCCGGTACGGAATACGACATTAAAGATACCGAAGACGGGACATTGACAGAGTTTTTTAGAGACATAGGAGCGCTTTACAGTATCGAATCAACGGATACTCCCAAAACTAACAGAGCTACCGAAGGTGGATTCAGTGAAGAGGCTTATACAATTATTCTATCCGACGACCCCGTACCATTTACGGCTTTAGCTACGATTACGGAGGTAGAGGTATGATAGAAATGAGACTATACGAAGACTCCGACTGGCTGGAAATCAAAGACGCGGTAGAGCCGTTTTCACCACTACTGCCTAACGATTCGGTTTCCGAACGAAGCGTAGCCGTAACAGCGATAGAGGGTGGCGAGATAATGGCCTGTGGCGGAATAACGTTTACTTCCGATACCGAAGGACTGGTATGGGTGAAAGTGTCAGAAAAGTGTAAACGGTCGGCGTACAAGTGGGCAAGGACTATCCGTGAGACTTTCACCGCTATGATAGAGTCTATTGGGGATATAGATGTTTCGACCTATGTGGTTAAGGACTTCTGCAAAGGCGATAAACTCGCAAGGATGATAGGATTGAAGAATACAGGAACTTTCAGAGAGTATAAAGGTAATAAGTATTATAAATATACGGTGACTTAATGAGTGCAGGTGGTTTATTTTTGGCAGGTGGCGGCTTACAGGCTGCCGCACAGATTCAGGAAGGCAGAATAGCCAAGGCTCAAGGTTCGTTTGCTAAAAAGATAGCGTTAAGAAATCAGGAGTCCCTGAACCGTCAGGCCGAAGCCGAAAAGTCCGCTTCTCGCTTACAGGAAGAACGTGTAGCCCGTAAACAGAAGATAGTCCAAGGCAGGCAGTTAGCGAAAATAGGCAAGGGCGGAGCGGGCCTCATAGACGCTACCTTATCTGCACTTATAGATACAGCGACCCAATTCTCAATTGAAAGAAACCTTACTCTTAGAAGAGGAGTATTCAGGGCGGGTGCATTACGTGAGCGTGGCGCTATTATAGCCTCGCAGGGACGTTGGGCGAAGACGTTAGGTACTCAGGCTCAGAGACTATCTTATGTGAAGGCGGGTGCTTCGTTATTAGGCGCTGCTGGTGCGGCTTCAGCTACTACGAGTAGTCCGGGTGCGGGATTTACTCAACCAGGAGGTCAGGGCGGCGGATTAGCGTTTGGCGGTCGTGGCCCGGCTCCTCCACCGTCATCAAGAACATCATTTAGGGGATTATAAAGTGCCAAGAGTTGAAAGGTTTACAGCACAAGGCGAAATACCGGTACAGCAGGCACAGCTTATCGACCCGGGCGGATTCCCTGCCGATACTTCAAGTGCGGAGGCTTTGAGGACAGCGGCAAACGTAACAAAAGTAATGGCCGAACTTGCAAAGCGCAGACAGGAAGCACAAGACTCATTAGCTGCTACCAAAGCGAGTAAACTGCGTACTCAGATGGAACTGGAAATGCAGCAGGCCATGTTGAATGAACCCGACCCTGATAAATGGGAAGGGACAAGAGCCAAAATATCTGCCAAATATGGGGCAGAGTATGCTGGCCTGTCATTTTCAGATAAGACAATAAAAGCAAAACAGGACATAGAGCAAAAAGCCGCTAATAATGAAATGAGAATGAGAGTGGGGTTAGCGGCCACTAATCAGGACATAAAGAATGATATTGTCGAAAGCGGTGGAAACCTGATAGACTTGTACGCCAATGACGATGGCTCGCTTGGGGATGCCGATAAAATTGAGAAAGCATTAGAGGCATACGAAACCGCACAACTTCGTGATACGACTCCTAAAATTGCCAAGTTAAGAGTGGAAGAGACTTTGAAAGAAGCGCGGAAGGCAAGAGCGGAAATTGCGATAGAAAACATCAAGCCTGATATAGTTGCTGCCATTGCTGAAACTGATGATAGTGCAGACGGATATAAAACTCTTGACGAGGAAATAGCACAGCTTGTCAAAGATGGTATTTTAACTAAACCGGAATCCGTCGAAGCCAATAAGAAACTTGGCGATTGGATAGATAACTACGTATCCGGGAGAATCAAGGCGGCGAAAAACAAAGATGCACTTGATACTATGGAGTCGTATCGGGAGTTTAGTAAGCCTATTATAAATGGAGAAATGACTTTTGACGATACTGGTAATTTCCGAGAAACTCGCCGTCCCGGAGAGCAAGTATCTGACGCTGAAAGGTGGCGGAAATACATTAAGGGCTCATACAAAGACCCGCCGACTAAAAGCTCCCCGGAGGGGCATACGGTATCATTCGCCGCCGTTTTTGACGTGGCAACGTTACAATTATCGCCAAAGGAAGGGTACGACGTTTTATTAGAAGCTCGTTTTGTCGATGGTGCTATCACGAACGAACAGTTCGAATGGGCTGTTGATAAGATAGAGAATCCCTACCCCAAGCACGTATTTGAAGACCTGAACGCAACTCTAAAATCGAATCTTGAAGATTTTAACAGGTTATTTAGTGCTGATAATGAGCGCAATAAAAAGGTTAATGAAGCATTGATTAGTTGGGTTGACGAACAGGAAAAAGTACCGTCAAAGAAAGAAATGTTTGCCATGTCATCCGCCTTTAGAGCCGGAGGCGGGCAACCGCATGATATAGGGGGTGTTATCGAGCGAGGCGGCAGGCAGTGGGAGATAGTTGGTTTTGATAATGACGGTGAACCTTTAGTGGAACTAATAGAATAATGGCGATAAAACTCAAAGATATTCCTCAAGGCCAACTGAATCCCGAAGAGGTGGAGGCTCTTTCTAATAAGACCTTCGACTACGCCGATAAAGAACGTGTATCTATGCGCGAGGCCCAGCGAAGGATAAAAGAGCAAGTGAACGACGATTTCAACCGCAGGCAGCTTATGAGAGCGGGTGAGTTTGAAGAGGCGTGGAAAATACCGAGAAGTGAGCCGCCTTTTGTTTTAGAAAGTAGAGATGAACGGGGAGATTTCACTTTCAGAGAAAAGGCATTTGAGGTTGGAAAGGCGGTGCATAGAGGTCTCGGCTCTATCGTTAAGTTGCCGGGTATAGCATTAAAAGCGATTGGCGAACAGGCACTTACCAGGGCAGAGATAGAAGAACTTAAAAAGTCACCACACGCCATACAGCGCATGCGGGCAAGGACGATGGAAACTCCCATAGGTAAAGGCGCTCGCTTCTTTGCCAATATGCTTAGAAAAGCCGGAAACAGGTATATCGAAGTTGTTAATGGAATGATGATTGACGAATCGCCCGAATCAAGAGATGTACGGGCGCAGGCGTTTAAGGAAGCGCCTGTTTTCAGGACATTATCAGCCGTTGGCGAATCCGCCCCGACTTATGGATTAGCGATAGCCTCAACACTTACTTCCGGCAATCCCAATATAGGTCTTTGGGTTTTAGGTACTACTACCGCCGGTTCGTCTTATGAGAGTTTAAGACAGCAGGGGGTTGACCCTGATTTAGCGTTAGTCGGCGCTTCCCTTGAAGGCTCTATTGAGATGATAACTGAAAAAGTTCCGATGGACTTGCTAATGAAGGGTGCTGGCAGGCCGTTATTGATTAGGGCATTGAGCGTTGGTTCTGCCGAATCATTTCAAGAGCTTTTCGCCCAGTTAGGCCAGAATTACGTCAGTGCCGTAGTTAAAGACGTTGACCCGGAAGACCTCTCTACCGTATTAGAGGCCGCACAGCAGGAATGGTCTATCATTCATCAGGGCTGGGAAGATGCTATGGCCGCAGGCTTCTTAATGGGTGCGGGCGGCGGTGCGTTTGTGAGTGATACAGGACTTCCACCGACAGATTTTGGCCTTAGAACAGCCGAAGAGATAAGGGCTGAGTACGGTTTTGTCCCCCGTAATGTCAATGAGATAATATCGCTGACAGACCAAATCAAACAGCGTGTCAAAGATGTAACTAAAGAAGCCAAGCCCGTCGCAGAGGTTGAAGTACCAGCCCCGGAACCGGACGCGATAAAGGACGTAGCTGAGAAATTCGGTATCTCTGAAGAAAGAGCAAAGGCAATTCTCGACAGGCAGGCTGAGTTCCAGAAAGAGAAAGCCGAGAAACCCCCTGTAGAACCAACTGTAGAGGTAGAGGCTAAGGAAATTACTGAAAAGACAGACGCAGAACTACTCGACCAAAGGCAGCCGTTAAAGGACATTGAACTGACCAAAAGAACGCCACAGCAAATCAAGGAGCTTAACGAGGTCGAGGATGAGCTTGTTTCGAGGCACGAACCGGAAACAACGGATATTAGCAAAAAGACCCGACAAAAGGCCGTCAAAGAAACCGCAGAGGCCATTATAAGTGACGATATTTACCAAAGCGCACTTGAGTCACAGGAAATACAGGGCGAACAGGTAGGCGCTGGCGGCTTGGTATTTGTAAACAAGAGCGGCAAAGGTGAGGTAGAAGCGGCGATACAGAACCATCCCCAACTAAGATTTCATATTACTTTTGACAAGTCAAAATCTAGTTCAAGTTGGGACCAAGTAGCACAAGAAGGGTTAGAGCGTGGCAAAGAGGGCGAAGTTGCTGATATGGGTTTGGATGAATTTCTTGAGCAATTTGGAAAAGCATTAGAATCAAGAGGTCAAACAGGGGGTGTCAATCTGGCCGCACTTCAAGAAGCAATAGATATACAGGAATTTACATTTCTTGAAGTGTTGGATATAAAATACGATATGCTCAGAAAAGGCTTTCATGCCGCCGATATAAATGATACAATTAAGCAATGGGTAATAGATAACGAAGTTGACATTGAATCGGTCGAAGGCGAATATCTACCCATAGAAGGAAAACGGGATGTCAAAAGCAAGCAGGAAATATTACGAGGATTGGAAAAAGCGCACCGCAAAACGCAGAGAAAACCACAAGCAGCAGAAAAACGCACTTCCAAAGAAATAACAGTAGCCCCAGAGGTCAAACAGCCTGCCGAGAAAGTAGAAGTTCCAAGGGAAATCATCCCGACAAAAGAAATAGGCGAAGGTGAAGAAAAGCCAAGAGGAACGTCTGTGAGTGTAATGGCGCAAGCTATTGAAGATGAGATTGTAGAGGAAAACAAGGAAATCTTCGATGAAATACCCACCTATCGTGCTATGAATATGAAAGAGCAGGCCGAAAAGGCATTAGCTCTCATCGAAAGTGATGTAGAGCAAGCCAAGCGGATAGCATTTTATCAAGAGCCTGCCCCGCCTGATTTGTTCCCTGAAAACGTCTTTTCCGCTCTGCGTACTTACGCCAAAATGACTCTCGATATAGACTTGATAATGGACTTAGCTCTCAAAGAAGACGTAGTGAGAGAGCATACTATTATGGGTAAGCGTATTAAGTCTTTAGATACCGACCAGGACTACGGCGACCCCGTTAGAGCGATTAGAGAGGTAGTGCAGACTCGTTTAGAACAGAAGGTTCGCAGGGGCGAGGACGTTTCGGCTCTCGAAGTCAAGTTAAGAGAATTACAGGCCGAACTTGATAAGGTAACGAAAGAGCGGGCCGATTTCACAAAGAGGGCGGACAGGGCATACGGAAGACGAAACAAGCTCGTACCCCGCACAGAATATGACAGTATAATGGCCCGTCGCAAAAAAGAGGCTGGAGGCTTCGCAGGTAGGGCGGGCGGTGTGGCTTTCGTTCCTAACGCTCAGGACTTTGCCGATGTAGCCAAAATAGCGACCTTCCACCTTGAAGCTATGGGCAGGGACTTCGCTAAATGGTCACATCAGATGACAAGGGATTTCGGCGACTGGATTACTCCACACCTTAGAGACGAATACGAAAAGGCGATTGCCGAGGCTAAAAAAGCCGGCGTAGAGATAAAAGAATCAAAACGTCTGACTACTAAGAAGAAAAGACTTGCTACAACTACCGGGAAAATTGAAACCAAACTCGAAGAACTCGACTTAGCGAAAGTACCGAGAATACCGATAGAGCTTGACGAAGAAGGCCAGAGACTACAGGACGCTTTTGACGCTGCCAGGGAGAAACTTAAAGCTGCACAGGCAGTCGCTAATATCATTACAGAAAAAGAAGTCCGTATTATAGCCCAACTATCTAAGGACGCCGCCGAACGCAAGGCTGTAATGGAAAAGTCCAAGCGGAGGAATAACTTAATAGGCGAGGGCGCAACGCAAACCGAACTGGAGTACGGAACTGCCATATCTCTATTCCTTGAATATGTAAACGACCTGAAAGTTGAAGCTAATAAGCGGACGATGGGTGAAGTCATCAGGAATTACCTGAAGAACCCCGTGGACTTTATTAGTGACTTTGCGGGAACTCTAAAGGCGGCGAAGGCTTCTCTTGACAATAGTTTTCATTTAAGGCAGGGCTTACCGACATTCCTAAAGGCTATCACCGGACATGTGCCATCGGCTAAAATCTGGTGGAAAACATTTATTAAGTCGTGGAAGATAATGTGGCAGACTCTTCGCAAACGTAAGGTAATGCGAGGCTTGTTCGCCGAGATGATTTCCGATCCCGACTATGACCTGTTAAAAAAGAGTAAGGTAGCTCTTAACGTAATCGAAGAGGAAATACCAGTTGATATACCGAGCCGGATACCGCTTTTGGGAATATTGTTCAGGATGGGCGAGAACGCTTTTGTCGGTTCATCCCGTTATATGCGGTATCAACTCGCCAAGCAGTATCTTAATGTATGGCGTAAGAGCGGAGTGGAACTCAACAAAAGGGAACTTGAGAGTATAGGCCGTTTGGCAAATTCCCAAACCGGCAGAGGCGAATCGGCGGCAAGAAGTCAAAAGCCCGGACTGCTTAATAATGTTTTCTGGTCGCCTCGTAATTTGAGAGCTTATATAGATATTCTGACAGTCCACATGTTCGATAGAAACATAAGCGCCTTTGCCCGCAAGCAGGCGGCCTTGAACTTAATCAGATACGTATCCGGTGCGGCCATGATACTCGCTCTCGCAAAATGGATTGACGATGATAGTGTAACGTGGGACACGAATAGTTCGGATTTTGGCAAAATCAGAGTAGGCGATACCAGATTTTCCGTAGGCGGCGGTATGGCAATTTTGGTTATATTGGCCTCTCGGATAGTGTCCCGGAAGTTTACGAGCAGTACAACCGGCATAACCAAGTCTATTGATACAAGAAAGTTCGGCGCGTTAGGCGGTAAAGACTTAGTCTTCAATTTCTTAGAAAATAAACTCTCTCCCGCCGCGGGATTGACTCTTTCAATTATTGACCAGAAAACATGGGACGGAAATCAATTAACGATACCTCAGATGGTAAATGACGCACTTACACCATTGATTGTCCAGAATATATTTGAGACTGGAAGTGCTGACGATTCAGCGAACGTATTGGCTGCGCTGATGGCAGAGACGATGGGTGTAAATGTTCAAACGTTTAGCGGTGGCAGGAAAAAACAAAAGTCAAATAAAAGGACAAAGTTATAAAAATGGAACGTCAAGGCCGCTTACGCAGACGATGGATATTCAAGCCCACAGGTACTGGCTCTGACGCTCAGGGCGTAATGCTGTTCTGGGACGAGACTTTACAGGCTTACGTGCCTACGGAGACTGATGAACTATTCTGGGACGATGTGAATAAACGATTAGGAATTAAAAATTCAAGCCCCACGTCCGAGCTTGATGTAACAGGAACAATAAGAGGAACACGCCTTTTGATAGGCGGAGCATAGGAGTAAAATTATGGCTGAATTTCTAATATACAACAAAGACCACTGGATGGATAACATTAATCAAGAAGAATATGACAAACTCATGGCTCATCCTCATGGAGCGGAGAAGTATCTTTCTCGTTATCAGAGAGGTGATATTGTAGAAGTGCGGGAAGATGGCTTTTACACAAGTACGCTTAAAGGCGACTTGAGTAAATGGGCTTTCAGGGTTGTTGTAGTAACAGGATTAAATGTTGACAATGAATATGTAAAGCCTGTTATGGATGGGGAAGTGATGTTGAAACGGAGAAAATACAACATCTTAGACGGAGCAACAAAGACTGTGCATACAGTTTCTAAGATAGAAGATATTACATTAACAGATAAGAATATTTAATGGCTGATATAGTAAGATTTGTGGATACGGGTTCTGACGCCGGTGGCGATGGCACTACGTCTGCGACTTCCAGCGGTGATAATACTCACGCATATCAATTTCGTAATCAGTGGGAAGCCGCAGAGGAAACTGACCTTGATACCGCCAATAATACCCATACAGTTCATTTTAACCGTACTAATGGGGGCGGGATGGATACGGTTGCTGTTACAGTAACCGGCTGGACAACGAGTGCCACAGATTTTCTTACATTGATTGGCGACGATTTCCCTGCCACTGGTATTTATGATAATACAAAGTATGTCCTCCATAACAATGACTCGGCAGTAACGTTTTATAGTATAAACGAGGATTTTGTTAATGAAACCAATTTACAAATGCTTGTCACGGAAACGGGGACGAATACCCGAAGAGGACTAAACATTACCGGCCAAAATGTCAGCAATGCGATAAATATAGATAGTTGCATTTTTCAGGGAAACGTATCCGGTACTGGGGAGGCAATCGGAATAAGGGCGGCTGACGCTGGCGATGACCTCAATTTAACCATTTTCAATACTCAATTCTGTGGTTTTTTTATCACAGGAGATATTGGGTTTCGTTCATTATCAATAACAAATGTTAATACAACAAACATCTACAACTGCACGTTTTATAATAATACAGTGGGCATAGAAAGAACAGGTGGAACAGTCAATTTAATAAACTGTGCTCTGTTCAATAACGAAGATGACCTCAGCGGAACCTTCAATTCGGTTACTTACTGTGCTCTTGATGATGCTCAGGCAGGAACAGGTAATTTCCAGATAACTCAAACTGCAAGTGACTATGCCGCACTGGTAACTGATGCTGCTAATGGGGACTTCAGCGTAAAAGATACAAGCTCTGAATTGTACCAGACAGGAAACGGAGCAACACCTAAAGGAACATTCACTGACGACATCATAGGCACTACAAGGGATGCAGTAGATTTGAATTGGGATATAGGGGCGTATGAGTTGATAGTGGGAGCAGGTGGAACAATTCTTCCACAAATAACAAGTGCTTATATGAGGATTTAGTTATGAGTTATACAATTACTAAAGGTGCTACAAGTCAATCGATTGAATTATATATCGTTGACTCTACGGATGGCACGCCGGAAACAGGTGTATTATTTAATACTGCCGGTATTGACCTCAAGTATCGCAGGAAAGACGCTGTGGTTGTCAGTATAACCGAAGCCGCCCTGACTACGCCTTTGCTTACCGACACTTGGGAGACAGGTGGTTTCTTAGAGATTGGCAATGGAGTTTACCGATTGGACTTGCCTAATGCCGCCTTAACGTCCGCTGCCGGAATAGACCGTGTGGTAGTGTTTGGAAC
>SDBU01007343.1_pt1 | contig 12730 bp, 10 predicted proteins | sample 2277071 | NCBI WGS metagenome assembly SDBU01 (sample SAMN10397929, study PRJNA504765) | marine sediment metagenome | isolation source: marine sediment core GS08_GC12, 126 cmbsf | place: Arctic Ocean: Gakkel Ridge, Loki's castle | collected 2008 | reverse complement strand
TCCCCCAATCCTTGTGAGTGCTGCTCACCTCAATATGGTCGGCATCTAGTTCTATCTTACCGTAGCTGCTCATATCTACGCCCTGTTTGCCTGATACCACCGATGGCTCTGGTAATTCTGGAGCTGGAGCAGGGGTTGAGGTTGGAACTTGACTTGGAACCGGCGTTGCAGGCGGAGCACACCCGCCCATTATTACGCTGGTTATTAAAATACCTGTTATCAATGATATTAGCTTCGTTTTTATCATTCTATATCTTTCTTTATTAGCCTTATTGTCTAGAACGGGAAAGATACCTCTGGTAAACAACCCGTTGGATAATTAAGCTGCCACGACTAGCTCCCCGTTTTATGCTCATCGAATTTTTTAAAGCTTTCTAACCTCCAGCTTTTAACCATAATACTCCACAGCCCTCTCAGCCCCAGTTTCACCGGGTAAACCCTGGTCTTATTGAGGTAGCCCTTGGCGATGTAGTAGAGAAAGAAGAAAAATCGGTTGTAAGGCAGGTAAATCAGCCATCTTAATACTATTTTCCGTAAAAAGGGAAGCCAGACAACGATTAGCCCTAAAGTGGAAAGATTCCTTTGAATATTTTTCTCCTTATCAGTAAAACAGGAAAGAGGTGATTTGTTCATATAAGACATATGAAGTCCGGAATATTCGGGCTGGAATATTTCCTCTTCAATACAGTAGTCCCCCAGTTCTGTCCGCGGATAAGGGTGAAAGATGGGGAATTCCACATAGGATACCTTAGCCTTTATATTTAAGTCTATAGTCTCGATTTCATTCTCTATGGTGGCATAGGGGAGCCCCAATATATTATTGGAGAAGGTGCGAATACCATGCTTATGGCAAAGGTGAAAAGCATTCAAGATTTGTTCATCACTCATATGGCGGTGTAACACCTCGTTACGGAAATGAGCATTTCCGGCTTCAATCGACATGCTTATGGAGTGGCATCCGGCCTCTTTCAATAATTTGGCCATATCCTCAGTCATCAAGTCAGCCCTGGTCAGACAGTGAAAAGGAAGGCCTATCTCCCTTTTGTATTTCTGAGCAAACTCTTCAAGCCAGCCGTCGACCCGGTAAGCGAAGATATCATCATAAAATTTTACACAGTCCAGGCGGTACTTACTTTTGACTCTGGCTATTTCCTCATTGATGTAATCTGCCGAATGTCTTCTTAATATCTTACCCTTACCCTGATATAATTTCCGGAAAACGTGGTTAAAGCAATAGGCGCAATTATATGGGCAACCACGCGATGCCATAAAACTTTTCAGTGGCCATTGCCCCATCTCGGTTACATCGTAAAATAATGCCCTGTCCGGGAAAGGTAGATTATCCAAATCTTGATACAGTGGTCTTAAATTATGGCCACCTCCATTTCGGGTAACTATATTTTCAATTTTAGAAACATCACCACCTGTCTCTAGGGTGGATAGTAGCTCGGCGAAAGCCTCGTCTCCTTCACCAATGCATATGGCATCAAGCGTGCTTTCCTCGATAGTGTGAGGATAGTATGTGGTGTGTGGTCCGCCCATGACGGTGAAAATACCGGGGTATTTGGCTTTAATCGCTTCATTGGCTTCAATATAGTATTTGTGCTCTCCAGTCGAAGCACTGTAGGCGACCACGTCGGGTTTAACATCCTGAATCTTATTGATTATGTTTTCACGACTCAATATGCCCAAACTGGTAGTATGCCCAGCTCTCTCGGCCAGAGCTGAGACCAGCATTATACCGACTGAATCAATGTAATCTATATTCTGGACCACAATTAGAATCTTCATATTACCTGATTGTGAATTTTAGCTCTAACGCTCACCTATTTCTGATAAAATTTCTTAATTGTCTCAATAACGTAAGCTAACTGACTATCGGTAAGGTGCTGGTGGACGGGTAAAGTGAGTATTGACCTCGCTTGGGCTTCACATACCGGGAAATCTCCTTCTTTATATCCAAGGTACTGGCAGGCTTCCTGGATATGTATTGGTATCGGATAATGTACTTTCACTTCGATTCCGTTTTCCAGCAGATAGCGGTATAATCCATCTCTGTCTTTAGCCTGGATAACGTAAGTATGGAATACCTGTTTCACATTTTTCTTTCGGGGCGGAATTGTGATGTGTTCAGACATATCCGCCAGAGCATCATCATAAATTCCAGCGTTTCTTATTCTGGTATTCGTTATCATATCCAGGTCGTTCATTAACCGGATGGCTACTATAGCCTGCAGGGTATCCAATCGACTGTTATATCCGAAAAGAGCACATTCATCGCGGTTTTTAAGCCCGTGATTCCTTAATAGCTTTACTTGTTCAAAAAGTTCCTTATCATTGGTGGTAACCGCCCCTCCATCTCCCCACACATTTAAATTCTTCAGCGGGTGCAGACTGAAACAACCGGCTATGCCGAACGAGCCGATTGGTTTGCTATCAATCGAGGCGCCGATTGCCTGCGCGGCGTCTTCAATCACGTAAAGCCCGTGTTTCTTAGCGATAGCCATTATCGTGGGCATATCGGATGGGTTGCCGGTCAGGTGCACCGGAATAATGGCCTTGGTATCCGGAGTGATGGCATTTTCAATAAGTTCAGGGTCAATGTTGTACTCATCATTAACATCGGCGAACACTGGCTTCGCTCCGGTGTTAGCGATTGCCGCTGCCGTGGCAATGAAGCTATTCGGGGCAGTAATCACTTCGTCACCCGGACCAATGCCGAGTATTTTCATACTAAAAAATAAAGCATCGGTACCGGAGTTGAGCCCAACCGCGTAATCGGTTTTACATAATTGCGCAAACTTCGTTTCAAATTCCTGAACTTGAGGGCCGAGGGTATACTGTCCCGTACTCAATAATAACGTTTTGATATCCTTTATAATGTCTTCCGCGTGGGCCTGTTTGGGTAAATCAATGTATTTTACTTTTACTGATTCCCTATCCATATTGAATTGTTCCAGCAGATATGAATATCCAACTTTCATGACTATCTCCTTTATTTCATTACTTTTTATAATCTGTCCTTATTGTTGACTTATGCTCAATCTTCACCTCTGATAGCTGCAAGTTATCTGTCCGAAAATTAGATTTCATCTAAATAAACCCGGTAGGAAGGTCTTAAGACCATAATATGCTTCGAGGAAGAACGTTCCTCTGGAAAGGGCAATCTTGGTCCTCCGCATGAGATATCTGGGATTTAGATAGAATCTCCGATAGAACAGCTCGTAGTACTCCTCTAACTTTTTTCGACTTATTTTTGGATGCCGATAGACAGCTCCACCGCCGTGGAGTTTATATTGCGACCAGTCTCTGGTCGTTATCAGGCCTTGCCTCTCCCATTCCCAGAAAAGCGGGGCATCGGGAAGAGGCATGGTAATGGTGGCCTTGGCGAAATCAGGCATTAGTTTAACGGCAAAGTCGATTGTCTTTTTCATGCTTTCCTCTGTCTCAGCGGGTAAACCCAACATAAAGAATCCAATGCTCTCCAGGCCGGTTTTCTTAATCATCTCCATAGCTTTTATGCTCTGTTCTATAGTAATCCCTTTATCAATCGAGTTCAGGCAATCCTGGTCGCCGCTCTCAAAGCCGATTGAGACTTGATACAGGCCAGCTCGCTTGGCCAAGGCAAGGAATTCTTCATCAATGCACTCGACCCTGAGACCGGCCGCTAGGTTCCAGGGAAAGTGCAGCCCCTCGCGCAAAATCATTTCACAGATTGTCTTGGCACGTTCCATATTCGTGGTAAACATATCATCCACGACACGGATCTCCTGAAATCCCAGGTTCAATATGTGTTTGATTTCTTCAATGACTCTCTCAGGAGATTTAGCTATAAATTGGCGACCGAAGACCTTCTTGCCGCAGAAACTGCAGTTGAAAACGCACCCCCGACTGGTCATCAGGTCACTCACGGGTGTTTTTCTTGAGACCAATCTGGAGCACTTGTATCTTTTTATATCGAAGAGGTCTAGGGCGGGAAATGGCAGGGAATCCAGATCTTTAATGCGTTCCCGGGGAGGGGTGGATAATATCTCGCCACCATCCTTGTAATAAATTCCTTTGATATCGGATAGCTTTTTTCCCTCTGCTATTTCCACCATCGTATTGTCGCCTTCCCCTGTTACGACAATGTCAAAGTCAGACTCCTTGAGAGAGTCCTCGGGAAGAGCTGAGGGATGGGCACCGCCCAATACAAGCGTAGCTTCTCTGCCCAATTTTTCCCTGACTTGGCTGCCTATCTGTATAACGTCAGAAAGCAGTGGTGTGGTGCAGGTAACGCCGACAATAGGGGGTTGTGATTCCTCCAGTGTCCTATCCAATACTTGGGTAGGGTTATCTTCAATTCCCAAGTCCAATATAGAAACACCAAATCCTTTTTCTCTCAGCATTGCGGCCAGGCAAGCCAGTGATAGTACCGGATAACGCTGAACATACACATCTACCTTCGTTCCCTTATAGGTTGAGAAGGCTGATGACGGATTTATTAACAGTACGTCATTCACTCTTTTATGTCCTCTATCTATTCCCTTTTACAAACCTGAAGGTATTAGCAAGATAGGCAGTTATTTCAGCGCCCCATCGTCGACTTGTTGGTTTAAGCCTATGGGTACTCTGGTAAAATGCATGGTATAAGCGAGCCAGGCTATCATCGTAATGGCGCTCAGAATGTTAAGAAGGTTGTTTACACTGGGCTTTCCGTAATGGCGGTTCTGCAGGGTTATGCCGACTTCAGTATAAGTATGTTTTTGTTTTAATAGCCTTAGCAGTATCGGGGCCATGAAAGCAAAGCCACGAGAATGTACTGTCGTCATCGGTTTTACAAGATCGGTTCTGAAGACGCAGGGCCCATTATAATAATGTAACCTCTTCCAGAATAGTGTATTTAACAATGTCGTGTATCCCCAGGATATAATACGGCGTGACCGGGGACGGATTTTGGAATTCAATACGTAGGGGATTACCATATCGGCCTTGCCTATGTTGTCGGCGATTGTCCTGATCGATTCAACCGTAATCTCACCATCACCGGGAATAAGCCAGACGTATTCATGTTTTGCCGCCTTTACGCCGCGCATGAAGGTGAAGCCGCAGCCCCTGTTCTCCGGGTTGTGAATCACCTTCAGATGAGAATTCTGCTTGACCAGACTTTCTGCTACCTGTCCGGTATTATCACTGCTGCCGTCGTTGACAATGATTACCTCATATTTCGGTATTCTGCCATCGAGAGCCTGGTGAATGGTTTTAATTACACCGGGCAGATTTCGCGCCTCATTATAGGCGAGTACCACTATCGAGACTGACGTGTTATTCTGGCTCGCCACTTTAGAACGGGCCATGGAAATCCTCGTCTATCGGCTTGATGGAACGATTGCTTTTCGTTTGGATTACCTTGCCACCGACTACCTCGCTCACCACAGCTACGATTTCATCAGCTCCGGGGTAGAACAGTCTCTCCAGAGTGTGTGAGACGGGCGGTGGTGCGTCGGGCAGGGCGATATGCCCGATTGGCGCTCGAATGTAACTGAATAAATTGCCAGCCACTCTGGCGACTATTTCGGAACCAACGCCGCAGCTTCTCCAGGCGGTGTCGGCCACGACGAGTCGACCGGTACGGCGTACTGAATCGAAAATAAGCTCGTTGTCCATAGGGTTAACCGTGCGGACATCGATAACCTCGACGCTGATTCCGTGGTTCTGCAATGTTTCGGCAGCGGATAATGCCTCTGACACCATCAGGGATGTAGCGACTATGGTGACATCATCGCCGGGGTGCCGAATAGCGGCCTTGCCCAGCGGGACTTCGTAGTATTCCTCTGGAACGTGGCCTATATGCTCGTAAAGTTGACGATGTTCAATGAAGATGACGGGACTATTATCTCTGATGCTGGCGGTAAGCAGACCTTTGGCGTCATAAGGAGTGGCCGGCATAACCACCTTCAGCCCCGGGCAATGAGTAAAAATAGCCTGCAGGCTTTGGGAATGCTGTGCTCCCTGTCCCCAACCGCGTCCGACAATGGTCCGGATGGTGATTGGCACCTGGCTGGAACCGCCGCTCATGTACCGCCACTTGCTGGCATTATTAATCAGCTGGTCCATGGTAACCAGCATGAAGTCGTTTCGGGCATGCACCATTACCGGTCTCATACCACATAAGCTGGCGCCTATGGCGGCTCCGGTGACGGCGCTTTCGGAAAGGGGGATGTCAAATACACGCTCGTTGCCGAACCTCTTCCTGGCCTCCAACATGGTTCCGAAGATACCTTTGGGGTCGTCAACGCCAACTCCCATAGCAAATACGGAATCATCGGCTTCCATCGCCTGTGCCAGCCCTTCACCTATAGCCTGCGCGTATTTTAATTCTCTCATTGTGCGCCACAAAGGTTATTAGAATACGTTTTTTAAAAGGTCTGAATCATCGGGGAATGGGTCAGCTTTGGCCAGTTTAAAGGCCGATTCAACCTCTTCATCAATCTTCCGGGCAATCTTGTCCAATTCAATTTCCGTGGTTATTCCAGAGTTAAGCAGTTTATTTCTCCAGCTATTTACCGGACATTTTGCCATCCACTCTTCCACTTCCTCTTTTGTTCTATATCCCATGTCGTAATCATAATTCGGGCCAACGTGCTCTCTCCAGCGATAGGTCCGGCATTCCAGGAGTGTGGGACCCTCACCCTGGCGACAGCGTTTTACGGCTTGACGAGTAGCCTGATAAACAGCGAGCACATCGTTGCCATCCAGTCGTTCACCCGGTATACTATATATCGCGCTGCGTTGGTAGATATTGTCCATGACCTGTCTTTTATGCAACGGGGTCTGGGTTGCGTAAAGGTTATTCTCGCAGACGAAGATAACCGGCAGGCGCTTCAACGCAGCGAAATTCAAGCTTTCATGAAAGACGCCTTGCTCTACGCCGGCATCACCGAAGAAAGCTGCGGCAAGATAGTTTGCCCCCTGTATAGTCGAGGCTAATGCGGCGCCGACAGCCAGCGGGATTGAAGCACCGACAATCGCCGATGTGCCCATCATGCCCACCGATTCATCAGTGAAATGCATTGAACCGCCTTTACCGCCGCAGCACCCCGTTTTCTTGCCATATAACTCGGCAATCATACGGCGGGGGTCGCCACCTTTGGCCATATAATGAGCGTGGCAGCGGTGGGTGCTGAAGATGCGGTCCTCACGCTGCAATGCCGCACAAACGCCCACTGCGGCTGCCTCCTGTCCAATCGAAAGATGAGTCGGGCATCTCATTTCCTGTTCCGGATAAACATCAGCGATTTTCTCTTCAAATCTCCGGATTCTCAGCATCATTTCGTACATAGATAGCAAGGTACCTTGCGGGATACCTTTTGCCAGTTTGTTGGTGGTATTGACTGTAGTTTTCGCCATATCTTTCCACAAGCCGAATCAACAGTTGGACAAAGCTATCGGTCAATGAGGCAGTAGAATTTAGAAAACAACCGAACTTTGAAACTCAATCCCAGCTCTTTATTACTCATCCGTCTCTACCGGCGAACAATTCCTTCATGGTTCTTAAGTTGTAATAGATGCTATTATCAGGGTCAGGGAACATACCCAGATTAAAAGCATCTTTAGTGTCTTTAATTGCTTGCCTGATTGTCCTGTTGGGTTGAAATCCAAGCTCATTTTTTATTTTCTCCGAGGATATGCGATAGGAGCGGTTATCGGTGATATTGGTATCAATCAGGATGGCAGCATTCATTTCTTCGTGGACCATATCAGCGATTTCTTTAACGGTGTAATTTGTGGAGCCGACGTTGAATACTTTGCCGTTGATTTTTTCCACCGGGGCTTCCACCAGCATCGAATACAAATCAGTAATATCCTCAATGTGTATATTGGGACGGTACTGGTTACCTCCATGGACGGTTATCACTCCATTGGCAATGGCCAGCTTGGCCAGTATATTAACGATGACATCAAATCTCATCCTTGGCGAGACCCCGCACACCGTTGCTGACCTGACAGACATGGTAGCAAACCCATTGCCAGAAGCATCGGCCACTATTTTTTCGGTTTCAGCCTTTAATTTGGCATAAAGCGTTATCGGCTCCAGAACAAGTTCCTCGGTCACGTCGGCTTCTTCTTTGACCCCGTAGACACTGCTGGTTGAAGCATTTATGAATCTCTTCACGCCGCAGTTTTTTGCTGCATTAACCAGTTGTATTACCGCATCTCTATTTACTTCGTAGGTTATGGATGGCTCAAGGTCAGAACATGGGTCATTGGCTATAGCCGCTAGATGAATTACCACATCATTTCCCGGTAACATGGCGAGCAGAAGTGACAGGTCTCTGATATCTCCTTTCACAACATCAACATTCTGTATAATTGGTAAATGATTGCCGAAGAGCATGCTATCCAGAACTGTGACCTGATGTTTTTGAGCCAACTTCGGTACCAGAACCGAGCCAATGTACCCACATCCGCCGGTAACCAGTATTCGTTTCCCGAAATCATTCATACATCTTCTCCTACTTAAGAAGTGTCCCGATGTATTTAAACAGGCTGACGGGTTCCACTGGAGAGCGATTGCCTACAATACGTATTGCCAAAGCGCCAACGGCGTTCCCGATAAATCCGATTAATTCATCCGGGAACCCTGCTGCGACACACAGGGATGATACGGAAAGAAAAGCATCGCCGGCACCTACCCTATCCACTACTTCACGGGAAAAGGCAGGTGCTTCTATAACACCATTGTCCTGGTTGTAAACGAGGGAACCGAGATGACCCTGGGTCACTACCGCACGGTGACACTGAAGCTCTTTCGCCACCTTATTTACCAGTACATCGAGAGAGCTAAAGTTATCGTGAGTAGCCAGGCGAATTTCCGGCTCATCAATGCAGAAATAATTCGTACGCGGGTATTTTGTTATCAGATTGAATCCAATATTTGCCGAATTGGTCTGAGCGTTTACCGCCAGAAACTTTGCCTTATCACAGAGGACGTCTATTATTTTCTTCCCTATGAATCCGTGACCGTAATCACCGACTATGACGAGATCGTAATTAGCGACATCTAATGCAAGGTACCGGCAAATATCTTCTTCTAACGGACCATTTAACTGGTGACCATTTAGAAATTGAACTTCAAATAGTTTCCTCAAGAGGTCTGTTTCAACGAAACGGCGTTTGACAATGGTCGTTGAATCAGGTTGATAGAAAAATTTACTCTTAACGTTGGGCCTTAAGTTGGCCAGAATAAAGTCTCCATAACCATTTACCGTACCCAAACAGGTTACTACTTCAACCTCGTTACAGAAGCCGGCTACGTGGTTGGCTATAGCCAATATGCCGCCAGCGAACGTTTCATTAGATAGATATCGCGCCGGGATGAGGTTTTCTTTCGGTGATTTGCCAAGCGGTTTGCAGTAGTGATACTCGTCGATAATTGTGTCCCCAACAACCAGGGCCCTCATATTCTGGAGGTTTTGTAATCGATTAATAATATCTGAAGGCGTGTACTTGTCTCGTATTTCGTCGATGAATTCCCTGGCCTCGTTTGGCAGGACGTCAAAATGAACATTGATTAGCTTGGTGGAACTGAAGGTTATTTCTTCCGTAAAGTGAATTCGACCACCAGCGGAATTAATCGCCTCTTCTTCATCCTTTATTTTCCCCGTCAGGTCTTCTTTAACATCAGTATAATCACTGCCTTTGCAATAAACATTGGGTTTTATGTGCCTGATTGTTTCCACCCCGGTAGCCCATTCATTAATCGCGACGTAATCAACGACTTGAAGAGCGGCAACAGACTCGGCTCTAAGATGTTCGTTGAAGACGGGACGCCCCGGGCCTTTAGCCACATATTTATCCTGCGTTACGGTTACTACGAGCACGTCACCCTCCCGCTTTGCCGCCTCAAAGTGCCTGATGTGACCCGGATGGAGTAAATCAAAAACACCGTGACAGTGCACGACGGTTTTACCCTCTTTTTTAAGCAGACATACAAGTTTAGCCAGTTCTATGATAGTTTTAATTTTGCTTTGACTCTTAGATTGTGCCATCCCTGCTTTCCTTAGAAATATATTTTAAATTTTACATCCACTAATTAAAAACTTAAATCATTTATGTGTTTCCTGCGAGAGATACTGGAACCATTCCCTTGTGGCCTCAGCAATTGTTTCCGGTGTCCAAACCGGTGCTTGAAGCCAGCAGTCAAGGTTATCCAATAGAATACCAACCCCTTTTTCTAATGTAATACGCGGTTGCCAACCCGTTAGTTTCATTATTTTTGTGATATCAGCGTGGGTACAATCGGGCTCGCTGGGGCGTTTTGGTATGTACACTATATCCCCTTTTAAAAGTTCTACAAGTCGATTGACACTGTAATTATGGCCACTGCCAACATTCATCACTTCATTTTCAATGCTGGACTTCGCTGCCATGATCAGCGCTTCGACAGCATCAGAAACGAAGGTAAAATCTCGGGTTTGGGTGCCATCTCCCACCACGGTAAATGGTTTATTATGTATCTTCTGGGCTAAGAATACGCCGAAGACGGCGCCATAGGCTCCGGAAGTTCGGGAACGGGGGCCGTACACATTAAAGAGTCGTAGCGACAAAGCCGGGAGTTTATAGATCTTACCCCAGTGCAGCGTACATTGTTCACCCAAATATTTGGTCAATGCGTACGGATATTGCGGGCGAATATCGGCTGTTTCCGGTGTTGGGTATATGTCAGGGATACCATAGCAAGAAGAGGACGCCACATAAATAAATCGCTTAACTTTAGACTGCCTGGCTGCCTCTAAAATATTTACCGTCCCATCTACGTTAGCTCTGAAGTAGAGAGCCGGCTTTTGGATAGAGGGTACGATGTCAGCCAGTGCCGCTAAATGAAAAACCCAATCAATGCCCTCTGTGTAGGTATGTAAAGCACCCCATTTGGAAACATCCACCTCATAAAAGTGGAAACGGGGCGCCTCTCGCAGATGGGCTAAATTATCTATTCTACCTGTAGCAAGGTCATCCAGTACGGTTACTTCGTGCCCGTCTTCAAGCAGCCTGTCTACTAAATGGCTCCCGATAAAGCCAGCACCACCGGTTACCAGACTTTTCATTTCAATATGTCCCTATCGAACTTTATTGTAATATGCTACCTGCTATGTGATTTGAATTGGAACGTAATATTTGAGGTGAGTGCAACTAATAGGCTGCTATGCAAATTGCCACAGAAAGAGTTGTAATACATTTGTAACCCTTTATTTCACACAGCTTTTAATGTTTTACTTGCCATCTAATAATCTATTGAATATAATAAGCATAAATAGGTCATTTGTCAATATAGTTGTTAGCATATTAATGATAAAAAGGACATTTGTCAATCGTTTAGAATTAAATAACCAGTTGATTTTGGAGTTTTTAAATACAGAACATGAAGAACTTGATATTAATACAGGATAGATAACTGTCAAGGAATAGACTTAACTGAAATTGCCATTTGACATGATATATGCACTGTAAAAAATAGGAGGAGCGGAATGTCAGTAATCAGCGATTACCTAAAGGTCAGTTGTCGCTACTCAGAATCCGGTGGAGCTGGAAGGAACCTTCCCCCTGCCCGAGGCCCAGCTCGACCGCTTTTTACTGCGGATACGACTCGGGTATCCTGACTCTGATGAGGAAAATGCCATACTGACTCGTTTTCAGGAAGAAAACCCGCTCGATAGCCTGCAGCCCGTGGTTAAAACTAAAGAGCTTATCGAGTTTCAGAAAATATGCCGGCGCGTTTATGTCGAAGAATCGGTGCGCAATTATATAATTGCCATAACACAGGCCACGCGGAACCATAAAGGTATCAAGCTGGGTGCCAGCCCTCGCGCTTCGTTAAACCTTTACCTTGCCTCACAGGCGCTGGCGGCGATCGACGGTCGCAATTACGTTATTCCCGACGACGTGAAGCATCTGGTGGTCCCGGTGCTTGCCCACCGCACCATCGTCAAGGCGGAGACAGGCATACGAGGGCATTCCGCGGAAACGGTAATAAATGAAATACTTGATAAGATACCGGTCCCGTTAGAAGAGACAACGTGAATCAAATACTGACTTTGTATCGTGAAAACACTTCCATTTCGAACAGAAATACATGGAGTTGGGAAACCTCATGAGAGGTTTAACAATCGTCTGGATTTTTATTGCGGAAAGTAGTCAGTGCTGGGTTTGTAAAGTTCGCTGAAAGAGGGATACCGTGATATTATTAAAAGAGCGTTTCAATGACTGACGGCAACGCTGCTGTATTATAGAGGGTGAAGATACTGTGTTACTCATGCCCGATGACAGAGCCATAGTGCTAAAGCCTATCAAATGGTACAAGAATCTTGCCACAAGAAAGGGGCGGCTTGAAGCTGAAGCATTTCTCATCGAAGGGGACAGGACCATCAAACAGATAATCAGTAGTAATCCAGAAGATATAATTGAAATTGTATCCACAGAGGAACCATCTCCCTTTTACCGTAAATACTCTAAGCGCCTTGTCACTGATAGCCAATTACGCTCGATCTGCTCCTCAAAGACGCCTCAGGGAATCATTGCTGTCGTCCGTCTACCCCTGGATACGTACTCTGACCAACTGCCAGACAACATCGGTGCCAAAATCCTACTGCTTGAAGATGTTCAAGACCCGGGAAATGTGGGCACTCTCATCCGCACTGCCGTAGCCTTTGATTTTTCCGGGGTTATCCTGACAGAAAAATGCGCCGACCCC
>SDBU01007342.1_pt1 | contig 12731 bp, 7 predicted proteins | sample 2277071 | NCBI WGS metagenome assembly SDBU01 (sample SAMN10397929, study PRJNA504765) | marine sediment metagenome | isolation source: marine sediment core GS08_GC12, 126 cmbsf | place: Arctic Ocean: Gakkel Ridge, Loki's castle | collected 2008 | reverse complement strand
AGTGACATCCGGGCCGAAAAGGGTTAGGCCAGAAAAGCTAATTATTTTGTCATCTTAAATCATTGTTTGTCTGTGGTTATCACTGCTTGTCATTGCCCTCTCGGGCGATTCAAATCCAGTCGTCCCGACCAAATAAAATCAAATAGTTAGAGGCCCTTCCTGGAAAGGCAAGGGCCTCTTTTTTGGTACTGTGGTACCAGCTTATTGCATAACATTTCAGACATTCCTTTTTGTGCTGGACGTTTTTCCTGATGAAACGACTGTGGCGACATATGAGGAGGTTGTTCCAGGACCCCAGGCAATTTCTGCACCAACGTCCCCTTCCCCACTTGCCATGTCCAAATGGGATCATCTTAAACCCGTCTTTTCAAGCCCAAAAAACCCATTCTAAGGCCAAATAAAGGGCAGATTATGGTTGTTTATCCATTGATAACAATTGGTTAACTTGGCCCGACCCGCTTTACCGAAAAGCCCCCCTTTGAGCATGCAATCTACAAGGTATGCGACCGCCGTCTCCCAAGGATATTGCCTGATGACCACCACCTAAAGGAGACTCATTCAACGGGGGCTATATTCACGACTACCGCTTTCTTTCTGTCTGGAACCATCTGCCCCCCTAAGCCACACGCTTTGAGCCTGGAAAAATCTTTGACAATGATCTCTGGACAGGACACCGCTCCACCGCCGATCTTCTTGTGACGGGGCAGTTTCTCTCTGTGCGTTCCGGTTTCTAAACGCAAATTTATCGCGTGCGATAAATCCGATTCCTGTGCTGTGCTGTGCTGTTGGACGGGGAGATGATATTACTACTGGGACAGACGAGGTAGGCTTGAGAACTCTTTTCTCTGAATGTTCCGGTTTCTAGATCACCCTATCAAAAGAAGCGGTTTTTTGATTGGAATGTGCTTGTCACATGTGTTCACATGTAGCTGGGACAGTCTAAGACAACAGATTCTTACATTATATTATACATGGTAGGCGCACTTGCACAGGTCAGACTCATTGTGCCGTCAGGACGCAAACGGGAGCGTTTGGGAGGTATTTTCAGGCTGCGCTACGGAGGGTCTGATTCATGACGATACCGGTGTCCAAAGAAATCAAGAACCCTAACGACCCGGCATTAGCAAAGGCACTGTATCCTGAAACGTTCTGACCTGTACTCGACTTGACAGGTAAAAGGGTGGGGTCAGATACTTTGCCTGACAGTCCTACGTCTAATAAGTATCACAACTTTTGGGCCGTTCTCAAAAATCGACATAAATGGCAGTTATCTGTGTACGGAGGCTTCTGACCTATGAGGTCTCGCAGGGGTGATATCTACATTCTTGCCGGAACACAGACACATAGCAGGGAGTTATAATCCAAGGTTTTGCTGTTCGACTTTTGATTTATGACAGTGTAACTGGAAAGCTGGTTTTTTGAGTAGCGATCTACAAATGACATTTATGATGTCAAGATCCTAACTCTGAGAGCGCAGATGGCTGATATCTATGTTCCGGCTGGAATGTGGTGTTAGCAGCACACACAACTGGAAGCTCATGGCTGTTTGTTTTTTGTTACAATCGAGATCGTCAATCTTTGAAGGGACCTTTCCGTCCAAGACCGACGGATGATATCTAATTGAACACCGACCTATTTATGGACAATAAAGCTGATGTAGGCACTATTAGGGCATTACCTACCACAACTTGTGGATTTCACACTATCTGTGTGTACCCCCCAGGACTCGTACTCCCTCTAGTTCATTGTTTGAAATAAGGCACTATTTTCGGAAGCTGCTGGTGGTAAGCAGATGTTTTGTATCTTAATAATCATCATTCTTTTATTTCGCGTTATCTTGTCCTATTATACGCAGCGCCGTACTGGCCGCTAGTAAACCGAGAATTCGTTTTGGGGGAAACAGCTCCTGTCTATAAGATGCTCTCAGAAATTCTATAGCCATTGCTAATTGAAATTCCCATTTCTTCTCATTTTCGAAATGATGTCCGTGAATGTTTGCAGTATTCCTAACAAGCCAACCAATTGTCGCTGTTATTCTTTTTCTAGAATCATCTAATACTTGAATCGGTTTAATGTCAAACTGCAGGACTGAACTACAAATTTTCACCCAGTCGTTCATTTGATCCAGCAGTAGGCTGTCGGGACCAGAATCTAATCCCGAAACTATCAGGTCAACGATCAGGCGTGCTAGGTCTGCAGCCCAATGCAACGTACCGATGTTTGCTGGATCTATCAGATATGGCCATCCAGAATCGCTGACAAGAATATTGCGTCCATGAAAATCTCCATGAGATCGACAATGGTAAGACACCTTTGGAACACTCTTATGATCAAAATTAGGGATCAGTTTTGTTTCCAAAAAATCATCCAAAATTTCTCTTTCGAAACCAAAATGAGCTAATTTTCTTTCGATAATTTCAGAAAAATCATCAATTGCCTCCGCAATCTTCGCCTTTCTCCAAGGTGTTATCAATTCTGAAAGGGCACTATATGGTGGTATCTCACGTTCAACAGAGGCATCATAAACTCCTTGCAGGCCATTATCCCCCAAAAACAAAGTGCTCATTGCTTTTTCTATATCATCATTTGATAACTGCCTCTTAACCAACCACTCAATGAGTGTAACGGCACCGTGCTGAAAATCATATCCTATTGCATACCAACCTCGTTGCCTACCCTCAACTTCTCTCCCTGTTTCAACAATTTCTTCTCCAACGAACGATGCAAACATCCTATCAGGATAGTATGAAACTTCCGACCGTCGACCAAGCTCTGCTTCAAGAAGACTCCAGTCGCGGGATACTTTCAAGAATAAACTCTTCTTCTTAGGGACCTCTCCTTCAGTCACATCAAATTCGCAGTCAACCCGTAAGACATAGGCACCGGACAAACCAGGACTAATAAAACTAGCCTTAATCCTTTTTGTTGATTCTTTCAAAAGTTTTTGTACAAGTACCATAATGGTTTCAGAACCAATCGTCTCCACAATAGCAGCTAGCGAGTAATCCCTTTCGTCATATGAAAATTTCATTGTTTCGGTTGGGAAAGGCTCTTTCCCATGTTTTCTCAAAGCTTTTAACAATATTTCCCCTAATTCATCATAGCTTATTTCCCGCTCTGTTAGATCGTCTTTTAGGATATATTCGTCTGACCCAGCTTTGAAAGCACGGTTTTTTAAGTCCCCTTTCTTGCCTTTTCCAATAGTAAGTGCGACTATTCCGATATGTTCGTTTAACTCGCGAGCGGTAGTAATCAAATGTAACCCAAGAGGCTCCTCATCGCCCTCCAGTATGTCAGCAATGAGGAGGTCGTAATTGGCTGCATTTTGTTGAATTTCCTCGTCTGCATCTTGGTAGCTATTCCTTCTTGTAATATCTAATTCAACTCCCGTCTTCAACAAATCCCAAGCAAACAAAAGCCACCTTTGAAATCTATCCCCCTCCTCTGTATTATCTTCATAATACAGGCAGGCTACCTTGTTCATAAGATCACCCCTCCATCGCTGAAAGTTACATTAACCTCAAAGGTAAAGTTATGGTTCTCTGGCCGTGATGTACGAGTAAGTATCGCGCCGAAAGGCCTTAGACTTTCCGAAAACAGGTCGAGACCCTGACCTGGCTCTCCTTCCTTTGTCAGCTTGTTACGAATGGTAAATATAATTTCATTGTCTTTTTGTTTAGTTGATATATCTATCAACATATCTGAATCGTTCCCTGGTATTCTGTGTTTTTCGCAGTTCCACAAGAGTTCTCTAAATAGCTCACGCAGAATAGGTTTAGTACAAAAAACCACGTGGTTATTAGAACAAACCTTATTAATACCTTGGATAATGTGTTTCCCAAGGAAATACTCTTCACCTTCCCTATCGTGCTTTTCTCTCTTCATTACCACTATTCCACGCGCCGAAATTTCTTTATAGGTCTCCTTCAAAACCTTCCCAAGGTGGCAAGGCGCTGAATTTAAAAAATCAATTAATGAGGCTCCGGTACCTCCGTCATTTGCAGGTTTGAAGAAAGTAGACCAAACCCATTCCAACTCCTCAGTATAATGGCTCCACTTTGTACGATTCAGCACCTCGTTTGGTTCAGCAGATAATTCTCTTATCAGTTTTGACAGCTCCAGTTCTGATATATACAACCTCTTGTCAATAGATCGACACAACCGATTAGCTGTAAATGGTCCAAGTTCCTCATGCCCCGCCCTTGAGCCGATTATTGGTCTTAATCTTCCCAGTTTAGGTAGTACTGTGCGATCCAAAAAAATGCGGCATGTGCGCCAATTCTTCCCCAAGTTGCTTAGCCACGTCGACAAACTTGGGTCAACTATCTTGCCAGTCTTTATAGACTCCTCTATTAGTTCGATATCAAGGCCCGGTCTTAACAATAACATCGCTTTAGTAAGGTCATTGTGCCGAGAAACATATCTTTTGTCATATTCTTCTCTAAGGTCGTTCCAGGCTTGTGACGGAAGTAACGGTCTGGCGTACCCCTCAGCAATATCTCTCTCAATACGATTGATCAAAATTTCAAGCGTTTCTGCACAGCGTATCGGCAACTCTATCTCTTTATTTCTCATTATTTGAATACTTTTTCTCATGCCTTTTATCATAAGCTCTAGCGAGGATAGTCCTTCTCGATCCTTGAAGCTTTGATGATTCTGAAAGGCGAAAATTTCGTAAAGCAGTTGATCAATCAGAAGTTTATCGTCGATCATCGACAACAGTAATTCTGAAATATACAATGCGAAATGATACAGAGAAGTGCTTTTAAGTACTGTGACAGAATTAATTCTATCTTGGATTTGCAGCTCCCTATTTGTTGCAACGATTTTGCACAATTCGGCCAGAATATTGCGTAAGCTCTTAATCTTTAAAGGAGAACTCATGATCCATTGATGTTCGACGGAGAGTAAATGAATGAGCAAAATAACCTTCTTAGGAGGTTTCCTAATGTCTTTTGAGGCAGCAGCATGTAATTCTTTCAAATTCGCTGCGATGGCTTGGCGCCCCTGAGTTGAAGATAAGGCAAATTCCAATTTGGCACGGAATCTTATCATCCAATCGGTATCCGTCCCATGTAACACTCTGTCGAAGAAATCTCTTGGTTGTGCTCCTAAAACAGTCCATCTCTCTCTGCAACGAAGACTATGCCGTTGAGCATCTACATGCTCCGCTAGTAACTCAGTTGGATATTTTTCGTCTGGGATGTGAGGGAATCTTTGGCACACAGGACACTCCGCCCGTTCGTAATGTCTCAATGCAATCCGCGCCAGGAACTGAACTTTAACTGTAGAAAACTGAATTTCCGGTTTTTCTTCTTCACCATGTTTTTCATTGACATCTCGTTTTTCCAAACCAGGCAAATAAGGTTGAAACTCACCGTCCAGGTTTTGAGTTTCGTGCTTTGGGAAAAGTTTGAGACAGGCAATATGTTTAAAAAAAGTTTCCTCCTCCTCTCTCAATTGACTGAGAAAGATACAAACTAAAATATTCTCTATTCCAGCTTCAGCACCGATCCGAATCATTTGTGTAATGGTAGTTCCTGTTAGAGCTGCCCAATCAATAATTACTAAATTGGTGGATTTGACTGCTTGAGGCCTTTCACGAGACACTGTAAAAAGCCATCGCCCAAAAGCCGGTACTCGTCGAATAACACCGAGCTGCCTTACATCGGAACGCACTTTTCTGATTTCTTCTGCAAATTTCAATGCAGGTGCTGGGGGCTTTGGTTCTGGAGAAGGATACCATATTTCTATCTGATTTGACTTTTTTGAACCCAGATTAATTTCAGTTAACCAGTCATCAATGACCTGGTTGAAGGTATGTATTATAACGTGTTCCTTAATTAGTTTAGATGCGTCCAGATAGAATGTGAAGTGCCGACCGATCGGTCGGCCAACATGGTTAAAATGAAGTGCGTTATTTCGCAAAATGAGCTCCGAAAGGTTTTGGGACGGAATGGGTAGCTCTTCTCCCTTTAATCCTTCGTCCTCACCATTGAAGCCTCGAACGATTTCTTCTGGCTGTAAAGTGATCGGATTAATCGGCGTAGGAACACTTTCTGTGTCGCTAGCCTTGTAACATAAACTGCTTTTTATGAGGGAAATCACTCGAACGTTATTTCCCCATATAGAAATATCATTTTCTGGATATTCCCGACCGTCTACAATACAGGTTATAGCAATTACAGTGGCCTCATCTCTTAGCGTCTGATCTAAGCATCTCTCCACAGACTCGCCTGATACAATTACGTCACAATGAACCACCACTGTCTTTCCGCTTGGAATAACATGTTGGCCAGTCGGTATGTAAGGCCCTGACTCCCCAGTGCTAGTATCACTATCATTAATTCGAAGATATTTTTTAAGGCTTTCTTGGCAGGTGGGTGATACGGTACAGTCATAATAAATGAAGTTAGGTCTTTTTGATTGCTCCCACGCTTCGTCCTGCATTAACAGGCTCGCAACTGAAAACATGCCCAATTCGACACCACAGGTTTCATTAAGTATGCGATCTATATCTAACCACCTTTTTACCAAAGTGAGAGACGGAGTTAGGAAAGGGCCACTCGAAAGAACACCTGGCCGACCCTGCTCAATATGTTCCCTTATCTTTGAAGTGACCTGTTTTATTATATCGTTTAATGTTAGCCGCAGTTCCAAACTGCCATCTGAGTGACAGGCAACCAGGTTCGTGTCGTTTCTGAACTCTCGCCCAATGTCTAATATCTCACTCTCATCCTCAATAACACCTCGAATATCGTCCGACGAAAGAGTACCCTCGTCAGAATTTAACAGGGCATTTAGGATTTTTCGTCGACTTTCTGTTGCCCCAATCCATGCCGTTTTCCCAGGTGCACCAATAACAAGCACTGGGTCCCAAATGTCAAAATCCTCTGCGTCCTTCGACTCATTGCCACGTTGAAAGTTTTCATATTCCGAGTTTACAGAATCTACGGCATTTTCAACTACATCCCACCCTCCCGGAAGACCATAAAGCACTATCGTCGCCGGATGACGAATTTCAACTGCTTGCCTCAATAAAGCCTGTAATCCACTCTTGTCGATCGTACCAACCCCACTCTTTGCTTTTGCCAAAACACAAAGAGGCCTGTCATCGCGAGCACTTTCTAGAATCTCCTCAAGTTTTTTTGCCTCACTGGAACTTATACCGTCAGGTCCGAGAACCCCTAAATCAATCATTTTGATTTCAAGATCCAAAGGTCCTTTAGGCGAACTTCTTGGTACTTGAGGTTGTTCGTGAAAAGCCGGAATCCATAATTTGAGCAGTGTGCCTGGCACGGACGAAAGTCTTGTCTTGTAACAATCGCTATGATCGTATTCACTTCCACCATGATCCAGCGTCACAGATTGACCAGATGCTCTTAAAGTAATCAGTCCCTGATATTTTCTCACTATTCTATCGACTCGGTACAAACCGCGAGTACCGCGCGTCGAATCATAAGGTTTTCTAGTCGACCACCTGTCAAACGCCCAGATCAGAATGTTCGCAGTCTCATTGTCAACGACCTTCTCAATCGAATCCTTCTTCTCCCCATAGCGTTTTCCCAATGTAGAATGAACACCTAGTCCGGAATCTCCAAGAACGATTTCAACAACCGAAGGCCGTCTTTCCGAAAGCCACCTGAAATATTCTCGTTCATGTTCCAAATAGTCTTCTGGATCAAATCTAATAAACTCTTCGCCCCCTGGTCTGGCCCAAGCGGCAACCAAGGCCCAAGAAGTTTGCTCAGCATGGTCCAAAACGTTTTGAGCTAGTTCATAGAAAAACACATTGGAGAGTACTTCTGCGTCAATCGCTTCTAAACCCCGCTGCGCCTCTCCTACCACACCGGCAAGGAATTTTGACAGCTCCTTCAAGTCCTCTCCGGTAGGTGATGAAATCCAAGACAGCGGGAAAGTGTATTTGTACAATGGCGTCTTATTGTTCCATCGCGATTTTTCATCGCCAATAGAAATGCCCTTTGAGGACTTGCCCGATCCCCCTTTTCTACGATCACGACTTTCGGTACTTGAGTCAAAGTTTCTTAATATTTCCAAGTTTCTGGCGTTTTGACCCAGATGCTTGAACGCTAATACTCTTTCCAACTGCAAGTATTCTAAATACTCTCTAACTCGACGCCTACGGGCCATACGTGCCCTAACATTTTCCGATTGACCAGGAATCGAGGTTGATGCTATCCATTCTTCTTCCGACTTTCGAAGCCGTGGTAAAGGCAATGCTATCTGTACTTTAATCCCTTCACGAAGTGCACTCTCAAGTAAAAGTATCACCTGTACAAGTGCACCTAAATCTACCCACTCAACGCGTGAAAAATCAAAAAAAACGCCTTGGGTCTTGGCATTGGGAGACCATCCCCCGTGCTCTTTCGTGAAGACGTTGTTTCCTAACAATTTTGACTCGACCTCAGTCGGGATAAGAAACCTAAGCCTTTTACCAAAATGAACGAGGGCCATTATACTTTTACCTACCTAGCGTAACATTCAATCTATTAATAACTTGACTATCTGTAGTTCGAAAATCAGAGACCTCTAACTTTCTTGCTCTATTGCAGCGTTCTGCTTCGACAACGACTGCCAGTAGCGGCTTTTTGGATAAGGAATAGATTTATCGAATCCCTCCACAACAATCTCCAAAGAAGGAGAGTGGGTTCTCTCGATTTCCAGTGTCAGATAATGCATGAAGTTGAGTTTTCGCCTTTCTAAGTCATCAAGCCAATATGATACTCTTTGATTCTGGCTCGATGGGCCTTCGAATTTTGCGTTATACCACTTTGTAAAATTAGTGGGAGTATGGTACAATTTCCTTATTCTTATCGAGATCGTAGAATGACCAAAAAGATCCTGGGCTTGTTTTTCAATAATGGATGTGTCTTGAGATCCAAGTGACATCGTATACATTCGAAGTTTACCCCAGGGTTTTAGATAAGGTATGGCCCAATCCAATGCTCTTTGAGAAAGATCATTTCCCAAAATCCCTCCATAGGAATACCGCTTTTCGCCAGGCATATCCGGAAGCGACGGCATATAGGGTAAGCTTGCAATCACAAAATCAAACCTGCTGTTTTCATGGTAGTTTCTAAAATCCTCGCATTTAAATATGACTTTTTCTTTCCTTGCGTTGATAGCTTTGTTGATTCGTGCCATTTCTATAGCGCGTCGGTTAATATCAATGGCCAGGACACTAGCGCCCCTCTTACCCGCCAATATGGAATACAAACCACATCCTGTTCCAATTTCGAGCACATCAGCTTTTCCATGGATTCCAGAAGTATAAAAAGGGGCACACAATTCTACTTCTTCATCATATGGAGTAAAAACTTGTAAGTCATCGCTTGTGGGGAAATCAGTTAGAAAAAAGTGGTCTGAGTAATGGAAAATACGAAATTTACTACGAACTGCCTCCGAATCAGTTAAATCAATTATGCCAACGTACGAAAGATTTTTCATGAGATTATGGGAGTATGACAATGAGCCGCCTTTTCGGAATAGGACGTCGAATGCTTCTCCATGGCTGTAATACAGTTGCGACAGATCACTCCTGAGAACATGCGAAAGTTGGGACAAATCACATTTAAACATTGATTTGAGCATAGTGAATCAACTATATTGTCCCCCATTTACATTGACAATACATCCTGTTAGATAGTCTGGGGCCTCTAGGGCAGCATAAACTATTACGCTGGTGACCTCATCAACTTTTCCAATTCTTCCGATATGTGTTGAGCGTATTGCTGTTTGTTGACGTTCTTCTGAAACACTGGTGGACATTCTGGATTCAAAAATCCCCGGATTAATCCCTATAGCCACTATGCCCTGCGAAGATAGTGACTTGGAAAGTGATCGCACAAAGCCATTTAGGCCTGCCTTCGACATACCATATGCAACGTCCTGGCTACCTACAGAGGCTGCAGTTGATCCCACGACAATTGCTCTAAAACGGATATTGTTGTCTAGGCAAATCCGGATTAAACTAATCACAAAGAAAGAAACACCCAACAGGTTTACCTGTAGGCTCTCAAAGAAACTCAGCCGATCAAATAGTGTCTCAGAGAAGGTGGGTTTACCAAAAAGCCCTGTACAGCAGATTATGACGACTTCTCGATACTCAAAAACCGGTAAATCCTTGGAAATCCTTGCTATTTCATCATTATTCCGAAGATCACAACAGAAATATGCTTTCAACCCTTCTATTTCGGTTGTTTGCTGCAGGTCCAGCCCAACAACATCAAGCTGGAATTCGCGGATAATTTTGAGGGCGACTGCAGAACCAAGCGAGCCATTAACCCCCAAAATGATGGCCAACTTTTGTGAACCGGCCTCTAGTCGCGCTCTTGGTCTAAAATTCCTTTGAATTTCTTGATGTTCTCTCGGACACATGTGCTATAGCCTTTTTTATCGACTTCCTTCATTGGCGGATAGGTAATAGCTCTAGAAATCGGGACGATGGCACCCTTCCTATTCTCTGAAAAACAGGCTAGTGCAGTATCTATTGTTCCACCCTGGGTTCCTACTCCCGGCGCCAGGAATATTGCCGCAGGCATATGTTCACGGAGTTTCTTGGCTTCTTCTGGAAACGTTGCTCCGACAACGGCTCCAATGCAGCTAAAGCCGCTGGAACCGATACTCTCCTTTCCAAAACTATCTACCATTTTCGCCAACTTTTCTGATACCGTTATTCCTTCAATGGGATTGTCCATAAACATCTTTGAATCAGGATTTGATGTCTTAACAAGTACAAAGAGACCTTTTTGGTATTGATTTGCTATTTCTACAAAAGGCAACATACTGTCTCTTCCTAGAAACGGATTGACGGTCATACAATCAACTTCCACTCCCGATTTTATTGTTAATTGCGAAGACACCTGAAATTCCCCGGCCAAATAGGCTTTTGCATACGCAAGCGAGGTTGACCCGATATCTCCTCTTTTGGCGTCCAGGATTACCAGTAATTGCTTTTGTTTTGCATATGCTATGGATTCAGATAAAGCATCAATTCCAGCAGGGCCAAATTGTTCGAAAAATGCAGATTGAAATTTTACCGCTGGAACGAGATCCCACGAAGCATCCACTACTGATCGAGTAAAACGTAGTAACGAGCTTGTTATTTCTCCCCTACTTGATTGCTTCGGCCAAAATTCTGGCGGCATCAGAGTGAAATTTGGATCTATCCCGACAACTACGCTTGTCTTTTCCTGAACCTTTTGCATCAAGCTATCTGCAAAGTTCATAAGAACACCCTCCAATCTTGGCATTAGATATCTATCTTATGTCCAAACTGCTCTTTTTTTGAAACTAAGTAACTTTTAAGATGAGTTTCCGGGCTAATCAAGGGCAATAAGTCAACAACCTTTATTCCGTTCTTTTCTAATATTTCTTTTTTCATAGGATTGTTGGACAGGAGTCTCACCTGGCTAATTCCTAAATCCTTCAATATCAAGACTGATGAAAAAAATCTCCGTTCATCTTCTTCATGTCCAATATGTTGAAAAGCATCGTGAGTGGAAATATTAAGCTCGTCCATTGCGACATAAGACTTAATTTTTTCTAAAAATCCTATTCCCCTACCCTCGTGGTGAAAATGGTATATCAATAGACCGCCACAATTGTGTATGATTTTTATTGATTCGCGAAGTTGCCAACTGCAATCGCATCTAGTGCAACCGAAAACGTCACCCGTGTAACACGCAGAATTGATTCGCAGAAGCAAGGCCTCTCTGGGATTCACTATTTCTCCTCTATAAACCAAAGCATGTTCCGTTGTAATTCCGTTAAGTTGAATTTTGTATGCCCCCATCTTTAAATGAAAACCTTCGTCGGTTTTCATGCGAGCTCCAAGTTGTTTTTCTATAATCGATTTATGGTTCATTTCTCCCTTCTCAACAACGACCATCCGTCGAAACATTGAATTAAGGAACCGACTTCCATCCCCCTTGTCAGAGATTCTGAAAGTTTGCGCAGGCGGAGCCATCTTTCTTTCTGGAATTGGATTGATTTCGATAAGTTTGTGATATGGCCCTAGCAGAAAACGGTGTTTTATGCAATAGAGCTTCGAAACAAAAAAGCATGAATTTTCATTATGTTGATAGCACTAATCAACAAGAATGTAATTGCACCTAGAGCTTGCACAAGATTCTCTTTGTTAATTTTTTTAAGATTGAAATGTATCACTTTTGACTTTTTAGCCTGAAATCCATACCTTAACGAACGCTTTGACATCATTAGCTGAGACTTGAACTGATCCAATTAAAGCTCCTATTGATGTCTTTGCCTGTTTCATATAAACCACATAACCAGCTGTTATCATTATTTTATTCAGATCCAGAAAACCATTCAAACGAGCCTTTGACAGGACCGCCCTGATCTGGAAAACAGATGAGGCTTGATTGCGAACCTCGTGTTATTCTTCCAAAAGGACTACACCCAAAAACTTGGGCCCTTTCCGGGCCCTGAGCCTTGTAACCTACTGATTTTATTGAGCCAGTGTGTACCCGTTGGGAATACTACCCAATATCAAGAATTTGATAGCATTTGGGGTCGGACCAAGCTATCATACTGATATTTCAGGATAAACTTTCCAAGAATAGGTGTTTTCGGCCCTTAGAGCCTCCTTTTTGGGGGCCTGCGTCATTTGGGGTCGGACCAAGCTATCATGCTGATATTTCAGGATAAACTTTCCAAGAATAGGTGTTTTCGGCCCTTAGAGCCTCCTT
>SDBU01007340.1_pt1 | contig 12732 bp, 8 predicted proteins | sample 2277071 | NCBI WGS metagenome assembly SDBU01 (sample SAMN10397929, study PRJNA504765) | marine sediment metagenome | isolation source: marine sediment core GS08_GC12, 126 cmbsf | place: Arctic Ocean: Gakkel Ridge, Loki's castle | collected 2008 | reverse complement strand
GAATTTGCATCCCTCCCGCTCGCAAGCGCAGCTGGAAAGTTCCGAAATCCTCGAAAGAGCCCAAAGTGGCCTTCTCAGGGTGGGCCCGGTCCACACCCTTGTCATAGATCATCAGTTTATTCTCGGCCACATCATCATAGACCGCCATTTGTTGACTGCCTACAACCGTCAGACGCCGGATTTTCTGAGGATCCAGCCAGCTTACCTGGATGGAGGCATACTTTCCATCGGGAAATTCCAGGTCCAGGAAAGCCACGTCCGCGATACCGGGTCGGATATAGGATGCTCCCCGGGCCGAGACACGGCTGGGCATTTGGCCAAAGAGATACAGCAGGATTGAAATATCATGTGGGGCCAGATTCCAAATGGCATCTACGTCCTGGCGTACCCGCCCGAGATTGAGCCGTTGCGCATGGGCGTAGTATATTTCTCCCAGGCTGCCGGCCTGAATAATCTCCTTTAGTTCCCGTACAACGGGGTTAAATAGAAAGGTATGTCCCACCATCAGGATTACCCCCGCCCGGGTCGCCAAATCGATCAGCTCCCGGCATTCCACGGAGGTCATGGCCAGAGGCTTCTCAACCAGACAGTGGCGTCCACTTTCGAGCACCTGGCGTGCCAGGTCAAAATGCGTGCCGGCAGGAGTGGCCAGCACAACCGCTCGAGCATCCCATTTATCCAACTGTTCCACGGTGGGATTAGTGGCGAAGGGAACCGCCGGGTAGTGCCCGGCCAGCCAATCCCCTACCTGATTATCGGTATCCACTAATCCCGCTACCTCCACCGCCGGATGGGCGGCCAGGTTCCGCATCAGATTCGGCCCCCAATACCCGCAACCGAATTGGACTATCCTGATGCTGCTCATTATCTGTGCTTTTACCATCAAAACTCTATCTTTCAGTACCAGTGGCTAACGAACCTTTGGCTCGTAACATGGTCAACCATTCCTGTTTGAGCCAGAATAGCCCTAAAATGTAACCTAAGCCTGACAGCAGTTCCAGAACGGCGATCAGCTTCAGTGAAGGGTCGGCGACCAAATAATGCATCACCGTCCAGAGTAGAGTGATAATCAAGGCGTTAAGCCCGGCGACCTCGATAAAAAACCGTGGTTTCAACCAGGTAATTCCATAGAGCTTGACGCAGGTCACGACGGACATCAGCCCCAGCACCCAGAAACCCACCACGTACCCCAGGGTGACTCCCAGCCAAACCGGATAGCGTAACAACCCGATCAATATCCCCGCGACGACCACGATACAAGCCAGACCTGCAAGTATATTGCGCGAATTGTACCCTGCTTCAGCGAACGCGTCTATCGGGTTGCGGGAAAGCTCGAAAAGCAGATAGCCGGTGAGGGAGAGTGAAAACAACCGGAAAAGCCAAACCCCCGTGAGGGTGGTTGTGCCCAGGTAGGTTGTCAATAATGGCTCCGCGAAAAACCAAATGTGGCAGGTGGCGTATAATCCGATAGCGATCCCACCCATATAAAGCGTGCGAATACCTTGTCTGACCGATTCCGAAGGTCCTTTCAAGGCGAAATATGAGAGGGCCGGGAGCAAAACGATGCCGATTGGCCCAAACACTACATAAAATAACTGGTTTACCTGCATGCCTACCGAGAAAAAAGCCACTTCCTCCCAGGTGGCGAGATAGGCGACGAGTATCGGTCCCAGCACCATTAATGCCAGCATACCCCAGCTGGCGCCCAGCCGCCGGAAGGCATACGAGCTGAACTCCCGGCGCAAAGAGTGATCGGTGGTGTGTGGACTCAGCCGAATGGCCCTTGTTAGCGGTTCCGCCAGGGTCACAAGCGTGATTAAGAGGACAACCAAACCATGAATTGCAACCATCGACATCATCGGAATTCCGGGAAGCAACAGGATGATCATAAGCGGCAGGAATCCGATATTTGCCAGCTGCAGCGCGTTGGCAACGGCCATTAACCGGAGTCCGCGGAAGTAATTGTAGGCTAGCTGATGCACACTGACCCCAGCCCCCAACAGACCAATGGGGAGTGCCGCACGCGAGATGACTGCCTGTGAATCAGTCGCAAAAGGCACCAGGTAGAGTCCCAAGATAAGGACAGTCAAGGTGGGAAGGCCAAAACGCCCGAAGATGGACAGACCATGCCGCAGGATGGGCATACGCAGCTCGGGGCGGTCCCGGTGCAGGCCAAGATATCTCGGGATGGCGATACCCACACCGTATAGCGAAACCGGAATCAGCGCAAAGGCCACCCGCCGCATCAACAGATATTCTCCCAGAGCTTCTAATCCATACCTGCGGGCAATCAGGCCGTTTAAGATAATGATTCCGCCGATTACAGCCAAACCGTTAATTATAGTCACTGCGATTTGTGAAAAAATCCGGGAACCCACTATGTCTATCGATCTCCAAATTTGGCTACAGAAAATCGCGATCGCACTATTCCGGTTCCTCTTTATAATCAGCTTCCAGGGTGATATGGACTATTGCCAATCCGTCGGGGGTTGAATATATATCCTGTCTAGCGCCGATATTGGCGTATTGAGCTAACGCTTGTTCCGATTTATCCCCTACTTGCTTCAGCAATATCAAATCACTGACTTCCGGGTTTTCCAACTCGGCGGCCAGCTGTTCCATCCCGACCGACTGAGGATAGGTTACCAGATTGTAATCGGGCATATAATAGTGGAATGTCGGTAGCATGGTTGTGGGCAAAAGCAGTTTGCCGGCCGGCGGAGTTTGAAGGAAATGATCCACCGTCCGGTTAAGGACCGGGTCCGAGACTGTCGACGACAGCAAGGGCCTCACAAAAAATAGATTGTTCACTATCAGGCTTAGTATCAATATACCGGGGGCGCCAAACTTTACCAGTTTCTGACGCCCCTTGAATGCTTCAGCCAGGCTGACGGCACAAATGACATAGATAACCATCGTTAGCGAAGAAAAGTACGTCGGGATCTGGGATCGAATCCTGACAGTGGATATAAAAATCAAAACCGCATAGATCAAGAAGGGGAGTAACCCGGGATTGCCTTTGCGCTTGAAAAAAAAGATCGCTGTGACGGATAAGCCCAGGCCGACAACCACAAACTCAAGGGGAGAACTCCCGATCCGCTGCCACCAGACTTCAAGCAGAGTCGCACTCCCATAAGCTGAACCTCGAAATAAGGTAAAGTAGGTAAAAAACAGGTAATTTTTCAACAGGGTCAGTTTGAATACCCCCCCCGGCCAAGCTATAATCAGAGTCCCAGCGATTATAGTCAATGATTGTATCATCAGTTTCATCCGGTCAGGAATTTCCGGATCGGTAAAAACTCTCTTCCACTCCCACCAAACCAGGATCAGAAAAGTCAGGAAAAGTAGGGGAGCAAACTCTAACGTCAGTAAGGCCGTGGCCAATGAAAACAGGCCCAGATACCAATACTTGATTCCTCCACCCGCCAGCAGTTGGGAGAGAAAGAACAGACTCCCTACGGCCACCACTGCATATAGGCCATGGGGGGTTATTTTCATGGCTGTCTGAATGTTAACCGGGCTTAAAAGTAAGAAAGTGATCCCGACCAGAGCTGCCAGATGACGATTCTCCCGCGCCAGTGCCAGGCAGATAAAATACATCGCACCTGCACCCAGCAGGAGGATTACAAACGAGGCCCCGCGCATGACCACTTCACTGCGACCCAGTAAGGAACCGGTCAAGGTCATCCAATAATAATAGAGGGGCGCATGGTAATGTCGGTAGAAGGTAATGTCATCACTAGCCCGAATAAAGTCGGATAATTCTTGCTGAGTTTCGGCCTGTATTCCCTCGCTGGTACCTTTAGCTAAGAAGACTGACAGGGGTATCGAGTTCTCATCCAGATAATTAGCGAAAAACCCGCGTGAGACCGCATACATATAATCGGATTCATCGTAGCTAAATCTGGCAGCCGGAATACTGGGGGTGAAGAAGGTGACCAAAACGGCCATTACCACGGATAAAAACGCTATTTCCCGCCAGATTTTGTTCATCGCTAAAGGATGCTTGCGAATATTTATCTTCTTGGATTCAACCAAAATATTGCCGGATCATCAGTGATTCCCGTGTCATTCGGCTATCCCCTCGCGATGGCTCACCTCGAAGGCTTCCAAGACCCACTCCCCGGCTCCGGAAAAACGATGAAACGTCGACCGGTAAAATTAAATATCAATCCCACAAGTGTAGCCCCCACTTTGGCGATTTCCGCGGTATAACCTATGCGATACAGCCCTTCGGTTATAGCTAGATCAAGCGCCCCCACCGTAATTACCACCCCCGCGTAGACAACTACCTCCCAGACTGAGTTCCATCTGGCCTTGTGTCTGAAAAGTATGACAATGGATAAGATGTAATTTGTGACCGCTGCAATAATAAAGGCGATCGGTGCGGCATACCGGATGCTGACAGCGGCATAATAGAGCTGCACAAATACCAGGTAATTAACGAGCGCCGAGAGGCCCCCGATACCTAAATAGACCATAAACTGCAGCGGCAGGGGTGCTCTATGCGCATTGTACCGGACTATACAATACAAAGATCGCAGCCCATCCTTAAAACCGATTTTCTTGCCCTCTTCATATGTCCGGCCGCTATAGGAAATTCCCTTCTCATATATGCGCAATCTCTGATGAGCGATTTTGGCCACGATTTCCGGCTCAAAACCGAACCTGTTTTCTTCAATCTTGATATTTTTTATCACTTCCCGGGTGAAGACTTTATAGCAGGTTTCCATATCGGTGAGGTTAAGATCCGTGAACATATTAGAAATAAAAGTGAGCAACCTATTGCCCAAGTAATGCCAGAAATACAACACCCTATGCGCACCCACCGAGGCAAACCTTGAGCCCAGCACAACATCAGCATCACCATCGACCAAAGGTTCCAGGAGCTTCCTCAAATCTCGGGGATCATATTCCAGATCGGCATCCTGCACCGCCACGAAATCACCCGTGGCTACCTGAAATCCCGCCCGTAGGGCAGCGCCTTTGCCTTGGTTGATATCCAAGCTGATGACGCTCACTTCCGGATGTTGCCGGGCCAATTCTTGCGCAATCACAAGAGAATTGTCGGTGGATCCATCATCGACGATGAATATTTCCAGACTTACCTGCTCATCCGAGATCTGCCGAAGCCGTTCCACACAACGGGATACGGTTTTCTCCTCGTTAAAACAGGGAATTATGACGCTGAGACTGTAGTGCTTGCCTTGATCCATGTATACTACGCATGCGGTCTAATGGAAAACAATTTCCTGGTAATCTCATCTCGTCCTGCAAAGCCGTACATGCAAATAAAATGTGACCTCAAAGCCGACTTAGGATCTGTTGATAGCCCCCCTGACCCCGCAGCTTGGGAATCAGGCAGGATAACTTGGCTGTGGCATGGTCGGCAGTGTACCGGAGCGGCTGAGCCGGGTGACTTTCAGGCCAATCGGGAAAGTACCGATGAGACGAAAATCTTTGGGGAAATGGATATTGTCTGAAGACCAGCACTTACAGATTCCCTTGAGCCTCGACGGGGGCCACCTCCCTGACAGAAAATACCCAGCTTCCTATATTCAATGACACCACCAGCAGCAGGAGAGTCACCATACCGAACTGGAATATTACCATCATCAGATTGGATACGGCTAATTCGGCCAGAGCCATGGTCATCATTGCATAGATAACAAGATGTAGCACTATTTTCTTACTACGGACATAAATGATATGGATCGACTGCATGATGAATCCAACCCCGAGCGATCCGATCCAGATCCCGGGTAGCCTGAAATCTGCATATAGCTGCCCCCAGAAAACAGTTGGGGCGGTACCATTGCCATAAGTCCGATAAAGAGAATCGAACATCCAACTCGCAAAACCTATGTCGGGCCCAGGAAGAACGCCCTTTATCTCACTGAGTATCCCTCGTCCCCCTAAAAAAGCGAAGTGATCGGGAAACATTTCGAAGATGGCATAAAAGGCTTCGGATTGGACGCGAAAGATCCTATTTTGAAGCCAAACCACCAGATCATCCAGCTCGGTTATGCCCCTAAGGTAGGTCAATAAGCCAAAAAGCCCTATAGTTAAGGAGAAAAAAAACAAGGTGTGCGTAGCCTTTATCTTGATGCTGTAATTGGCATAAAGAACGTAATTCAGGATGATGAAAAACATCAGTGGCCATCGTTGTAGTGACATTGCCTGGAAGAACCCGACGACGGCACCCATCACCAGCCAGAATATCAACAGAACCCTTTTTCGCTGTTGGAGGTATTTTGCAGCTACCACCAGAGTTAAAAATGGGAGAATTATCAAATAGAATTGTTGGAAATACCCTCCGTAAAGATAGCTGCCGGCCCCCCTACCGGACCGGGAGAATAGAGCTCTGGACTGAGCGGCAAGCTCATAAATGTTCTCTTGCCCCCCCCGGGCTTGGATGATCTCAATGATGGGGATAAAGCCTCTTTGCTGAATAAAGACGGCTGTTGCTGAGAACGCTAGGATCCCCAGCATGACGAAAGTTATCAGATGACCTGGTTCCTGGTGAGCATCCCGCCAGGGGAGGGCTCTGAACTTTCGCAACTCCGGCGCTGGCAGGAAGTTGAAGGCTATTGTTGCCATGATCGTCCCAAGGGCAAGCCCAACGATTCCACCGTGCATGGCCAGGTAGAAAGTGTAATTACGGACTCCCCCACCATAGATTGACTCAGCTCCATCAGTAAAGAAAAACCCAAGACCTGAAATATAGATCAGAATCGTAAACAGAAGATAGAACATAAGCGCGGGGGTTACTGTCAACCCACCGGCGTTATTCAGCAGTACCAGGGCGGTACAGAAATAGATTGTCAGTGATAAAACCAAAAGCACCGGATTTTCACCACCAGCAACCAATAAACAGAGTAATACCCCACAACCGAGAGATAAAAAGCTGTCGAGTCTATTCCGGACAAACTCCCCCAGTCGGCTACTCATTCTCGCCTTTTAGTTTGTACCCGATTTTTGACTTGGGTACACGTAGAGCCTGAAATTGTTCCGGATGCTCCAGTCTAACACGGTCAATTGCATCCAATACGAAACTGAGCGTCACCGCCAGGATTGTCATCAGTACCCCGGCAGTGATTATTATTACGCTCCGATGTGGTGCCGCTCTGATCTCAGGCACTCCGGGATAATCCAGGACATTAATTGTGGGGATATCCTGCGCTTCCCTGAGCCTGGATTCCTCATATTTGGAGGTTATAAAAGCGAATATCTCCGTTTGAATCATGATGTCCCGGACCAATCGCATATATTCCTTCATCAGATCCGGCAGGTCCCGATCATAGCCCAGCATATATCGTTGCTCGGTTCCACTGCCGCCGAAACTGCGTTCGAAAGCCTCCCCCGCGGCATCCAACCCTTCACGTACACTTTCCACAATCGGATTATCGGGGCCAAATTTGGCCTTTGTGATGGCAAACTCCAACTCTCGTTTGATCAGCTCGGCTTCCAGTATAGCCGCAGCTTGGTAGGTAGCCTCAATCTGTTGATCCACGACGGCAACGCGTTGGATTGTCTGGAAACGGGCCAGACTATCTTCCAACGCGGCCAATTCCCCTTCATTGGTGGCCCGTCGTACTTCCATAAATTCCCGATAGTTTCGAGCCTCCACCCCTTGCGTTCGCCTGTTCAGAGAGTCCAGCTGCAGAATAATTCCTTGAGCTACATCCCGAACAAAGTTGCGAATTATCAACTCTTCGCCCTCGTCAAATGAAAAATAGCCGGTGGGATGCCCGAAAGCGACTTCCAGTGTGTTGTCTGCGGTAAGGGTGACGGTGATCCTGTCGGCCAGCGTCAGCACCGCTTCGTCCAAATTGGAGGCTTGGTATACCTCTTGTAGGTTAAATTGTCGCACAATATTCTGCCGGAGAGTCCTGCTCTCCAACAAGGCCTTTAATAATAATATCTCCGTTGTCCCCCGGCCCAACCCCATACCAAGCAGGCTGCCGGAAACAGCGTCCAGCACATTCAACGAAGACTCATCCTTAGTCGGGACGAGGACAGCTTTACTGCTGAAAGTTTTGGGCATGATCAGGCTGTAGCCGGCCACTAAAATAGTGGAGAAAAATACCGTTCTGGCAATAAACCACCGCCGCCGGTATAGTACGCCCAGGTAATGCAGGGCAGGATAGGTTGTAGCCGAACTCGCGCTTGTTGTCATGTTCAAATCCTGGTAACTGCTAGCTGATTTTCCATATACCGAAGGAGCAAACCGGGGCCAGCAAATTCATCATCGCGTGGCTAAAAATGCCAGATACATGTTCAGGCCCACCAGTATGCCCTGCATATAACCGGTATTCCCGACCAGAATGTACCTCAGGGAACGCCGCACATGCACGATATCGCCCGCAAGAATTCCTACTCGGGGGCCCTTCACTTCCTGGCCATCGGCCCGCAGCACCCTGATATTGCCAAGAGAACTGTAGGTGGTGGGCCCCCCCGCTAGGGCCACATAATCAATCACTTTCAGCCCTGGCTGATAGATAAATGAACCCGGCCTTCTTACTTCCCCTATCACTATCACCTGGCGCATACCGTTGTCGCCGTTCGCCCCGGCTGGGGTGAAAGGCAGTATTACCCGATCACCCCCTTGCAGGGTAGGGTTCTGGCTGATGTCCCCCTCATAATAGAAGCGGGTCAGATCACAGGCAATGTGCTCTCCATCCAGCCTTTCGATCACCACCTGATCCAGGGCGGCGCTGATCAACGGAGTACCGGCCTGGGCGATCAAATCGCTCACCCTGGATACTGGAGTGGTCAAATAATATCCGGCTCTATTAATGGCGCCCGAGATGCCCACCCGGATTTTACGCAAATCATATAGAGTGCAGTACGCCTCCAGGGTGGGATACATCCGACGGATACGTTCCAACACGGACCGGTTGGCCTCCGCCAGAGTCAAGCCCCCGACTGCAATCCCCCCCACCGCCGGGATGACTATATCCCCGGCAGGTGTAACCACCACCAGATCGAGATAGGGTTCCACATCATTAATGGAAACCACGAAAATATCCCCCGGCCCAACCACGTATTCCGACGGGTCGATAGGCTGTTCCAGCGCCGTGAATTTCGCGATTTGAGGGGATTTGACTTGGGGGGTCTGCGGTTCCATCCGTAGATCCTGCAAGCTGCTTTGGGCCGCCAGAAATCCGATAGCTAAGAAGAATAATGTTATCGTTCCACGAGCTTTTTCAGGCATGGAATCTATCATTGAAAAATCCATTCTCTCATTATCATTTACAGTCGCAAATATTGCTGCAACCTTAAGTCTGGCCACCGGGCAAATTGGGAGGAAGAAAAAAACCGAATGCACCTGCATCCGGTCTCTCAACCTCGCAGAGGGGCATTAGTGATCCATTCAGTTATAAAAAGACCAGCAACCCCTAGCGAAAGTGAATGTGCGACCCCTTTCTCAGAATAATTAAAGTTAGATGCATCAGACGGAGATGTCAACCATAACCACTTAAATCAGCCCCACGAAGCGCCGCAGTCCCCATTCCAAGCCCAGCAGAAGGACCAAGCCGATCCACAGGCCCCGAATTCGCCAGAGGTTGAATTGATATTCTCGTGTAACAGTCCGGGCGGTATAGGCCTGCCGGGCGAGCAGAGTCTCGACTGCGCCCAGTTCCACATAGCTACCTCCGGTGCTCTCTGCCAGCCGCTGCAGACCATATCGGTTCTGGGTCAATGATTCCAGCTCCACCCTTCCAGCTTGAACCGTGAAACCGGGACTAGTGGGCAATCCACCCACTGATGCTCCATCATAAACCTGGAACCGATGGGCTCCGGGCTCCCCGGGCCAGAATTCCCCCTCGTATTCCTCAGTCTCAAAATTGTAGTTCATTGTCACCATGGCGGCGTTTTCCGGCCCAAGAATTTCCACCGTCAGCACCGGTTGCAGCATATGTATACCGGCTCGGTCCCTAATCAAACCACGTAGCTGAACCTTCTCACCCAAATGATACTGGCGTCGGTCCGTTTGGATCACAAAGGGGGAAAAACCTTCCGGTTCCAACGACCATTCCACTATGGTTTCAAAGGCCTTGGACAGGAAAGAGCGCCAGTCGGTGGGTTCCAGCTTCATGTTGGTTGCCGCCAGGGCCGGCAGCAGCAGCACTCCCACTTTGCGGCCAGCTCCCTGCACGAATCCGATTACCGGTCGATCGGATACCCCTTTCAGCAGTACTGCATCCCGACGGAGCCGGGGCGAATTCAAAGTATATGGTACGGCACTGGGGGGAAAATCTCGCGGATCCTGGGTCGATCCAGGGCGAGCCTCCCCCGGACTGAGCCGCATCGGGGAGCTGGTAACTCCGTCGCGCTCATCCCGCAGGCCGATGCCCAGTGCCCGGCACAGACGGACAAGGCCCTGGTTGGCGTTATCCGGCCCGGCAATCACCATTACCGCCGAGCGGTCCCGTCGCAATTTTTCCAACAGACGGTCCAGGTGTCCTTCAGGCAAGTTCGCAGTGGGATAATTATCCAGTAATACCAGGTCTTGCGGTGTTTGCCAGAACCACTCCTCCGGCCCCTGCCAGGCACCTTTCAGAAAATATAACCGCTCCAGATGCGTGTTCCGGATTCCCCGGGCCCAGCGCCTTATCAGACCGGTGTTGGGCGACAGGCCCCCGGTCAGCAAGGTAACTGTGCGCCGGCCCGGCAGGACGTCGATCTGAAATTCCCTGCGATTGTTATCGATATTTGCTTCTTGCGCCAGAACGCTAAGCTCCACCCGGAAATTAGGCGCATCCAGCCGTCCCACCACTGACGCCTCTAACACCTGAACATCCTCAAGCCTGTCGAACTTCACGGGAGCGTTATAGATCAGTTCCTCTTCATTGAAAACGTACAGCCGCCCCCGCTCTCCAGCGGCGTTTGAGCCCCGGACGGTCACCTGGATCGTACCCTGCTGTTGAGCCAACAGAGACAACGGAGCACGCAGGTCGGTGATACTCAGATCTGGTCCAGTGGTTGTATCACCCACCCCCACCGTGAAAATCGGTACGCCCTCCGGTCCGTCAATAGCACTCAGGTCCCGGCCGGAGGTAGTTACCCCATCGGTAAACAGGAATCCAGCCTGCAGATTTCCGGTCTGCCAAACCTCCTCCAAGAGATCGAAATTGGTGAGCCGTTCCTCCGGGATGTATTCCAAACGGGCCTCATTAAGGCGGGTCAGCCTTTCTCCGAAAGTCATCAGTACCGGTTTATAATTGTGTTCGGTGGCCCAGTTCACGACAGTGATCACCTGCGAATAGACGGTGGTAGCCGAGGCGCTGGGGTGGTTCGACATACTCAGAGAGTTATCCAGAAAAATCCCGATACGAGGTGGCACCAGGGTAGGACGGGACCATTTTACCTTCAGGTCCAACAGCAGCAGAAACACTATCAGCAGGAACAGTCCCCGGAAAGTAGCGATCAGTAGGCGGTAAGCCTTCGGCAGTGGCCGGCACCAGAGATAATAATATGCCAGATAGGCTGCCAGTAACAGTAGAGCCAATCCGGCCCAGCCCCAGGGCAGGACCGACTGGATTTCAATTTGTGGCAAGTTGATCCATCCGGAGATTGGGTTTGATCTCTGACGACAGTGGTGAACGCTCTCCCTGCATCAACCGGTGATAGCCGGCCATAGCTATCATAGCGGCGTTATCCGTACAGAACTCCTGTGGTGGAAAGGAAACCACCAGGTTGTCGGCGGCGGCCCATTCGTCCAGCCGTTTGCGCAGCAGACTGTTGGCCGCCACTCCTCCGGCCACACAAACCCGCACCAGACCCGTCAGTTCCACCGCACGCCGGAGGCGATCCATCAGGCAATCAACCACGGCCTGCTGGTAGGAAGCTGCCAGGTCCTGCCGCTTGGTGGCGATGGTGGCCGGGTCCATCCGCCGCAGCTGGTAATACAGGGCGGTTTTCAGACCGCTGAAGGAAAAATCGCAGCCGGCACTCCCCGCCAACGGCCGAGGGAAAGCCACAAAATTAGGATCACCGGACTCAGCCGCCTCTTCGAGGGCGGGTCCCCCGGGGTAACCCAGTCCCAGCAATCGGGCTCCTTTGTCAAAAGCTTCACCGGCCGCGTCGTCCAGGGAACACCCCAGGAGCCGGTAGCTGCCCATCCGGTCCACCCGCCATAGCTGGGTGTGGCCTCCACTCACCAGCAGGCATAGAAAAGGGCAGTCGTCCTCCTGCAAAGGGCGCTCCAGGAAATTCGCCCACAAGTGGCCTTCCATATGATCTATACATACCAAAGGAATTCCCCGGGCCTGGGCCAGCCCTTTGGCGAAGTTAAGTCCCACCATCAGGGCCCCCGCCAAGCCGGGGCCGACCGTGGCCGCCAGACCTGAGAGTTGGTCCAGGGAGACGTTGGCCCGCTCCAGGGACCGCCGGACCACGGGCAGAATTAGCTGCTCATGCAAGCGCGCAGCCACTTCCGGCACCACGCCACCGTATCGGCTATGGTCCGCCTGGGTGATCACTTCGTTCGAACATAATCGACCGTCAATCACTACCGCTGCGCCGGTATCGTCGCAGCTGCTTTCCAGACCCAGGACGATCACGGCGCTTGACGGGTGCTGATGATCTCCAGCTGCCTGGGGACTAAGTCCCGATATTCGATCAGGTTGGAATCAAGCCGTACCTGCGGTTCGATGAAAAGGTTGGTCGGCGACCATTGCGCCAGATAATCCACGAACACCTCCACGGCGGTGCTATCCAGGGCAG
>SDBU01007339.1_pt1 | contig 12733 bp, 24 predicted proteins | sample 2277071 | NCBI WGS metagenome assembly SDBU01 (sample SAMN10397929, study PRJNA504765) | marine sediment metagenome | isolation source: marine sediment core GS08_GC12, 126 cmbsf | place: Arctic Ocean: Gakkel Ridge, Loki's castle | collected 2008 | reverse complement strand
CTCAAAGAAAACTGGGAAAACTACTCAAAACTCAAAGCACAATTCTACAACAAACTACAAGAAAAAATACAAAAACAAATACTACAAAAGGAAGTACAAGAATGAACCCTGGACTTGTCTTAATCGCAATAGGAATATTTCTAGCACTAGCAACAGTCATACTCGAAGAAAAATATGGCTTTGCACCATTTGTATTTCAAGAAAAAGCATACGAGGATACAAAATGAGTAAAGAAAGCAACAAAATTGTTTTTGTAGGACGTTTCCTAACAATTCTATTCTACCTTTTCTTAGCTCCAATAATTATCGTAACTTTAATGCAATTCACATCAGACCCAACTTCAATATATACAGCAGTGTTCTTTTATGGAATTGGCTGGCTAGTGATGTGGTCTAAAGAAAAAAAGGAGGAAAAATGAATGACTATTGAAGATAGATTTGTTAGAAATTGTGTAATATTTTCAATTGTTTATATGGGAATAATCATAATTACAACTACACTAATAGCAATGATGGAAGTTACAGATATCTGGACAGCATTTACTATATCTGCAATCCTAGTTTCAGCAACAGCACTTATAGCATTTGTTATCCCAAAAAAAGAAAACAAAATGGAGGAATCTAAAAATGGAACCAGAAATTAAAGCAGTCCTATTCGGAGGAGCACTAATAGTTCTCGGATACATCTCAGGTGTTTTAGGAAATCCTGAAACACAAATCGCAGTAACAGGAGTAGGAACAGCAATCGCCACAGCAGGCCTAACACTAAAAGCACTACAAACAAAAAAGGAGGCAGAATAAAATGGATAAAGGAACATTCGACTGGCTAACAAGAATAGAAACAAAACTAGACTACATAATAACAGCAATGCAACCAAAAACAGAACCAGAAAAAAAAGAAGAAAAAAAAACAATAGAACAAAGACCAACAAAGGAGGAATCTGAATGAGAAAAAATATGTACAAAGTAGACGTGGTAACCACGTTGTGTAGTATTTTGAATCATGCTAGTTGCTCTAAGTGTTTTTTAGCTTTTGACAGAACAAAAGAATTACACGTTTGTTCAAATTGTTCCCGGGCAAAATTACACGTACCAAAAGAGGCGAAAAAGAAAGATGAATGACCAATGTCCGAATTGCTTAAGGAAATCCAATGTAAGCATGAAAAATTGGAATAAGGAAAAGTTATCTGTTAATTATTTCTGTTCAAAATGTAAAAAATATTTTACTATAAAATACGAATGTGAAAAATGTAATCATGACTCAAATAATTACAAAGTTCATTGTAAGAATGACCATAGGTTTTCAATTTATCATAATTGTAAATTAAGAAAGATGGGAGAAATTGAAAAAACTTAAACGTAGAGAACAGACATAATTGGCATTAGGGAGCAAATGGAGATATAAAATGGGACAAATAACAGTAGGGTTTTTAATAGCAATAATATTCATGGCAGGATTTATGACATATGTAATAACACACGAAGCAACACACCTAGCACTAAGCAACGAACCATACGGAATATGTTTAGGAAGATGTAGATATAATTCAAATCAAAAAATAGAAAAAACAGGAATAGCATTTGCAACAGCAATAGGACAACACAACATACACAGCATACAGGAAACAATACCAACAATAACAGGAATACTAGCAATGTTTTGGATAATATTAATAGGAATGATAAGTTTGGAAACGATACAAAAAAAAGAGGCAGAACCAAAAGAGGAAAAAGTTAATGACACTTAACTTTTCCAAATACAACCCCTACATTATACTATTTACTCTACTAATAATTCCCTTCATAGCATACCTTTACAGACCAGACTTTATTGGATGGGACCCATACGGATTTTTGTTACTAACCTGCAAAGCAAACAACATAGCAGGAATAACAGGAATACCGTTTTCAATATATACCGTTCTACCATGCAACTTCATAATACTAAAAACAATCCTATTCACCCTAGCATTCACATCAGGCTGCTTCATAATAAAACTAAGCAAACTATTCTCACCAAAACACGGCTGGAGAGCAGCATACCTCATATTCCTCTCCTCAGTATACGTTCTAGAATTCGCAAAACTAGAAAACGAAGCATTCGGCTTCACACTACTATTTGCCTCAGCATACTATTTCTTCAAAGGAATCAAAAACGTAAAAAATTCAAGAAAAAACTCAATAATTGCATTCACACTAGTAATTCTAGCAGGCCTAATTTGGAAAGGAGCAATATTCTACCTAATTGGATATTTCCTAAACATCTCAATCCTAATAATAACACTACTACCATTCCTAGTCATACGCTTCTACGGAAATTTCCTATACTGGAAAACCTTATGGGGACACATAGTAGGAACAAACATAATCTCAGAAGATATGCCATTCAAATTTCACAGACACTTCGCCCTACACCCAGGCTTAATTGGAGCCCTTCTTAACCCATTACTACTACCCCAAACACTCCTATACTTTGCACTCGGAACCATATCATCAAAATACTGGATATTAAGCCTTCCATTCCTCGTAGTAGGTTTAGTCTTAGTACACGAAAGACTATCCAACGCACCCAAATTTGAAAGTAGACACAATACTTTCCTTGACAAAATACTAAAAAAAGCCATAAATTTCTTCGAAGAAAACTATGTTCAAATCTTTGCAGTAGTAGCAATATTCTCCACAATAGCAATAACACAATCAATACTACTAGGCGAACCAACGCAGGATAACTGGAGCGGTGTAGAATTTGCGTTAAGTTTAGATAAAAACGTTTCAAATTCATGGGATTTGGGGTATTGGATTATGTGGAAGGGTGGAACTACAGAAAATTATCAAAGCCCTGCAAAACAAACAGAATACTTTCCAGGACAAATAGCAATAATAAGAGAAGACAACAACTGCACAACTATAAAAAGTTTTAAAGATTTTAATGTTGTACAATGCTAATTTTGGCAGGCGGTGGAAGAAAAATAATGAGTATTGATGATTTACCAGATGAAGAGTGATTTAAAAATGAGTAAAAAAGTTTTAATTGAAGTTATTGGAGAAACAAGTATGGGAATGAGTCATACATCATTAATAATAGCAAATATGTTTAGAAAACAATTAAAAGAGGCAAAAAAGAAATGTTAAAAATTACTGATGATGAACTCATTGATTTATGGTCAATGGGATATAATGATTGTCAAATAGGAAAAAGGTTTGAAATTCATAATTCTAATGTTTGCAGAAGAAGAATAAAATTAAAATTGGTAGCAAACGTTTATCCTAGATTAACAACACATGATGATTTTGAAAAATCAATTAAACAATATAAAGAATGGCAAAAAGAATATTATTGGACACCATATATAAATCAAAAAATAAAACAAAGAAAAAAAGAATATTATTGGACACCATATATAAATCAAAAAATAAAACAAAGAAAAAAAGAATATTATGCAAGACCTGAAATAAAACAAAGAATGAAAGAATACTATCAAAAAAATAAACAAAGAAAAAAAGAATATAATGCAAGACCTGAAATAAAACAAAGAATAAAAGAATATCATAAAAAATATTATGAAAAAATGAAACAAAAACAGACAACAATTGCACAACCATAAAAAAACTTCTGAGATATTAATATTGTAAGGTGTTAAAAATGCGACCAAACGAAAGAAAAGAACTAATCAACTGGCTTGAAGAAATAAAAACCCAAGCAGCAGGACCAAGTTGCAGAAGACTAATTCAAACAGGAATAGACTTCTACAAAAAAAAGGCGAAAAAAGAATGGAAAGAATGATGCCGATAACATTTATAGGATTCAAAAGACAATGTACTGGAAAAATGAAAACAGGAAGCTGCATAATAACAAGAAGAGTATGTAAACAAAAAAATTGTCCAAAAAAAGAAAGATACAAAAAAGAAAAAGAAACCTATCAACAAAAAAAAGAGATGAGGAAAAATGGTAGAAAAAAGATTTAAAAATTGGAAATATCCCAAAATAGAAGAAATGAAACTTACAAAATACAATTGGCTTGTACAAAACAAAGAAAATTTAAATCTTGGAAAGAACACAGATATTGGAGCATTTACTTATATAAACGCAAAATATATTGTTGAAATACAAGAAAACGTACAAATTGGTTCACATTGTAGTATTTACAGCAAGTCAACAATAGATGGAAAAAAAGGAAAAGTTGTTCTTAAAAAAAACTGTAAAATTGGTTCTCATACAATTATAATGCCTGGAATAACAATAGGTAAAAATAGTATTATTGGAGTGAATAGTTTTGTTAACAAAAGTATTCCTGCAAATGTTATAGCTTTCGGCAACCCAGCAACAGTTAAAAAAAAATTAAAACAAAAGGAGAAACAAAAATGAATAACAAAGAATGGATTAAATGGCTAGAAAAATGGTTTAATGAAAATCCATCTTGTTACAAATGGAAAAAATTTCATTGCCCAAGTTGTGAATACAAACTTTTTTGTAAAATGTTTGAAAAAATGTTAAGAAAAGCACGGTATGTGTCTTCAAAATAAACATTCTTATTACCCTAATCAATCTTACAAAAAAGTGTAAGTTACACAATTTACTTTCTCTTTTTTCTTTTCTTCGTAAAAGGATTTGCAGCAAGGTCAAACGCAATCTGTCCAACTCTGCCAGTAACACCAAGTTGTAAAGTTCCACTTGCAAGCTGTGAAAGCCTAACAGTATCTTTTCTAGCCTTTAAAACCTCTGGTCCCTGTAAAACAATAGGAGCTCCAAATACAAGAGTATTTGCCTTCCTCAATTCTTTTAATTGCTTATCCAAACTTTTACCATTACCCATTTTGATTAACACCTCCTTTTCGATTATTAAAAAGCTTTTTCAATTCTCCAACAGTACGAGCATCAACCAAGCGACCACTTTTTGACAAGTTTACCTGAGCCATATTAATACGTCTCAAAGCACGCAAGCCATCCTTATCATTCTCAAAATCAGCAAAAATTAACTTAACTAAGTCTGACAAAAGCTTATCTCTGTGCAGGTTTAATCACCCCTTTCACTAAATAGCCAACCAAAAGTATTGAAACAAGAGCAACCAAAGCATTCATTTCTGCTCCTGGAAACACCAAAGCCATCATAAAAGTAAAACCAACTGCAAACATAAAACTCACTTCGTATGGCAGGCTTGACTTCCATGCAAAAAATGCAACAATTCCAATAATTGCAATAGTGGCCACTATTGGCGAACCAAAGAAAACTGCTTCAAGAAAACAATTTCCCCAAGACGAAAAGCTTCCAGTTATTGCAGCACAAGCATTTGTCATTTATCCGCCTCCAAAGAATGGCAATGACCTTATCATTCCACCCAAATATCCTACTATTGTAAAAATCATAATAATATTGAAAAAGGTCTTTAACATGATTGTAAAAAGAATTATGTTTGGGTCGGAAGTGAAACCAAACATTAAATCAATTACAATTGTCCAACCAAAAACACCTAAACTGAAAAAATTAATTATATCCTTGCTTCCTGAAATTATACTTGTTGCACCTAAAGGAATTTGGTTTAATCCATCCGAATTTGAAAAAGTATTAAAGTCTGAATTGAACGAAGTAAAAATTATTTCAATTTCATCATCTTGAAGCGTGAGCTTATTTATTGCTTCATTCATACCAAAACTGTTATCACTCTCTTGTGCAGCTATTGCTGAAATAAAAAGACTTGTAACTAAAAGAATTAAAGTAAGTCCAGTACCTATTTTCTGCAATTCAACCATCTAAATCAAGCTCCAATAAACCTCGTTCTAGTTAAAATAACACCCATTGCAGCAAAAACCATTACTATAAAAAGCCACAAAGGAATCCATGCAATAAAAGTAAAAAATCCAAACAAAATCAAACCAATTAAAGTAAGACCTTCGCCTCCAAGAATGCCTCTTGCTCCTGCTGCAAAAGCACACAAAACAAACAAGGTTATAAAAAAAGCAAGAAACATTAAACCATCACAACGAATTGAAAGGTCATCTGTATTGCATTCAAATTCTGTTCTCATATCAAACATTAAAATATTCAAAATCTCATCAGAACCAGGTCTAATAGAATAACTTGCAGAAAAAGCAAAAGAATTTCCATCAGTTAAAAAAACAACAACTGTTGAAATAAAAGGAGAATTTGTGTCATACAAAACAGGGTTTAAATCATTAATATTAACAGTATAAGTGTTTCCGTCAGCAGGAGCAGCAGAATCAAAACCACTATCATAAATGTTAAAATCAGCATTAGAAACAACAAACTGAATTGCAGAAATGTTTGCCAAATCAGTTGAAACAATAACTCCCAAATTTATGTCAATTGTGTTAAAATGCTTTTGAGCAGGAGTAAAAACAACCGTTGGAGTAGTCAAAGGGTCAGGAGGAACAACATCTCCAGTTGAAGAAATAAAAATAAAATGCTCATTTGTAGTAGCAGTAGCAATATAAAACTCTGTAAAAATTACAACCCCGCCAACTAAAACATCAATCTCGTACAAATCAGCAACAATAAAAGGAATTGTTGTTTCGCCCTTTCCATCAGTAACACTATCATGAATTAAAGTACGGCCTGTTGCCAAATCTTTAAACACCTTAATCCTAACATTTGGAATTGGGTTTAGGTTTTCAAACTCTAAAACCTTAACCGTTGTCAAAATGCTTGCAGCAACAGGAGGCAAATAAGGCTGTAATGTTTCTAAAGCCTGTGGCTCTGAAAAAATAAAAGAATAAACTCTTGAATTAAACAAAGCAGGAGTATTTGTATCAATTTCTACCAGAATCAAATCCGAACTTATTGGAACTATAAAACCATTTACATCAGTCTGATTATTAAAAACTGAAAGAATTCCATTTGCATTAATTCTAACAATAAAAGAAGAAACAGAAGTATCAATTACAACACCTGTTTCTTCATTAATTGGAACAAGAACAACTATGTTTACATCACTTACTATTTGAAAGTTTCCATCTGCTGTATTAAAATCTTCAACACCACTTTCTGATTTTAGTAACCCAATAATTGTATAATTTCCATCAGCGATATCTGAAAAATCCCACGAAAAAGAACATTCACTTACTGTTGTAAAATTTTGGTCTGAACAATATGTTTCTGTTAAGTTTAAGTCTTTTACTATTACTGTTCCTGAACCTTGTATAACAGAAGGAGAAAAGTTTAAATCTATTGTAAGCCTTCTGTTAAAAAAATTAAATACATTAAAATCTATTGTAATATTTCCATCTAATTCAAAAGCAAAAAGAGGATGTGTTAAAAAACTTAATCCATTTATTGTAGTAATATTTAAATCAACAGCATCTGGTGAATTTCCAAGAAAAAATGGATAAGTTAAAGTTTCTTCTATTTCCCAAACATTTGTAAAATCCCAACCTGTAAATGTTGCTTCTTGTTTCATTTCTATTGTTGTCTTTCCTGTACCACAAGTATTTGCTACTTCTACTGCTGTATCTGTATCATAAAAGTTATTTACACAGACTGCTCCTAAATCAGCTCCTATAAAAGCACCTATATCTGAACCACTTCCTACAACCGAAGCATTTGAATAACAATTTGTAACATTCACATCTCCTTCAATTTTTCCTATAAATCCTCCTACGTTTGATGTCGAACCACTTATAATACTCGTATCTAAAACATAACTGTTTGATACATTACAATCTGTTATTGCTTGTCCAACTAAACCTGCTGAATAAAGACCTCCTGGTGCAGCTACATTTCCTCCTTGAACATATACATTGTCTATTAGTCCTCCTTGACATTTTCCTACTGCTAGTGCAGCATAAGGCTGACTTGCATTCCCATTCCAAAAATTAGAATCTATTATTCCTAAATTTTTTAGTGATGCATTAGTAGTTAATACTGATATTATTCCACCTTTCTTTAATGTATTAATACTTGTTGTTATGTTTGATACTGTAAAACCATTTCCGTCTAAATGTCCATGAAAATCATTTGAACTATCTACTCCTATTGGTAAAAAATTTCCAAATCCTGAACAACTTACATTATTTATAAATTCCCAATATTCGTTATCTCCCGAATGGTCTCCTGTTGCTCTTGTATAACTTTCAAGTGTTTGCAATTGGTTACAATCTCCTATTCTAAAAGGACTAGCTATTGTTCCTGCTCCATCATAAGCATAGCTTCCGCTAACAAAAACCGTAAGAATAAGAAAAAGGAGAACAACCTTTCTCATCTGAACGTCCTCCTACTTACGGAAACCCCTGTGAGGGTGTTGGTTGCCTAGGTCTTCCAAAAGACCTAGCAATTACTACAATAACCAGAGCTGTCAAAATGAACGGAATTAATCCAATAAAAACCCTTATTGCAGGAATGTTTGAATTTTCCACAGTATTAGCTGTATCCAAAACATCAAACAACGCAGAATTTACTGAAAACACCATTGCAAGAGCCACCATTAAGATTATCAGCAAAACTGGTGCACTTATGAGACTCTCGATTGCACTTTGTCCTTTGTTTGAAAGCTTCAAAGAAGGTATCTTCATGGCCTTACTCCCATTGCAATTAATCTTTTTTTGAGAGCAATTTTTAGCCGTAAAGGTGTTTTCTTTGACTTAATTGAGCCTCTAAACAATTTTATTTTTTGAGCCCTGGTTAACTTTTGTCCTTTTCTTGGCATTTTTTTTTATCCTCCAATTTTTTTTATGAAATTATTAGACACCGCTAAAATCTAAGGTGTCAAAATTAGCAAAAACTCTGATACGAGTATTATTCCTAGCACTGCTCCAATTCCAGCAATTGCAATGAATACCATTGTTTGTCCGTCAATTACATTTCCTAAGAATAATGCAATTGATATGATGAATATTGCTGCCAAAATTATTGTTGACAATGTTAGGATTGCTAGAACATTTGTTGAAACAAGTCTGTTATTTATTCCAAAGGTATTAACGCCTGTTCCATCTGCCATAGCAGTATTTGCTGAATTTACAGAAGCTACATTCACATCCAATACATACGTTGGATTTGTTCCAATAATCGTCCCTGTTCTTGGAAAAGTGTATCTTATGACACAATCTGCTCCAGGGGTAGTCCAAACGTTTGAAGTTGCAAATACACAATTTGAACTGCTGAGGTTTACGTCAGTAGCGACTGCAACATTTGCGTCTCCATTACGAGGATTAAATTGGATTATTACTGTATGAATTGGAGCTACTGCATTATCGTCAACAACGGTAAAGTTTATATCCATAAACCTTTGATTTTGTGTTACTGGAAAAAACGTTTGACCGTTTGGTTGATTTACCGTTACTGTAACTGTTGCAAAAGCTTGTGAAGCAATTAATAACACCAACAATGGAATTAACAATTTTTTTAGATTCATTTTGTTTTTTCACCTCCTTTTCAATTAATACTATTTAATATTTTTTTAATAAAATATTAAAAGAAAAGTCCTCCTGGATTTTCTGCTGCTTTCTTTCCAACTGCTCGCAGCCATTCTTGATTTTCTTTAAGTGTTCTTTCCGCATTTTTTCCAAAATCTGTTTTTTCAAAAGCCAAATACATCCCTCCTTTTTCTTTTCTTTGCTTTTTTAAAAAATCCTTTTCTAAGTGCTTCTAAACCCTTTTGAGTAATTTCCTTATTTTCTCCAGGCTTATCAATTGCAAAACGAGACTTTTCAATAAATAAATTCGGAATTGCTTTCATTATTCCCCCTCTTATTGGGTTTCTAAACTTTCTCAAAGAAGGCTTTGACCTCTTTGGACCAATTGGAGTTCCTGAAATCTTTCTAATTGTAGCCGTTCTAGCAGCAGTATTATCAGCAACAAACAAAGAAAGAGCCAAAGCAGTGTTTTTTCTCAAAGGCCTCTTGCTTACTTTTACAAGTTTGCCTTTCTTTCTTACAAAAGAAGCAAAAGCCTGTACTTTTTTGATTCTTTTTCTTTTTCTTACTTCGTCTATGTCAACAAATGGAAATCTAGAAGGTGGTTTTGTAGGAGGTCTTTTTGGAGGTCTTAAAATTACACTACTTGGAGGTCCAAGTCTTGGTGGTCTTTTAGGAGGTCTCAAAATTACACCACTTGGAGGTCTAATTATTGGAGGTCTTTTTGGAGGTCTTAAAATTACACTACTTGGAGGTCCAAGTCTTGGTGGTCTTTTAGGAGGTCTCAAAATTACACCACTTGGAGTTGCTTTTCTTGGTGGTTTAATAAATACCCCTGAAGGGATAGAAGGTTGTTTTGTGATTTTTATAGCTGAAGGTATTTTTAATCGCAATGGTTTCTGTGGCCTAATAACAACAGATGATGGAACAACATCTTTTATTTTATCAAATAATAAAACACCAGAAATTGAAGGTTTTGCAGGTCTTATTTTTATGCCCGAAGTAAAAAGTAATGAAGGTTTTGCAGGTCTTAAAGCAACTGCTGAACTTATTGGTCGTGCTACTTTTAATGGTTTGAGTGTAATTCCTTTAATTGGTTTAGAAATAGTTACATCCCCTGGAATTCCCCCCCTTCCAGGTGGAAATTCCCCCAGGCTTATAAAACCTGTTTGACTTAGTTTTGGAAATCCTTTTAAAGCTTTTGTTGGAGCAACTATTTTAATCCTTTGAGCTATTGTTGGTTTTGGTTGTAAAAATTGAAGTGCAGGTGCTATCTTTTGTTCGAAATCAATTATGTCTTTTCCGCCTGTTCGTCTTATTCTTTTAATATCAAAAGTCCCACCAATAACTTTTCTTTTAGCCTGTGTTGAAAGCTTTAAAAGCTTTATTCCACCAGGACTTGTAACAAAACTTGATTCAAACGGTTCAAACAATCCTCTTACTTCTCCAACATTTTGAACTAATTGGTTTATGTTATGAAATTCTATTGCCTTATTTGATTTTCCCCCAACTGTTTCAAAAATAACAGGTGTTTCAACAGGCCCTCTTTTATTTATTCTAAATCTAACATTTGCTCCTTCTGCTTTCAACTGTTTAAATAGTTTTTCAGCTGCCTTAAACTCATTTCCTGAAGTATATAAATCCGCATCTCCAGGCGGTCTTGGTTTAATTTGTTTTGGAAGTTGTGCATTTGTAGCTGCCGACCCACCTAATCTGGTTCTATTTGCTGGATTTTGTAAAAACTTTTTTAGAACCTTTGCGGTTTTCGGTGTCAAATTTTCAACTTCGGATAAATTTACATTTCTTGGTTTTGCTTCAAGTTTATCAAACTGTTTTGCACGATTAAAACGTTCTTCAAAAATCTTTGCTTTCTTTGAACCAGTATTAACTAAAACTCGTCTTGAAATAAGTCCACCTGGTCCTTCAAGAGGTCTTAAAAATTCTCCAGCAACTAATCCTCCTGCTTTTGCTCCAATTGTAAAAGCTCCTAGTCCTGCTGCAAGTCTTCTTGATTCTTTTCTAAATTCTTCAGGACCTTTAAAAAAACTTTCAGTTAATGGTTTTGCTTCACTTATTGCAATAAATCCTGTTCCTGCAACAAGTGGAATTTCCTTTACACCTTTTGCAATTTTAGCAGGTATTTTTATACCCTTAACTAATTTTGGAAGTGATGGAAGTTTGGCTGTTTTTCCCAGTCTTGCAAGAGGTGGTAAAGCTCTAAAACCAAAACCAAAACCAATTCCTGTTCCTGCTGCAAAAGCTGCTTCTTCAAATCGTTCAGCACCTAAAGCTGAAACACCTGCTGCTGCAATCCCTGCACCACCAGGTAAAAAAATAGGCGAAACTTGTCCTAAAACTCTGCCACCTGCACGCAAGCCTCTTTCAACAGGTTCTTGTATAAACTCTCCTCTTGCTTCAGCAACTAATATTTCTGCTTCCCTTCTACGGGCTTTTCCAAATATATCTTTTCCTGTTTCAAAAAAACCAATTTCTCCGGCAATACGTCTTTCTCTTTCTTTTATAGCTTGAGCTGCTGTTTGGGCTGCTAATTCTCCAGAAGTTCCAAGAAATTCAAGAAAACCTTTTCCTACAGGTTGTAAAAATGTTTCAAAACCTTTCTGTGCTTGTTCCCTTAAAACAGGTGGTTTTTCAACAGCAACAGGCAAAACTTGTTTTTCTTTAATAGATTGAATACTTTCTTGAACTACTCTGGTAACTTTTTGACTTGCTTTGTGAGCAGATAATAAAATTTTTCCTCTTGCACTTGTAACAGAAACAACTTCTCCTGTTCTAACATTTCTAATGTTTCCTTGAAAAGGTGCGGTTGATTGTCCTGAAAAAAAAGCTTCTGATGTAGAAAGAGCTTTACTAGGTCTAGCAGTTGTACCGCCTAAACCAAATCTTTGAGCTAAAATTTGTCTTTCAGAAGTAGTAAGTCGTCTTCTACCAATAACAGAAGTTCCAGCCAAACCTCTTTGTTGAGCAGGAGTTAACAAAAGTTTTCCAATTACTACCCCCTTAGCCATTTACAAAATCGACCCCTCAACCAAAGCAAATGGTTTGCGGTCAAAAACAATACCTCCACGCATCAGTTAAGATAATGAACAAACTTTCATACATGAATTTGTATTTGAAAGTCTTTTCCTTTATAAAGGCGTTAAATTTTTGGGTTTTTCTTTCAATTCTCTTGCAGTATATCTTGATTTTGAATGGTTTCGTTTTTGATAAATTCTTGATTCTGGCAGTGGGTTTTGTGGCTTTTCTTGGTCTATTTTTTGTTCTATGATTTTTGAAAGGTTTTCTTTTCTTAAAACTTGGGATATTAGTTTGGCTCTTTCTATTGCAAACATTTGTTCTCCTTTTTCGTTTG
>SDBU01007338.1_pt1 | contig 12734 bp, 11 predicted proteins | sample 2277071 | NCBI WGS metagenome assembly SDBU01 (sample SAMN10397929, study PRJNA504765) | marine sediment metagenome | isolation source: marine sediment core GS08_GC12, 126 cmbsf | place: Arctic Ocean: Gakkel Ridge, Loki's castle | collected 2008 | reverse complement strand
GGTCAGGGTCCTCGGTAGCATCACCCTTGGTTACCAGTGTCTTATCATCAATTGACTGCACCCGGTGGGTGATATTTTCCTTCTTATATTCGTAGGTAACTATCGTTCCCGCTTTTATCTCTCCGTTTATCGGACCATCTAATGGACCAGTGACTATTAAATCCCCCATATTGATAGCCGGTCTCATGCTCTCGCTTCTAACCAGGTATAGATTATAGTCAGGTAAAAAATATATCAGAGCTAAACCAGCTAGAATTAGAACCAGTACTGCTAAAACTGACCGACTCAAAATCTTCTTCATTCTAACCACCTTGTCCAATCTTCGTTTGCATTTTTAAGGTAAGAATTCAGTTAACGTCTGCACTATTGCCATTTCTGAATCTATTCTATACGTCTGCAGTTACGAACTAATTAAATTGAGCCCTTGGATATAAAAAATACATTACAAAGTCGTTACAAAGTAATTACAGTTTGGCCAAAGCAAACAATTAGGTGTGGAAAGGCAGTACCCTGCTGTTTTAGTGAGGTGGTCACCTCTCCGATGTAGAGAAATTGTCCCTCAACACAAACAGCCGAAGCTCATAGGGGCTTCGGCTGTGATAACTTAGGACGAGAGCTGTTCTGAACGAAGCTAGCCCGGTTTTGCTAGTAAGTATCCTATGCCAGTCTTAGTGAGGATAATTTGCGGGTTACCGGGCTCTGCTTCAACTTTTTCCCGCAAACGCCGGATATAAACCCTGAGACTGTCTGTGGCATCCGGGTAATCCTCACCCCACACCGATTCTGCAAGGCTGGAGTAGGTTACCACTTGACCACAATTTCTCATAAGGTGCTCAAGGATAGAACCTTCGGTACGAGTGAGGCTTATCTCCTTTTCACCATAAGTTAGCTGTCTTATAGAAGGGTCAAAGCGCAATTGTCCACAAACCAAGGGGCTTTCTTTATCGAAAGAACTGGCTCTGCGTGTCAAAGCTTTTATGCGCGACATAAGCTCCAGCTGCCGGAAGGGCTTTACCATATAATCGTCTGCTCCCCATTCCAACCCCCTGACTATATCAGCTTCATCCGCCCTTACAGTCAGAATGAGGATGGGGACGTCAGAAAAAGAGCGGATCTGCTTCAAAACATCATAGCCGCTGGTATCAGGGAGCCCCAGGTCAAGAATGACAATGTCAGGATTTTCGCTCTCTACCAGCTCCACCCCCTTCTCTCCCAGACCAGTGGAGATTAACTTAACCTCAGGCCACCGTATCTGAAAGGCTAAGGAAACAACCTCTACAATTTCCCGGTCGTCCTCAATAATAAGAACCTTCACGATTCCCCTCCCGGGTTATCCCCTTCCTCCTCTAAATTGTTAGCTTCTAAGGGGATTGAAAAGCTGAAGGTACTACCCTTGCCTTCCTGACTATCCACCCATATCTGTCCTCCATGAAGTTCCACCAAGTTCTTCGAAAGAGCCAGTCCCAAACCCAGTCCGCTGAGCCTCTCTCTATCACTTTCAACACGGTGATAGGATTCGAATAATCGTTCCTGGTCTTCCTTGCTTACCCCGCGACCCGTATCTTGAACTTCCACTATTAGATTAGCACTCTCTTCCCTAGCTCGCAAGGTGATCTTCCCTTCTGCAAGAGTAAATTTGAAGGCATTGGTAAGGAGATTTAATATGATTTGTCGTAAGCGCTCTCTATCAGCCCAGACCGCAGGAAGAGCAGGAGGCAACTCCAGACTAAGAGACTGTTTATTGCCCAAGGCTACGGGTATCATTTCAGCGCCTATGTCTTGGAATAGTGGTATCGGGTCTACGGGCTCGCGATATAGCTGGAGTTGACCTATTTCGCCCCTTGCCAGGTCAAGAAGTTCGTCAATCCTCCGATTCAGATTGGAGGAGCTCCGGGCAATGCTCTGTACCAATCCCAGCAATTTTTCATCTTTGATTTCTTCAAGCAGCAACTCGCTCGCCGCCATTACTGGAGTAATCGGGGTTTTCAACTCATGTACCAAGGCTCTAGTATATTCGATTCTTTTTTGTATCTCTTCTTCCAGTTGCTGCCTCAGTTCTTTTTCTTGTTCGTAAAGTCCACGCAGTTCAACTTGAGACTCCTGCAACGCTGCCAGCATCCCGTTGATGGTACCAGCCACCAACGCCAGCTCATCCCTTCCTTCTATCGATACACGCGCTGTGGTATCACCGGTTGAGGTAATGTCGCTGATACCTTTAATAAGCACAGTAAACCGAGACAAAACCTGCTTCTGTATAATCAACATGACTGCCCCAGCCGCTAACAGACCAATACCTAAAGTTACTAATATGTAATAAGTAACGGCACCCTGGCCTAGCTGATAGATATCTCTGGGTATGACCACTCTCAGCATAAGTACGGGCTTTCCGTAGATATCTTTTATCAAGGTGTATCCAGCGATATTCCGCGTACTGAGCGGTTGAACGAAAGTTGCTGCCTCGTCTAACAAAGAGGGCAATGCCTCCTGGAAATCAGGAGGTACCACACCATCAATACGATGCATGGTAAGCTGAGAGAGCGTTACTTGAGCCAAGCGGTCTAGTTCGGCAGAATTAAGATAGCGACCAAAAATGAGTGTGCCGCGAGCAGGCCCCTCATCCCCACTCGTCAAGATAGGCTGAGGGACAATGAGCATGGGGCCTTCATCGAGAAGGATAATGCCTGAGACGATACCCCCAGTGCCGGAGTGCCCCACAAGGAGGCCATTGCTGGAAAGGTGTCCAAGCAAGCCTGGTGGAATTGGTATTTCCTCTTGATTGTCTAGGTCAAAAGCCTTGCCAAAAACAATCCGCCCTGAGGAGTGGATGAATAACATCAAGTTGAGCCTCAAGCTGATGAAAGCTTCGTCAACAAGATTAGACTCAATGTATTCGCTGTTAGCGTCCTCAATGAAGATGTAGGTATCATCCCACGATGACCAATCAACAGTATTGCTCTCCAAATCAAAGACTTCCTGAGACAAGACAGCCAGCACTCGTTCAACATACTTTTGTGTTTCATGCTCCTCTATTCCCGTGAGACCCCTCATCAAGGTGAATCGTGAGGTGACATATAAAGCCCCAACCACACAGATTAAGGTTACACCAATGATTAGTAATGCCTTCGTACGCAGTGTCATATTTTCTTCCTTTGTTCAATTTTAGCACTCTTAAGGGTGACTATCAATATTACCCATGCGTGTCAGGCTCATAAAGGAAGATTAAAGAAACCGACAGCTATCATCTCAGAGTAAGGTGAGGACAGCTTTATCAGCCGACCAACTTGTAGCCTATCCCGCCCTCTTCCACGATCAATATTGGGTGACCGGGTTCTTCCCTCTCCAGTGTCTCCTTGAGGCTCTTCACGCATACGTCGAGATATTCAGCACTAGTTGTTTGCTCTGAGCCCCATATCTTTTCCAAGAGTTTCTGCTTGGAGACTACCTTGTTCTGATTGGCCACTAACTCATAAAGTATTTCATATTGGGTAGGGCTGAGCTTCAGCAGTTTGTCGCCAATACTAACTTCCTGACTGACAAAATCAATCCTTAATCTTCCCGTGATGAATGTCTTCTCATCGGTATAACTTCTTTCCTGGGGTATTTGCTTGCGGCGGAGCACGGCTCTTACTCGAGCCAGAAACTCACCGGGGGAGAAAGGTTTAATAATATAGTCGTCAGCTCCCAACTCAAGCCCCTTGATCTTCTGTATTTCTTCGTCCCTGACGGTAAGGATAATCACCGGCACATCAGAAAAAGCCCTGATCTTCTGTAAGACCTGAAAGCCGTCTATGTCTGGCAAACCAAGATCCAGAATAATAACGTCTGGTTGCTCGCTTCGTGCCATCTCTACCCCTGTCTCCCCCATGGTGGTAGAAATCAAACTGGCTTCGGGCCATCTTAAATCGATGGTTTGTGCTACAGAATCTATAATCTCAGTGCTATCCTCAACTATTAGAACTCTCATATTTTCACCTCTAGATCAGGCGTATCCTTATACAGGTCCTAGACTATATTCTAGCATATTCAACGCAAGTTACAAGTCTTTCGATGCCGTTAATCGTCTTTCTCTTAAACAAATGCGCTACCTCTGGGAGGCGGAGAAGGATGCAATTGCTTCCTCTGATATAACAAAAGCACCTTAACAACTGAATATGGCAAAGCCTTGACCTAAACGCTTGCCCTTAAAGTAGAGGACATAGATTTTGAGCGGGGAACAGTAATGGTCCTGCACCTGAAGAGAAGCATGAAGATATTATGTCCACAGTGTGGTGCTAAGCTAAGTAGAACTGCTAAATTCTGCCTGGGTTGTGGTGGTAGGGTAGAAAAGGCAGTGGCTGAAGAGAAAGAACATCGCCGCAAGCGGAGTTTACCGATAGATGAAGATACTCTGGCTATGCTCAAGGAATACATTGACCGTGGTGGTCCTGTAAAGACTAAGGATAAGCAGCTTCTCTTTGGATTAAGCAGCGGTCAGGCCTGGCAAATAGTTGGAGAGTGTGCCGCTAGGGCAGGATTGGGACAGCTGGTTAATTCTGAGACCGGCGAGGTTAGAGGTATCAGCCCCCACCGGCTGTGCGACGCCTTTGCCATCCACGCCGTAAAGCTCGATGATTCTGGCGATGGCCTGAGGCTGCTGCAAGAACACCTTGGCCACCAGAGCATTACCACCACTATGAGATACCGCAAGATATCGAGTGAGGAACTGCGTTGCTAGTTCTATCGATGGTGGAAACTCCCCCAGAAACTGCCGGTATTTATCAAGGACGAGTGTGTACTGGTCAAACTGCCCCGGTGTCAGTCTGACCTTAAGATGGTCATAGTAGAGCGTGAAAAGTTCGTGGTTTGTCTTGCGCTTCAGGGAAAGTCGGCGTTTAGCTTTATCGTCCAACAGCACCTCAAGCAATTCTCTGACGCTTAGTTCTTCGATTACTAAATCTAGTGGTGGAGCTGAGGAGACTCGAACTCCTGACTTCCTCCGTGCAAGGGAGGCGCTCTCCCAACTGAGCTACAGCCCCATTTATAGCAATATTATAGCAACAAAGAGCCTTATTCACAATTTGCCCCAATAGCTTCACAACAACTTGTGGAATTCAAATACCAGCATACATTTACCAATAATGGTAGTCACTAAACCATGGAAAGTTTATAATAGGACACCACACAAGTATGGGAGAATCATAAAAGATTGGATGGAATGACAATCACCCATATCATTACTTTGCTGGTAACCGGTATAGGTGCTGGCTTTGCCGGCGGTCTCCTTGGCCTAGGTGGCGCCTTCCTTATGGGCCCGGTTCAATACCTAGTATATACCAACATGGGCCTCCCGACAGATATGGCGGTAAAGCTGGCATTTGGCACCAATTTGCTGGTTATTTTGCCTACAGCCATCAGCGGCACCTGGAGACATCATAGAAAGAGGGTGGTGTTTTGGAAAGCAGCCATTATCATGGGCAGCTGTAGCCTAATAGGTTCCTTTGGCGGGGCTACTATTGCCAGTCACCTCCACGGGGCAGCATTAAAGATAGCCTTTGGTGCTATAATTCTGGTCAGCGGTATCCGAATGCTCACTGCCAGACCACCGCGGATTGAAGAGGATGGGTAGCCTGGGCTCTACCTATAGGCATTGTAAGTGGTCTCGTTGGAGTTGGAGGTGGGATTGTAGCAGTTCCGGTGATGACACTGGCACTCAGGTTCAAGATGCATAATGCTGTAGCCACATCTCTGGCGATGATGATATTTAACAGCATTGGCGGAGTTATCGGCTATATTATAAACGGTATCGGTGTTCCTGACTTACCAGCCTACTCTATAGGCTACATTAATCTACAGTCGTGGTTCTTGTTGGCGGTTACCAGTATTGGCATGGCACAAGTTGGAGCAATAACTGCCTACCGGCTACCAGCCAAACAAATAAGGTATATCTTTATCACCATAATGTTTTTTATGGCACTTAAGATGCTCGGCCTCTTTGACTGGCTGGGCTGGCCAATATAAATAGTGAGTAGCTAGACATTAAACAAGAAAGTAACTACATCACCATCCTGGACTTGGTAGGTCTTCCCTTCCAGTCGCAGAAGCCCTCTCTTCCGAACCTCAGGCAGGTTACCACACTGCACCAAGTCGCCGTAAAGACATACCTTACTTGGATAAGCTTAGAAGTACCGGCTTATTTCAGGCTAGCCAGGCTCCTTTCATGTCAATTGGTCAAGTATGTCCGCAAATTTTTTAACCATTTCTCGGTGGGTGTATTTACTAAGCTTTGATTCCTCCCCGTTATAAGCAATCTCACCTTTCAGCTTATATTCCCTGTATAATGCTTCAAGTGTGTTTTTAATATGCCCTACAGTTGGGGCGTGTATACCAGCTTTAGTTTCACCTAGTAGCACATCAACAACATTGCCAGCTACTCCCCCGATGGCGAGTATAGGTCTCCGTGCTCCGAGGTATTCGAAAATCTTTCCAGTGTAAACCCCCTTTTCTTGAGGGTCTTCCCAGTCTAAGAGAAGCAACAGTTGGGACTCTTTCTCCTTCTCGATGGCAGTGTGCCATGATATTGTTCCATATTGCTTGACGACGCTCGATAGTCCATATTGTTCGATTTCCTTGCCTAACCACCCTAGCTCTGAGCCATAAAATCTAACCTCAATGTCATCCGGATTCACAATTCCACTAGAGATTAAGTCTCTTAGAGCAGCGAAAAGCTTGGCCGGATCCTGCTTTCCAGTATAAATAGTTCCGGTATAGGTAATGGTGAATTTAGCCGTCAGTTTGGCGGGTGGAGTATTCACCTTGGCCGAATCGAATCCGTGGGTAATTGTGTAAACCGGTTTTCCTTGGTGCAATACCCTCAGTTTTTCTGCCCAGGGTTCGGAAGTGGTTATCAAGGCATCTGCCTTGGCTAAGGTTTTCAGTTCCAATCTTCTATCGAGTAGCTTCCTCAAGGGGCCATAGCTGTAGTTATGGTTCTGTGACCAGAGGTCGCGGAAATCAGCAAGCCAGGGAATTTCGTGCCTGCCTTTCAATTCATTGGCAATAATATGGCTGGTTACCGGTGTGGAACTGCTGATTATTCCATCTATGCTTTCCTGTTGCAACAGTTTCCTACCTTGGCTAAGAGCAAACGGTTTCCACCCTTTGTCTGGATCTGGATAATTAATAATCTCTCCGCCGAGAGTAAGAATAAAATCCATTGGAGACTTCTTGGAAGTTATGCCAAATCGCCTCTTTATTTCCTTTCTTATATCTTCATCCGGGTTTGATCTAAATAGCCTTTTCCAAAAACCTAAGACGTCATGGTAAGGTGTCTCTATAACTCTGAACTGTGGACCTGGTTTGCTATGCAAAGTTGGTGTGAGGATAATGGGTTGCCATCTAAACTCAGGGAGATAGTTGGCTAAGCCTGTAATACGTACGCTCCCCCGCCGATATGGCCAGAAATAGCCTACAACTAATACTTTTTTCATTGATAAATGGCTCTTTATCCAGGCTGGTTACAACTGATGACTTCTCTATAGACCGCCTCATACTCCTTTACTTTTTCCTGCCAGCCCAAATTTTTTACTATATGTTGCTTTGCCTCTCGTGCTTTAATATTAGCCTCGGTAGGGTCATCTAGGATTTGTCGCATCAGATTCTTCAGTCCATTTACATCTCCGTATTCTACTAAATATCCGGCATCCAGTTTGCTCACGATATCACCGGCGCCGGTATCTTTGGTAACTATAATCGGAGTGCCACACAGTACCGCCTCAAATGGTGATCCAGGGGCTCTCTCATATATAGAAGTCTGAACCAACATGTCAGCATCAACCAATACTGATAATTTGTCCTCGCCATCTAGTAATCCGGTAAATAAAACTTTGTCGGCTATATCTAGCTCTCCAATCAACCCATCTAGGACAGATCTAAAGCCGTCATCAGGACCAACAATTGCCAAAATGATGTCGCTTCTCTCCTGGACTAGTTTATGGAATGACCTAACCAGAAAGTCAATTCCTTTTATCCGATGTATCCTGCCTAGAAATAAGATTATGTGCTTCTCTTTAACGTTGAAGCGCTTTCTAAATCCGCCGGGGGATGGTAGTTGAGCGAAGCTATCGGTGTCGTAACCTGGCAAGAAGAAGCTTATTTTATTTTGGTTTAGCCCCATCGCCTTATATTCTTCTACTTCTGCCTCGGTTCCAGCGATGACCCTGCTCGCATCTCTTAAAATCCTGTATCCGAAGGACAAATCAAAGATTTTCTTTAGTCTCTGTCTCTGGAAATGAGGTAGCACTGAGCCAAGAGCCTCCAGTACATAAGGAATACCATACTTTTTGGCATAATGGTGTATCACTATATTCTGGAAGCTTCTGAAGCAGAGCAGGTGAATAATATCAAAGTCTTTAAGCCGTTTTCTTACCTCTTCAACCATGCCCGGCATCAGATAGAAGTTAGCTAGGCTTGACACGCAGTGAAAAGGATAAACCTTGACTTCGGGCAGGGAAGCTATGTATTCCTGGTCTAGCTTAAAGTCGCTGGTGTATATCACCACCTCATGTCCCCTTTGGGCTAGGGCTCGCGAGAGCTTATAGAGGAAGCCTACCGTACCGCCACCATGTGGAGAAAAGAGGTCAAGTACTTGTAAGATTTTCATTCATTAATATACCCAAGAAGGATTTTAACTACTTTAGATGATACATTTTTAGCCAAATATTCCGCCGGAGGTTCCCATTCACACCCTTCATTCAGCACAACTTCTAACGCGCTTAATATTAAATCTGGCGAAACGCTGGTTAGCATATTACTGCCACTTTCAATGGTTTCCGGTCTCTCGGTTGCATCCCTGATGGTAATATTAGGCACCTTAAAAATGCAGCATTCCTCCTGAACTGTTCCACTGTCGGTAATAACACACAGTGCATTCTTTTCCAAAGCAATGAAATCAAAAAAGCCAAACGGTTCCAGAAGGTGAATGTTCTCATTGCTTACCTTCAGGCCAAACTGCTGTATCTTGCTTTTTGTCCTTGGGTGCAAGCTGCAGATAACAGGGAGGGCGTATTTTTTGTTTATCTCATCCAAACTAAGAAGCAGGTTCTTGAGCCTATCTTCATCATCAACATTCTCAGCTCGGTGCATTGTTACCAGAAAGTATTGCTGTGGCCTCGCATTCACTTTATCCAGTATCTGGCTATTCTCTATTTCCTTGGCATAATATTCAATAACCTCATATATAGGGTTCCCAATAACATAAATCTTCTCATTAGCGATGCCTTCATTAAGTAGATTTTCCTGGCTACGGTAGGTGTAGGGGAAGAGTACGGTGCTGGAGTGATCAATGATTCTCCTGTTGACTTCCTCAGGAACCCTGTCATCAAAACATCGATTGCCCGCTTCCATATGGAAGACTGGTATGCCCATTCGTTTGGCTACAATACTTACCAGTCCGCTGTTGGTATCACCCAGGATAAGTATCCGCTCAGGCTTTTCCTTTAAGATAACCTTTTCAATTTCAATAATTATTCTCCCTATTTGTTCAGCAAAGGAATCACCTCTTACTCCCAGGTAATAGTCTGGTTCCCTCAACTTCAAATCAGTGAAGAAAATCGTATTGAGACTGTCCTCGAAATTCTGACCGGTATGGACCAGAATATGATGGCAGTATCTGTCCAACTTCTTAATAATCAAACTAAGCCTGATAATCTCGGGCCTGGTGCCCAACACGGTCATAACCTTCATATCTTTCCTCAGAAATTAAGATAGCCTCCCGCCTGTAAAAAATCCTTTAACTGGCTTTTAGACATACAGTAATCAGCAGATGAAAGTTCCTTGGTTAATACCGGTTTTTTGATTTCCACCTTCCGTAGTTTGGGCAGAACCGGGCAGATTACGTAGTAGTCCCCTCTTTTGACCGTTCTCGGTATTTCTTCTTCTGAAATCAATATCTCATGAATCTTTTCACTTGGCCGTACCCCGATAATTTGAATGTCAATGTTTCTGTCTCCAATCATAATCTCGGCTAGGTCCAGTATTTTGACGGCAGGAAGGTCTGGTACATAGGTATCACCCGCCTCAGCGGAACGAATTGCTTCAATGATAATAGTATTAGCTTTATCTACGGAAAACATAAACCTGGTCATGTCCTCACTGGTAATAGTGACGGGGCCACCATTCCTTATCTGTTCTTGAAATAGGGGAATAACTGAACCTCTTGATGCGGCTACATTGCCGTATCTTACACAGAGAAATTTAGTAGTCGGGCATATGAGGTTGGCCTCTACCACTAACCTTTCCTGTATTGCTTTACACATTCCGTAGGTATTAACCGGTTTACAGGCCTTATCTGTGGAAATAGCCAGCACGGTTTCAACACTGTTTTCGTTTTCCACAATAGCCCGGATAATGTTTTGAACTCCTAGGATATTTGTTTTGATAGATTCCCATGGGAAATACTCCCCAGCAGGGACCTGTTTCAGCGCCGCAGCATGTACTATTATTTCGGCTTCTTTCACGGCTCTAACTACTGATTCATAGTCCCTAACATCACCAAGCCGAAAACTGAGCACCTCATCAATATCCATGTAGTAGAATATGTCATCCGTGGCTGCCCTAAGGTTTTTCCATTCGAGCTCCATATTATATTGCTTGTCTTCATCTCGGGAAAAAACAATGAGCTGCTTTGGTTTACCGAACTTGCCCGACAAGATGTGGCGGACTAAATCCCTCCCTAAAGAACCGGTACCCCCGGTAATCAGTATTATTTTATCTTGGAAAATCATCTTACCTCCACTGTAGATACTGCACCGCATCTTGAGCAAGTTCATCAGCCATTTTCTCCCAAGAAGGCGGAGTAAAACCGGTTTCCTTGCGATACTGTGTCGAGTCCAAGCTCCGGTCAATGTGATAGTCAGGATACTCTTCAATATCAATATTAAGCCCTATAGCTTTCTTTATCAAGGTGAGAAGCTTGAATTTACTAATCGGTTCGGATGATATGTGGTAAACGCCGCTTAAATTTTGATGATCCATAATTATATCGGCGATAATCCTGGACAGGTGAAGAGTCGGGAAACCGCTAAATATGGCATTGGTGAAACCTTGAACTCTACCCTCTTGGTTAGCCAGAAACCACTCTAACAAGCCATTTGTGCTGGTCAGTTCCCTTCCAATAAGTGATGTCCTTATGGTTAAGGCGCCGACTCCGTTTACCTCCCCCAGATACTTGGTTTTCCCATAGATATCTTCGGCATCTGAGGGGTCGTCTTCTCGATAGTTCCCTTTCGTGCCTGAAAAAACACAGTCAGTGCTAATATGAATAAGCCGTATCCTCTTAGCTTGGCAAATCTGGTGTAACTGATGCGGGAATAGTGAATTCAACCAGATATTAAGTAACACCCCCTTCTTCTTTTCTAGCTGTTTTACTATTCCTATGCTGTTAATCACTACATCTGGGCTAGTTTCTTCGATTATCTTTTCTACCCCGGAAATTTCTAGCGCATCAACGTTAGGAACTATTCGTGATTGCTGGAAGAAACCATAGTTGCTGATATCGCGGTGATGTCCTCTGATTGTGCCGGCGACATCAAATATCGGGGTTAGAACCTGATACAATTTATGTCCTAACATACCAGCACTACCTAAAATTAATACCTTCACCGATGCTTTCCCCTCAGCTATGCTCGTTTGGAGATTGCTCTCTTAGGCTTCTTTTTTATGATCTCTACCAGTTCTGCCTCAAGTTGATGAGCTATCTTTTGCTGGTCATGCGTTTGCTTTACATAGTCCAGGCCGGCTTGTCCTAGCCGTTGCCTGTGTTCAGCCGATTCTAGTAGGCCAACTACTTCCCTAGCCATATCACCGACACTATTAGCATAAATTACCCCGTGAGACTCGTCAGGAAGTAGCGCCGTTATTCCCAGTAAGGGTGTAGCTACTGTCGCTTTACCACAGGCTATATACTGAATTATCTTACCCGGGAAGATGCCCTTGGTGGCATCTGTGTTAAGGAAAGGATTTATACATACTGTAGCTAGGCTTATATACTGCGGCATCGTCGGGTAAGGCTGAAAGCCAGTGATAATGACTTGCTTCCCCAAACCCAGCTCAGTGATAATTCGCTCCAGTTTTGGACGCTGAGGCCCATCACCCACAATTAGCAACTTTGCCTCTGGAATAGTCTCTATGACCTGAGGAAATTGGCGGATAAAACCATCAAGCCCACTGAACTCAAATAGGGTGCCAATGAAAACAACGACTTGGTCTTTCTCACCGAGCTCCCATTTTTGCCTAACCTCAGAGCAGTCAACCGACGGGTGGAATATGTTGGTATCTATTGGCAAGGGTAGCAGCTTGACTTTAGACTCCGCAGCACCCATGCTGATGACATATCGTGCATGATTGGGAGTAATAGCCAAAATTGCGTCTACATTAGAATAAACTCTTCTTTCCAGAAACTTAGTGGCGGGGCGCAGAGCAGGGTAGGGGACAAGCTGGTGAAGAATATCTATGGACCGAAACGCCACAGGAACCTTGAATTTCCTGGCTAAACGGATGGTCTGTAGCCCATTGGTAGGAACAGAGTAGAGTATGACGATATCAATATTCTTTTCCCTTATAGTCCTTTGAATTTCCAAGTAGTGGGTAAAACCAGCCGATAAACGGCTTAAGCTAGGAATCTTGATAAAACCGGGACGCCTTAAACAAACGGATGCTCCAGAAAAAGCCCGAGAGACCCCGTCAAATTCTTTCGTCTT
>SDBU01007337.1_pt1 | contig 12735 bp, 11 predicted proteins | sample 2277071 | NCBI WGS metagenome assembly SDBU01 (sample SAMN10397929, study PRJNA504765) | marine sediment metagenome | isolation source: marine sediment core GS08_GC12, 126 cmbsf | place: Arctic Ocean: Gakkel Ridge, Loki's castle | collected 2008 | reverse complement strand
TTTTTGGTGGGTTTTTATGTTTTTGAGAACTCGGGTCCGAGCAAAGAAATTTACGTGGATTTCGGCTTAGTAACAACAGTTAATGAAGGAAGCACCGGATTTTCACCCGAACTTACCATCCTTCCATCTCTGAGTAAGACCGTCCGCGTCGAAAATTTCGCATTCTCCGGATTGTGTGTGATCATGACTATCGTCTGTCCTTTTTCATAGAGAGCCTTGAATAACCCCATAATTTCTTTTCCTGTTTTTGAATCCAGATTCCCAGTGGGCTCATCGGCCAGTAAGATAGGTGGCGAATTGACCAGGGCTCTGGCGATCGCAACTCTCTCCTGCTCTCCTCCTGAAAGTTGATTAGGAAGCCTATTTTCCTTCCCCATCAATCCTGTCTCTTCCAGAACCTTCTCAGCCAACTTTAACTGATCCCTGTTCGTAGTCTCTGTAATAGCAAGGGGCAGCATGACATTTTCTATCACTGTAAGATAAGGGATCAAATGGAAGGATTGAAAAATAAAACCTACATATTCCCTTCTGAAATCGGCCAGCCTCTCCAAGTGAAGATCATAAATAGGAATCTCATCGACTATTACATTCCCTTCAGTAGGGTGGTTGAGGCCGCCCAGAATCGTCAAAAGAGTCGATTTTCCTGAACCCGAGGGCCCCATCACCGCTACGAATTCTCCCTGTTCAATGGTGAGATCCAAATTATTAAGGGCCATTACATATTCTTCCCCGCTCTTGTAGGCTTTGCTCAGTTTTTTAATCTCTATCAAACTCATTTTTACTCTCCTGTAAGCTAAGGTTTAAAGTGATCGCAGAGCTTCCGTGGGATCCATCCGTGAGGCATGATTCGCCGGATAAGCACTTGAGAGGATCCCTATAAAGACTGAAAGAAAGACAGCACTCAGGGCCAATATTGGATCCAGACTCCATTTTCCCGGCTCAATCCCCGTGACTATAGGGCCAAAAACCTGAGACAATCCCTGCCCAAGAATAAATCCCAGAACTCCTGCGATCAGAGACATGATAAAAGCTTCTAAAAATATAATTTGTATAATATGAGATTTTCGAAAGCCGACCGATCGGAAAATCCCGATTTCTTGCTTTCTTTCATTCACCGAGGCCATCATGTTTGTAAAAACGATCATCCCTCCGATAAAGAGAACGATGACTGAGATTCCAAGGGAAAATTTCTTAAGATGGTCCAAAGTGTCCATCTTCGTCTGGATGGTTTGTTTTACTGCCGTTACTTTTGCATGAGGCAGTTCAATGGAGATCTGCCGGACGATTTCCTCGATCGGACAGGTATTGCAAAAGGCAGAAACTTCGACCAGACTAAGAACTCCTGGCTTCTGAACTACCTCCTGGACAAAACTCAGATCCCCGAAGATGAGGTAGTCATCTTGTGACCCCGTCTCGTCTAAAATTCCTGTAATCCTTACAGTCCTTTCGTTTAAAGACAGCATGTCTCCCCTTGTTTTAAGAAGATGAGAAGCGACTTCACTTCCCAGAAGAACCTCATCCTGGTTTTTAGGAATTTCGCCATGAATCGTCCACCACTTTTTCAGCCGAACTTCTTCTTTAAATTGAACTCCCATGAGAGGGATTTTTTTTCCTTCAATTTCCACGACCTCGAAAAATTTAGGAGAAACGATATTGATGTTTTCACGGACATCGATTTGCCGTATCTTGGAAACATCTGAATTTTTTAAGGTCTGGATGTCTGTGGAAATCCCTCCAAGGCTCATCCCACCATAACCGAGGGAGAAGGAATCGGAAAGAGGCAGTATGAGAATATTGGCTCCATACTCATCAAGTTTATTGGAAATATCTTCAGTCATCATTTTGGTGATAGAGATGAGAGTCACCACGGTAGTGACTCCGATGGTGAGCCCCAAGATAAGAAAAAACGCCTTTCCTTTCCGTTTCCGAAGGTTATTAAGAGAAATGTCTTTAATCTTCATATCCTAGGTCTCCACTGGCTGACCGTCTGTTCATCGATCCATATGCGACCATTTTCAATAGTACTCTGAATGATATCCGGAGGGTAAATGAGACACCCGCCTCTTATCCCCCGAAGCGTCTCCAATTTCCATTCTGTGCTGCAGGAATTACAAACCATTGATTTGCCACGGATATGAAAGCGGGTGGATCGACATGGTTCGCACATGCTAACAGCCGTGACCACCTTTCCAGATGGGGTTATATAAGCAAGAAGAGGGAGCTTATAGCCGTTGTTATCGTATTCATATCTGACGATTTTCTTTTCCAGGACAACATCTAATGAAAGAGAAATTTTTCCATTCTCAACTATCGCCACAACATCAGTCATCTCGATGTTCTGCTCTGAATAGGACACTCTCTCACTAACCTGAGGCAGCGATGATATGGCCGAATTTCCACCGGTATTGTCTTGAAACAATGTGGATCCGATCCAGCCTAGAGATAGGACTGTCAAAACCAATAAAATCGATGTTCTCAGCGACAATTTCTTTTTCTTTGCTAAAACATTTCTCCTTTTATCTTTCAAAGATCCGGAGAAAGCGAATCCGCATTTTTTGCAGAAACGGTTTGATCTCAGATTTTTCGTCTTGCATTGTGGACAGATTTTTCTGTTGTCGTTTTGTGTGTGTTTTTTCATTTTTTTCTCCTTACTATGATCTATTTTCGATAACCGTATTTTTCATCCACCAGTTCGATGACCTGGTCTACAGTCAAACCTTGAGCCAAGTTTTTACGGATAAAATTTTTCTCTTCCACAGATCCTTTTGGCATATCACATTGACAGGTCTCCAAAGGTTGTTCTCCACACTTGCCGCAGGCACATATGAAATTTTTAGCTACGGCGAACACATCCGCCTCATCCACCCCGCTTTGTGGGATCCTAGAGGAAAAGGATGTTGAAGACAATCTGGATGGATTCTCTTTCTTGGAGACTGTCATTATCTGTTTGACTAAGAATATCGCGATTAAAAACAAGGCAATATAGATAAAAATAGTCTGAAATGACGGATTTGTTGAGTTCTTTTTGATATATTTTTTTGACTTCCGGTTGATTTTTTCTCCGCAGCCCACGCAAAAAAGAGAATCCAGATCATTGAATTGACCGCAGTCTTTACATTTTCGTTGATTTTTTTTTTCCGATTTTTTGACTCCTGCTAATTTCAGTCCGCATTCGGTACAAAAGATGGAGTCTCTAGGGTTGTCAGATCCACACCCTGAACAAGGAAGCAGGATTTCTATGAGAGAACCGCATTTCCTGCAATATTTAGACAAATCCGGGTTATTTAAACCACATTTTTGACATTTCATGTTAGTCCTCCTGTGTTTGATACAAACTTTCCACGGATAGGCATAAAGCCTATTCAAAAGAGATTTTCAGAGAGGAAGATTTAAAGAATAAAAGTTGGTGGGTGATAAATGGTTTTTACAAAGCCCTGGTCCGGAAGAGTATTGAAATCAATCAAAATCAAAGAATTGGGAAGCAAGGGCAGATATAGATCTGCATTCTTTGGGAGATACAGGCCATTTGAATTTGAAGTCATGCACAAAAGACAAGCTGGATTTTCTGAACTACAGCAGCACATATCACAAGTGTTTTCAAAATGAACTGAGGAAGGCAAGCCTGCATCGACGGTTTGGAAAGAGTTGGATGTTCCCGTAAATAAAAAAATCAGCACCAGAGCGGGCGTAAAATATTTCAATACTTTTTTCATCACAGAGAAAATATACCATAGGGGGGTATAATTTGTCAATTTTAGAAAAAAAACTTGACATGCCGTGGGGGGGTATAGCATTATTGTCGTTAAGAGATATTGAAGAACGATATGATGAAAAAATTTGATTGGGAAAAAGGCACAATTATCCTAATCCTTTTTTTGATGATACTAATATACGGTTCACCTAAAATTCACGCTATGGGTAATATTCTTCAAAACATATCCAAAGATACATGCAATGAAGACTGTTGTGATTTCCATAGCAATCAGTGTCCTGTGTGCACAAATTCGCATAGTTATCTTATTAGAAGGATCGGCACTCATCTCCCACAAGTTGCCGTCTTCTCTATTTTTCCCGATCTTGATATAGTTTCAGATCAAGGGGTTATAAAAATCATCCCTCACCCGCCTCCTGCCTTTCTTTGAAACTCTAACCTTAAATTTATTGAATAGGCATAATGCCTATTCACTTGAGTTTTCAATCTAAAACAGGAGGAATATGATGCAATTTAATCAATTCGATTTAAATAAATCTGAAATAACCAAGTCTTGTTCAAAATGTAGAAGAAAAATTCCTGACGAAACAGGTGATTTTTCCTACTCATTCTTGGGTATGGACGAAGACGTTAGGGATTGCTGTATTGAGGCCATCAAACATGAACGCTTGAAAAATGAACTACGGATCGCCCTCGAGATCCAAGAAAAACTTCTCCCGATCAAAATCCCCAAAATTCCCGGCTTTGATATCGCGACCACTTGTCTTTCAAGCCCACTGGTCGCGTGCGACTATTTCGACTTTCTAGAGTTGGAAAATGGGAATCTTGGAATTGCAATCGGAGATGTTTCAGCGAAAGGAATCCCCGCCGCTCTTCTTACGGCCAATCTTCAGGCCAGTCTTCATGGCCTCGCCAAAAAATCCGACGAAGTGGCTTCCACCATCGTTCAGATCAATAACCTGCTCGCCCGCTCGACGGATTCCAATATATTCGTCAAATTCTTCTATGGGGTATTGGACTGGGTTACATCGACCTTTACATTCTCCAATGCGGGCCATTATGCACCACTTCTTTTCAGCCATGGAGGAAAAATTGCACGTTTGGATACAAGAGGACTGATCATCGGTTTTCTCCCGAACCAAGACTACGAGCAGAAGACTGTTACCATTCATCCCGGTGAAGTTATCGTGCTATGTACAGATGGAATCACTAAGGCCGAAGCACCATCTTCAAATGGAAAGGCCTCCAAACTTTTTGGTGAAAAAAGGTTGATCGAAGTCATTCAATCAGGACTTGATAAGACCGCCACTGAGATGCAAATCGAAATCCTTGAGGCCATCGCAGACTACACAGACTATTCGCCCCAAAGAGATGATATGACACTCGTCATTATCAAACGAAGTGAGCAGAACTGATTCCTAGACACGATCTCCATTTTAAACTATGTTGGTATTACAAAAAAAAATTTTATAATAAATTCGGGAGGATAAAAAAATGAATCCAATTTTGAATAAAGAACCTTCATTCCATAAAAGTGTCAATCTTATGGTTGATCGGGCTATAAATACACTTAATTTACCTGAAGGTCTTGGAGACCAAATAAAGGCATGCAATTCTGTATGCGAAGTACAGTTTCCTGTTAAGATTAACAATAAAATAGAAATCTTCAAAGGTTGGCGGGCCGTTCATAGTGAACATCGTCTTCCCTCAAAAGGAGGCATTCGTTATTCGCCGGACGTCAACGAGGAAGAAGTTGTAGCGCTTGCCGCTCTAATGACATATAAATGTGCCGTCGTGGATGTTCCATTTGGAGGCTCAAAAGGCGCTCTCATCATTGATCCTTCTAAATACAACGAAGAACAGTTAGAGAGAATCACTCGAAGATATGTCAGAGAGCTTGCAAAAAGAGGATATATAAGTCCGAGTACAAATGTTCCTGCTCCAGATATGGGTACAGGGGCTCGTGAAATGGCATGGATAGCAGATACATATAAACATCTTTATCCAAATGATATAAATCATATTGCCGTCGTAACGGGAAAACCGGTTTCACAAGGTGGAATTAGAGGAAGACAAGAAGCCACAGGCAGGGGGATTCAATTTGTATTAAGAGAATTTTTTCGACACCAGGATGATGTCCAAAAAGCAAACATGGATGGAGATATCGAAAAGAAGAAAGTGGTGATTCAAGGATTGGGAAATGTTGGTTATCATGCTTCGAAATTCCTGCAGGAAGATGACAATGCTCTATTTATTGCAGTCATAGAAAGGGATGGCGCCATATTAAACGAGAAAGGATTAAACATCGCAGATTTAAAGGAGTTTATATGCAAGAAGGGTGGAGTAAAAGGCTTCCCGGATGGCAAGTTTATCGAAAATGGAATATCTGTTTTAGAATTACCTTGTGATATCCTTCTTCTTGCAGCCCTTGAATCTCAGATTACTTCCGACAACGCCGATCGAATTCAAGCCTCATTGATTGTTGAGGGAGCCAATGGACCTGTAACGTATACGGCAGATGAACAGCTGAGAAAAAAAGGGATTACTATTCTGCCGGATATATATGTCAATGCAGGTGGCGTTACGGCTTCATATTTTGAATGGATTAAAAACCTCTCACATATTCGATTTGGTCGATTAGAGCGTCGGTTTGATGAACTTCAGGGTCAAAAAATTGTGGATGTATTAGAAGTTATGTTTGATAAGAAGATTCCCCCGGACATGCGAGAGGGACTGTTGACAGCAGCTAAAGAAATCGACCTTGTTAGGTCCGGCTTGGATGAGACAATGAGGGCAGCATTTCAGGAGATGCGAGAAATCAAAGAATCAAGACAAGAAATTTCCGATTTTCGAACCTCCGCCTATGTAGTGGCCATTCAAAAAATTGCTAAAAGCCACATCGAGATGGGGATTTAATACGTATTTGTTGTCAGGCGTTTCAGTTGGTAGCAGAAAATTCTCTTTACCTTTTTTTCGATATATGAGTCGTAAATTCTTTCCTTTCCATCTTGCCCCACTGCTTAGAACCCTTTAAAAAATCGATAATCCCTTTAACACGCCACCATGTATGGATCTGTCTATAACCCATATTTTCAAAAATGGCAAAAAAGAAGAGCTTTAAAACCTGTGAATACTTTGGATATTTTCGAAAGGACAATTCCTCTAAGACTAACGCAATCAGAGATAATACAATCCCAAGTACAATTGCCACAAGAAGGAATAAAACAGCAAACCGAATATTTATTATATGAAAATACAGGGATACAGGGACAATAATATATCCTGTAAGTTCAATAACAGGTCCTAACATTTCGAAAAAGAAAAAAAATGGCATTGCAAAAAGCCCCACGAGTCCATAACGTGGATTCAGCAGCATTTTTTTATGAGTCCACAAGCTGTCCATCAAGCCACGCTGCCACCGGTTTCGCTGCCGTCCCAAAACTTTTAATGTTTCCGGAGCTTCGGTCCAGCAGACTGGCTCTGGAATAAAAGTTATACGATAAGGTTCTCTCTTTTCTTTCATATGCCGATGCATTCGAACGACCAATTCCATATCTTCGCCAACGGTATCCTGTTTATATCCTCCAATTCCAATGACTACATCTTTTTTAAACAACCCAAATGCGCCGGAAATGATCAGCAGGCTGTTAAAAACGTCCCATCCAACCCTACCGAATAGGAATGCACGCAGATACTCAACGACTTGAAAGTTAGGCAGCCATTTAGGAGAAAGACCGATTTCAACAACTTCTCCTGCCACAACCCTGCATCCGTTTGCTATTCTTACTATTCCACCTGCAGCAATTGTTTTCTCATCATCGAGAAAAGGGCGGACAAGTTTCAACATCACATCCGGTTCAAGTAAAGAATCAGAATCCAGGACACTGAAAAGTGGATATTTTGAAACATTTATACCAGCGTTTTGGGCATCGGCTTTTTGTCCATTTATTTTATCCACGACTACCAAATTCGGATAATCTTCTGAGGTATAGATCCCCTTTATATCTCTACATGGGATGAGCATTTGATAAGGGCGAAGAGATTTTTTTAACTTATACCTTTCTTTCAATATCTCAAGAGTCCTATCCGTCGATCCATCATTTACGACTATGACTTCAAATTCAGGATAATGAAGTTGAAGCATTGATTTTACGCTTTCTAATATTACGGCTTCTTCGTTATATGCGGGAGCGACTATTGATATTGGTTTGTAGAATGATGACTGGAATAATCGCTCATACTTTATCAAGTGGTATTCTTTCATATACCGGCGAATAGCAAAAAAAGATACTATCGTCATTAAAAGGTAAGTTCCATTCAGGATGATAAAATAGAATAAAACAAAATAATTGAAGCCAAAGATAATTTTTAATATAAATTCACTCATTTTAAAATATGTATTTGACTGTCATATCAGGGCATCTTCTTCTTGTATCACATAATTTATAATTCGATTGACCTGGGTATCGCTGGTATTCATTAATACCTCATTCAATGCGAATAATCCTTTTTCATGCATCTTTTTTAATGCGAGAGTACTGTGAAGTCTTACCCAGTAATTTTTATCAGAATAAAGCTTGGTTTTTAAAAAAGGTATTGCAAGCTCTGCCCCTATTTTCCCCAAGGCCTTTGCTGATTCACTGCGAATGACCCCGTTTTCTGAGTTAAGACTCTCGATAAGATAAGGAGCATTTTCCGGATCTTCCAATAAGCCAAAAGCTTTAATACACGCGATTTTAAGTTCGATATTGTCTGTTTGTTTTGCTAGTCTTAAAACAGCCTTGGAACTTTCGATGGCTCTATGAAAGGATAGGATATCCACTATCAATTTTTTTCCAAAAGAATCGATGTCCGGAGCTCCCAACATTTCAATCAAAATAGGATTTATGACTGTACCATAACCTAATAAGATTTCAATAATCTTTGTAGTGCCAATATGTATATTTCCGATGATTAGCTTTATGAGTCGTGGAAGATTCTCTTCACTGACGATGCGATTTAAGGCTTCAAATGAATTTATATAGACAACAGGTGATTTGTCATGAATTAACTCTAATAATCTCGGTTTTGCCTGTTTATATTCCATCAATCCTAAAAAATGGGCCGCATAACCCCTGCCCCATTTATCCGCCTTCTCCAGTGCTTTTATTAATATTTCGCCGTATCCGATATCTCTTAATAGTTGAACTATATGTTCAGAATCCTCTCCTTTAAGATTGATAAGATAATTCTCAACAAACTCTCCAAATATCTGAAAATCCTTATATTTTACATTTAGATCAAATGAAGTTGTGCCTGGTTCTCCTGAAATATACTTAAGAATTGAATTTTCCCATCCCTTTTGCTTTTTCTGAATAATTTTTTTTTTAATATTATAATAAATGCGCAAATAAATAGTATAAACAAACAAAAGAAAAACTGTAATCAACAAGAGAAAAATTGAAAAAACTAAAATTAACTCTTTTAAACTAAAAGAATCAATTAATGAATAGATATGACTCATGATGATTTATTGAAGCATTCAACCTGAATTATTCATAAATCTGCTACTCCTCTAAGATTTTATTTATCTGTATGACTCACTCGACCAGACGGGATACCCTGCCTTCTAAAATTTTTTTTATTCGTGCTGCTAACTCGGCTGGGCGGAAGGGTTTAACTATATAATCTTCAGAACCTAGATCAAATCCTTTTATTATATCCCGTTCCTGCCCCTTGGCTGATAACATGATTACCGGTATATTCTTTAAGTTTTCATCCTCTTTCATCTTTTTTAGAACCTGATACCCATCCATAACAGGCATCATAATATCCAAAAGAACTAATTCAGGATTATTAGCTTTTATACTTTCAAATGCAGCCCCTCCGTCTTTCTCCCAGATTACCTCATATCCTTCCTTTTCTAATTTAAATATCGTAAACCGTGCAATTTGAGGTTCATCTTCCGCTAACACTATTTTATGCTTCATTATCTCCTCCCACGAGTACGTTTCGTTTTTTTAATGCCATTCCTTTTATGAAGGTAATTCTTTTTTGACCTTCTGCTTTTTCCTGCGTTTTCCCAGAGGGATAATTACACGGAATTCCGATCCTTTGTTCAGTTCACTTTTTACCCTTATTTCTCCACCACATTTCTCAACAATATTTTTTACAATAGAAAGTCCGAGTCCAGTTCCTCCAGCCTCTCTGGCATATTCGTCATTTGCCCGGAAAAACTTTGTAAAAAGCTTCTTCTGATCTGACCGGCTTATCCCAACACCAGTATCCTGAACAATAGTTTCAGAGTTCCCGTTTGTCAATTTTAACTTAACGGTAACTTTACCTACTTTGGTAAATTTAATCGCATTAGAAATAAGATTGGTTAAAACCTGAATCATTCTGTCAGAATCACCGTATATCTCAATCCCTTCTCCAATTTCTGAAATCAGTTTTAATCCTTTCTTTTCTGCAGCCGGTTTCATTGTCTTCACTGCAGTATTGACTATATTACTGAGAGATATCTCCTCAAGGTTCATTTGTATCTTTCCCGATTCAATTTTTTCTACATCTAACAAATCATTAATTAAATTTTCAAGTCTTTCAGCACTCTGGAAAACAATCCCTAAAAATTCTCTTTGCAATTCATTTATTTCACCGGTGTCTCCATCGAGAATTAAATCAATATAACCTTCTATAGATGTCAGAGGAGTTCTCAGTTCATGAGAAACCGTGGATATAAATTCAGTTTTCATCCGGTCTATTTCGACTTCTTTCGATATGTCCCTCATTGCCTTTACCGATCCAATAACCTTACCTTCTGAATCCATTAATGGAGAATTTATCGATTCTATTGTTATCATTTTTCCTTCGCTATTTTGAATTACAAATCTTTCATTGGATTCAGTTCCTTTACCTAAAGTCTTCTTTGAAGAACATTCAATGGCGCATGAATCCCTTTCTTTTTCAATCATACATTTCAATACATCTCTACAGGATTTTCCTAAAACTTCTTCTTCTTTTTTACCGACTAACTTGAGAAATGAAGGATTAACTCTAGTTATATTTAAATTATTATCCATACAGATTAATGCATCACCGATGCTGGATAAAATAATATTGAGTTCTGCGAGAAGCTGAGCCTGCCTTTCCTCGGCTTGTTTTCGCTTGGTGATGTCGCGAACGATTCCAGAAAACATCCGCTGTTTGGCCAAGCGCACCTCACTCACAGCCAGTTCCAAAGGAAATTTCGTTCCATCCTTATGACGTCCGAAAACCTCTCGGCCGATACCAATAACCTTTTTTTTTCCTGTTCTGAGATAATTCTGGAGATATGTGTCATGCTCACCATGAAAAGGCTTAGGCATCAGCATCTTGACATTCTGCCCAATGACTTCTTCTAAAGAATAACCGAAGATATGTTCGGCTGCTGAGTTGAATGACTCGATGGTGCCTTGATCATTTATAGTAATTATGCCGTCTACTGCAGTCTCAACGACAGCTTTAAGCCTAGCCTCACTTTTTTCAATGTTTCCAATCAGTGGGAATTTAATACGAATGAACACCACCCCCCCCATAATGAGGGCCAATATTAAAGAACACCCGATTACGATAGCGGCTCTTACAAATGGCGCCAGTTGCTGCCCAAAAACTGTGTTATAGAACAAGTAGATTAAAGCATAGGCAACAACTATAACCACGGCTGTCATGATAAGAATTAATGTAAGGATTCTCTTGTGATCACTCATACTCTGTCCCCTCAGGTTAGGAAATGCATTGACCTAATTTGTTTTTATATTATTATTATTTATTATATACTTAATTTTTGTCTAGTTCCACGGATACTTCCTCATGGGAATCATGACTAAGTCTATTATCAATTTTTCTCGTTTTATTTCAGGTAAATTAATCGTTTATATGCTTCTTTCATTGGCTGCAATTCTTCTCCTGCCAAACTTAACTTATACAAATCAGTGGCCTTCTGTGATTGAAAATAGCTCTAAACAACTTCCGTTTTTAGAAAAAATTGTGCCCCATAAAGTTCTTAACTCCTTTGGAGTCGTGTTTCACTGTAGCCAATATACTTCACACCAAAAATTTGAGCTGATTAACCCGAATAGAATAGTCATCGATTTTTTAAATATTGAAAAAGAACGGGAAAAGACAAGGACACAAAAAGGGATTGATTTAGATATTTTGTTTAAAAAAGCTCGTACTCTTGCTTTTGAAGGGAATCGGAAAGAGGCCATAGAGATATGCAAAAACATCCTGGAAAAAAAACCTGAGTATCAGGATGTCCGTGTTTTTTTAGGACGCATTTATGCATGGGATAAAGAATACGACTTGGCACGGAGAGAATTGCTCCGGGTGACTCAAGAAAACCCTAATCATCTAGATGCTATAAGCGCACTTATTGATGTTGAGTACTGGGCCAATGATTTTATAAAGGCGTTAATGTATTGTGATGAAGGGCTAAAAAAAGATCCCAGCCATAGAGATTTTCTCTATAAAAAGGCCCAGATATTCGAGAAACAGGGAAATTATGAGGAAGCTTCAGAAAACATCTATCTTCTCCTGAAAATGGATTCCGGCCATACAGATGCTCAAGAGCTTTTAAATCGTATTCAATTCTCCACACAGCTATTCGAAGTTAAAGTGAAATACGGTTACGACCATTTTAGAAGAGGAGAGAAAGACTTTGGACCTTGGCACCTGGCATCTTTTGATCTGTCAAAAAAATTAAAATGGGGAACGGTCATCGGACGTGTCAACTATGCAAATAGAAACTTCGGCTCTCTCTCCAAATCAGGGCCTCAATTCGAAATCGATCTATATCCAAGAATCACAAAGGGTTTCTATGCCTATGTAAATGGAGGATATTCATCGTCCTCTGTTTTTCCCAAATATCGATTAGGAGGCGAATTGTACAAAAGCCTTCCGTCAGGTTTTGAAATATCCGCTGGAGCCCGATATCTGGATTTCTCAACCACCACCGTCCTTATCTATACCGGGAACCTTGGAAAATATTATAAAAATTACTGGTTTTC
>SDBU01007336.1_pt1 | contig 12735 bp, 15 predicted proteins | sample 2277071 | NCBI WGS metagenome assembly SDBU01 (sample SAMN10397929, study PRJNA504765) | marine sediment metagenome | isolation source: marine sediment core GS08_GC12, 126 cmbsf | place: Arctic Ocean: Gakkel Ridge, Loki's castle | collected 2008 | reverse complement strand
ATGATGGCGACGTCGTCAGTAACCTTTAGGTAGGAAACGAAATCTTTGGCAGCGGCCTTGGCGTCGGCCAAAGGCGTCCCTGCCATGCTGGCGGAGCGGTCAATGACCAAGCAGACGCTTGCCGGACCCGTAATGGCGGCGAGAATTGGCTGCTCTCCAGTACCCGTTGCGAGTGCATCGGCACGCTCGGCCCTTGACGTCCAGAATGCCGCGCCGAGCAATCCGGCGAAGGTTACGGCTACCGCCGCGAGCAACAGTACGTTCGCCGCCGTGAGAATTGAAACCGAACCCTTTGTGGCCGCAGACGACGTTGGCGGCGACAACTCCAAGTCCACGTGGGAGATGACGATTTTCCCGTCGCTCTGTTCGCCCATGGCCTATCCCCTTGCCTTCCGGACAGCCTTTTCAGAATACTGGAATGTCGTCGCTCCAATCTGGATGGTATCACCCGACCTCAGCCGCTGATTGCTGACGCGTCGTCCGTTGACCAGTGTGCCAACGGGGGTCCGGTGGTCCTGGATGAAGTACCCACGCCCGTCGTTGCTGATGGCGGCATGCTGCGGCTCCACGGCGGCATCTTTGAAGAGGTAAATGTCGCTCTTGGGCGAAGTGCCGATCACGGTTGGGTTGCGGTAGATAACGAACTCCTTGCCCATCAAGTGGCCGTCAACTACTTTAAGCCAGGCATCCTTGAGCCATTGTTCCACCAGGCCCATTAACAGCCCCGCCGCCGCACCGATCAGAGCCAACCCCACGAGCCGGCTCACAATTCCGCTCTGCGTGACTACCGATATGGGGTCAAACAGGAACCCGCCAATAAGGCCGCCTCCCAGCCCACCAAGGAACCCGTTCAGCGTCTTCCTGCCCGAGAGCATGGCTAACCCCTGGCCCAGGCCCACAAAGCACCCAGCCGCGCCCCAACCGATGGTGCGAGCAACCATGACGGGACCTAGCGAGCTCGTTGAGCTTGCGGCGAGAATGGCCGAGTAGATGAACTGAGCGATCATGCCGCCGATAGCACATCCGGTCAGCCCCACGGCCAGCCCGATGGCACCGCCCTTAAGCGCCTTTGCCAGCGCGCGTGACATGACCCCTTCCACAGCACCAACGGATGCGCCGATGCATGCGCCGATCAGGCCGAACCACATCGCAATGTGTACAAGAACGTTGCTACCGGAATGGGTAGCTTCCCCCCATACGGCCTCCGTCACCCCCCAGCCGAGCACGGCACCTATGAGACCCGCCACACAGGTGTAGAGCGGCGTGGAGAGTATGGCGCGTCCGCTGCGTGCGGAAGCTCTTGGGGTAGCAACCGTTCCGTAGTTCCGCAACGGGGGATATGCCTTGGCTCTCCCAAAGTCCACAGGCGGTGGCAGCGCCGTGGCCCGCTCTTGCTGCTGGCGCTGTAATGCCTCGTCCACTTTAGGAGCGCGGATGTCATCCCAACTGATCTTGATTTTGTCGTCAATCATTTGCCGGGCTCCGGAACGGTCTTTGCCGATTCAGAATCATTCCCCGGTGCAGATGAAGAGACTTTCGCGCGAATGTCGTTATACAGGGAGCGAATCTCTTTGCGCTGGGTAATGCAGAGCAGGCTTACCAGAACCACGAGCAAGAAGAGCAAGACCATCTGGACGATGTCCCAGGCTATCGAGCGGGCTCGCAGCGTTGATGTCTGATGCGGTTCCGGCTCCTTATGCTTCGAGGCGGGCGTCTCGCGCCGGAGCGCTACCGGCTGGTCCGCGATCTGCAGATGGTCGCCCACCCAATACTGCCCGGCCGGGGCTGCTTCTCCATTGCGCCAGACAAACATGCCTTCCTTCCCGGCCAAGGGATCAACCACGAATGCTACCTGCCAGGGCAGGTTGAAGAAGTTCTCTTGGATGAACATGTCCATCGGCGATAAGAAGATGCCGAACCCGGGATGCGTGTGATACCAGCCGATGATTCGCTTTCCCTGATGCCGTTGGTCGGCTTCGGCAAAGATGTGCGACCAAGTATCTTGCGTGAAGGTAACTTGCGCCCCCTGGTTTTGGGCATGTTTTCCTTCGATGATGTCCTCAACCACCGCAAAAGGACCGAATGCGTCGCGCTGAACCTGTCCGATCAGCACGCCGCAGAGCTCCACCTGCGTGTTTGTCTGCGCGTGAGCCAGGACGCGCTGGTGCGCATCCGACGCGATCCATACGCGAAAATCCATGCACGGATACGCGGCAGGAAACCGACCTTCCGATATTGGTTCATCGCGGATTTGTGAGACGTCGATTTTGTCTCGCATGACCGGATCGCTCACAGCTTTACCTCCAAACGGAACAGCGGCCCTAAAACCTTGGGCGCATCGCCGCTGAACTCGAAGAAGACCTGATTGCTCCCAGAGCGTCCCGCGACAATATCGAACGCGGGAATTCCGACTTGGCCGACGGTGCGGTCGAGGAACGGCTCATCGCCAGCGATCGAGTGCAAGGTCTGGATGTCACGCATCTGGCCGCACTTCGGACAGTGGGCTTGCCGCTGTGTGACTTTTCCGAGCGACATGAAGAGTTCCTCTTCAGTGCCGCACTTCAGGCACCGTAGATTCCGAAGGATGTCGTTGTTGAACTCAATCGTCGCGTCGGTGCCGAGCATTTCACGTGCGCGAGAAAGAAGTTCACCAAGTGTGAGGTCGTTCACTCCTTCGTTCAGGACGGTCACCGGCTCGTAACTCTCGTGGCTGTAACACTCCTCCTTGCGCACATACTCAACAGCGTAGGAGTCGTGGTCGAGCCCGTTGAAGACGAAGCCCTTCCCTGCCAGAGTAGCTTTCCCGTGGAGATACTTCACAGCCTCCTGCACCTGGATGCCGGCGATGACGGCCGCAGTGGTCGGGGTGGTTGGCACCTTGCCCGCCTGCATTTCGTCGCGGGTGAGCAGATTGCACGACCTGCGCATTTCCAGCAGTTCCCAGTCCCGCTGGCTCATCGTGCACTCGTAACATGGGCCGTCGGGCGGAAGGAACATCCGAGCCACGCCGTTAAGCTGTTCGATGGCACCATCGACCCACGGGCGGCTGACCCTATAACACGACTGGTTGATGGCCAGCCGGGCCTCGCGGTTGTCCATGCCGCCGATGACAATATCGGCCCATCGGTAGACTCCGAGTCCGAGGTCGTAAACAATGTTCCCATGAAACCAGTGGACGCGCATCTCAGGATAGATGCTGCAAGCCGAACGCGCCGCTACCTCTGCTTTCTTGCTGCCGTTGTCGCTGTAACGGTAAAGGACGGATCGTGAGAGGTTGGAGTTCTCGATGGTGTCCATATCCGCTACGAGGAGATTGCCGACGCCAAGGAGGGCGAGATTCTTGACAATCTCGTTTCCAAGTGCCCCCGCTCCGATGACCAGCACCTTCGCCCGAGCCAGCTTCTTCTGGTCCCACCACGGGATTAGGCGGAATCGGGCGAAGCGGTCATCGTCCTCGCCACCATCAAGCCGGATACGGATGGCCTCAGGCATTCTCCCCTCTTAGGATGTGGCATCCGTCGTGGCACGTCCGCAGCACACCGCCAGTGCGTGGTCAGCGCCCTGCCGTGATTTCCGGGACGACGCGCAGCACGTCGCCCTCGCGCACGCCAGCATCGGCCAACGTCTGTTCGTCGCTCAGTTGCTTGCCCGTAGCCTTGTGGTGGAACTTGTAGCTCATCGGCTGACCGTCAGGACTGTTCTTCGGAAGGCTCATGCGTTCAATGAGGACCGGCATAATACGGTTGACCGGTGCATCGTCCGGAAGTTCCGCCGTCTGACGCTTGTTGCCCGTCGTGTCCCATACTTCAACATTCAGTACTCCCATCGCCGTGCCTCCTTGCCATTCAGCTTTCGCTCCTCGATTACGTTGCCTGGGCGTCCCCTCCCTCCGTGAGCAATTCTCGCACCTTTTCGGGGCCGTGCGCTACTGCATACTCCCAGCAACCGTACCGCCCATCTTGCATTCACGGCCTTGACCCGCCGTTGCGCCGCCGCACCCACCAGAGGTGGACCGTACTCGGATGCCCATGCCGGATGGACTTTTCCCGCGCCGAATGCTTCGACACCACGGCCATAGGAAAAATCCACCTCAGCCAGCCGCTTACAGTCCTTGGGGATCATTGCCGGTCACCCGAATTCGCGCAGAAGCTATCCAAGCGGCAATCCGCCCAAGCGGCGAGGCCCTCCTGAGAAAGAGCTCTGTCGTCTATCCCAAAGAAGGCCCGATAATTATCAGCAGCTCCCGCGTCGTCCTTGTACTCAGCAGGGTCCATGTTGCCCCTCGCTCATGCAACTTCTCAGGGACAGGCAGGCTGGGCGGCAGGGCGGTGCGAGTCGTCGGCTTCTCAGTCACGGTCCTAACCGCCCTCGGCACCGGGGGAGATTATATCACGGCCCCACGACGCAATCGAGGGAAAAAGGAGTCGAAGGTAGACCGTGGTACGACACTCCCCCTGACATACCACCCCACTCTGACAGGTTCTGGTGAACATCTAGCGTGTCAAGACGAGCCAGATGGCGGCGAAATCCCGGTGTCTCACGGCAGAGGGGGCGTAATGACCGGACATCCACCCCTCTATACTACGCGCGCGCGTGTAGGAATTCGGGAAATCCGGGCACGCGGGCTAAGTCAGCGGCTGGCCCCCTCGCTCCTATTCGTCGCCCCGCATCTTTGGATTGGGCTTCCTCCAGACCCCCCCTCGCGACGACGCCCTCGCCCCTCTCCCTACCTTCGGCTTCACGAACACCTGGTCCGGGGACTCACACCCCGGAAGTCGTGCGCCATGCCCGGCGCACACGTGATGTGTCAGCCGCCGGGTTCACGCGGTCGGGTGGACGCAATGGTTCGGTGTTCATCTCGTCTGAGGTTGATCAGGCCAGCTTCCGTGTGGCGGAATCCACACTTGCTGTAGAACTCGGCAAGCCGAGACTCGTAATCTACATGTAGCCATTCGGCACCCGCCGCACGGGCCACCTCCACAGCCAGACGGACCAACTCCTGCCCGATTCCCTGGCGACGCAAGTCTGAGCGTACCGTCGGGTCCAACAGGAATGTGTGTAGACCGGCGTCCCATGCGACGTTGACGAACGCGACCAGCTCGCCATGCCTGTAGCCACAGATGTAAGCGAGGCTCTGCCTCAGGACCGGCCCGTAGTCTCGATCCTCGTTCGGTCGAGGCGATGCATATGCGAACAGCGCATTCAACTCCGCGTTGGTGACGGGAGGACTGACCTTGTATTCGATCTCGATGCTCATGTCTTTCCACACCGAACGGCGCGGCTCACCGGCGCGCGTTAGCGCGTCCGTGTGCAGCCGCTGGTTAAGCGTTTTTGCTCATGAGACTACGAGCATCGTCCATCCGACGATGTTGATCGCCCCGTGGAATATTGTCGTGGCAAGGATGGCCCTCCAGATGCTCGCTGGCGCAAAATGTGCGTAGCAGTACGCCAGGAAAGCACCGGTAATGAGAGCGGGCAACAGGGCTGCGACCATTGGGTGCAACACTGCCATCGCACAGGCGGACAATGCCACGAAGCCCCAGCACCGCTTGGGCCTCTTGACTCGGTAGTCTCGGATGCGAGAGATGACCCAGTAGGGCAAGGAGCATTCCATGAGCGTCTCAAGCAGCGGCGGTATGACCACCAGCCCCACGAACAATCCGAGAGGACTTCCCTCGCTCCATTTCTCAGGCATCGATGCGGCAGACTTCTGGGACTGGGTGAACACGAAATGGCTGAGGGCCATGATGGGCGCCAACGCGACCCATCTCGCTGCGTAAAGGATCGTGAGGAACTGCCAAGGATGCCTGTCGTCGATCCAGTCAAGCAGATTGCCGACCGATGTCTTTTCCATCGTTTCGCTTAACGGTTAGCGGATGAGCGGCGGCGTCAGCCGTCCGTCTCCATCCGTGGGTTCGGCTCTCAGGTCTCTCTAACAGCGAGCGAGAACCCGCTGCAATACCTCATGTCTGCGCCGATCATAGACATCATCTCCGGCGGATCGGCGCAGCAGTCTCTCACACACCCGTGCAGCGTGGCGCATCTCACGCACAGCGGAAGGTAGATGAATCTCGGTGAGGGCGAGCAAGGTGTAGTAGAAGGGAAAAGACCGCCACTTGCCGTCCTCCGTTCGGAGTGCGGTGAGTCGCTTCATGCCGGCGGATAACCATCGTTCGGGCCGAGCCTCCGCCAGGCCTCCCACTGTGATATGCCGCCACACGGCCACTGTACACCGGCCGCAGCAATAGTGCCCAGGATTGTCCTTCCAACGCTCGCTGAGAAGGGCTTCGCGAAGGCGGGCTGACATGCCTTGGGACGCTTGGCGAAGGGCCAGTCTCACCTCGCGTCGGTTCACATCAAGCAGAATCAGCGCCCGACATGCCTCCTCACCCAGGGTGTGGGCAACTCCAACTCGGGTGCGAAGTCTTTCGCCCGTGAAGAAGCGGATACCCTCGGCAATGTCCTTTTCGGTTGGTGCAGGCAGTGCACGGACGTAGCCCCCAGGCAAGCCCTGCCGGGTTGCAATCCATCGCGCAGCTGCCGCGCGCTCGCTCCGGGTGAGGCGTTTGGTCCAGAAGAAAGCATCGTTTACGGCATCAACCGTCATCGCGAGGCTGGTTTGGTCCACAAGCGATCTCACCACGATTTCTCCCTCTACGGCGGACAATTGGGTCACCTGCCCCGTGGAGCGGCAGCGGAACGAGGTCAAGTACACCCGAATGTCAGCCTATCGCTGCAGCTCCGGCTTCTCCTCGAAGCTGTACCTCCAGTAAGTACGCTCTCGTTCTCGTTCGCGTCTCCCCGTCATTTCAATGATCTTGATCACGACAGCGCAGCATCTCTTCGCAGCTTCCCGCGCGATCTCCTCCGCGTCAGGCCGGAAGCAGCGATTGAATGTATCCAGGACTCCCCTACGCTCTTCCAGGTCCTCAACAATCCGCGCTCTGCCATAGCAGATCACGCTATCGCTGTCCACGTGGCAGGGATCCCCTTCTGTGTGCCGCCGGACTTCACCGGATTGCCTGCCGACAGCGAAACAAACCTGTGGATTCCTCCTCAGGAAATCCAGCTTCTTGCCCTTCATGGCACAGTGAAACAGAATTCTGCCGTCGGTGTAGGCGTAATTTAGGGGCACAACATACGGTTCATCACCCACAGACAAGCCCAGGTAACCTATGGTTTCTTCGCGTAAGAGTCTCTCCATTTCTTGGCGAGATTCAAGGAACTCCCGCGATTGCATTTCGCTTCTCCTGTCCCTCCACGGCGACCTACGCGCATCAGCCGCTCTGTTCAGCCGGCTGAATGCGCTGGTTGGGCGGCACGCTGCAGCCTCTGGGCAGTATTCGTGCCTCAGCCTTCTCGCCAAGCGCACCAATTAGTGATGGAATGCTCTAGCTTGACGAAGCCAGCTTCGACGTAAATCCGTTCGGCGACCGGGTTGTCCGTCCATAGGTACAGGGGGCTGACCATGTGCTTCCTGTAGAAAGTGACTATCGCATGCACCACGGCGCGGGCGCAGCCCTTACGTCGGTGGCGTTCGGCCGTCTGGAGTTCCTCGACACGACAGATGTTTTGCAGACGCTCCAGCAGTCCCACCGACGCCACCTGCCCGTCGAGCTCGCCCACAAAGAGCCAACCGTCCGCACGCGAGGCACGCCGCTGGACGACCTTCGCCGTACGCAGGTTGACGATCGATTTCAAAGACGCAAACATGTCGGCATCGACGCTCTCGACCTGCTCAACGCGCACATGGGGATTCGGCGCAATGCGTGAGGGGCCTTGGTACAAGTACATCCGCGTCGTGTTGTCATGCGCGATCGTGAAGCCTCCGGCTTCAAGCGCTTCTCGCAAGTCGGAGTAGTCACCAGCGCGCGAGATGTAGTTGACGCGCGGAGTCAACCCCCGGGCCCCATAGAATGTCACGATCTCGTCAACCACCGCCGCCAGATTGTCACAGCGGCTCAACACGCACGCGTGGTTGCCGTCGTGCGAGTCGGGAATCGAGGGCGTGACAAACAGCACCCCCCAGTGCCGTTCCTGCATGTCAGCAAAGGTCTGCGGGAAGTGGTTCTCTGCCTGGACGATAGCGTCGATCAGATCTGTTTGCGTGATATCCACGCCTTCTCCGCTCAACGGACGCGCATCAACCGCGCCGTTCAATGCGTCAGCTGGATGCGCTGGTTAGACGAGCTTCAACCTCTGTCTTGAGCCTCGCTCGTCACAGCTTCGTTCTCGGGACCAGGCATTACGATCCAGAGAACGATGTAAACCAGTATGCCAGGAAACGCGGCACTAAGAATGGACAAAAGCGCATAACCTAACCGAACTCGATTGACTGGCCATTCGAGATTCTCCGCGATACCGGCACATACTCCCGCAATGACGCGATCCTTGGATCGTCGAAGCTTCGCAGTCGGTTCTGACATGTTCACCTCACGCTCCGTCTAAACGGTTAGCGGATTAGCGGCGGCGTGAGCCGTCCGGCTCAATCCGCTGGTTGGGCACCGTCACTCGGCTTTCCGTCTCAATAGAGACACAAGTATCGCTATGCCTGCGACGATGAGGAGAATGGGGGCCAGAGGGAGCTCGGTCCCAAACTGCTCCCCAACGCCGCTCAAGACAAGGAGCACACCGACAAAGACCCAAGAGCCCTCCAGTTTCATTCCCAGGCACTTGCGCACCGCCTGGTCCCCAAGCGCGAGGATCCCAGCGCCGATCAGGCCCCACCCAACAAGCTTCAACCAGAATGCGACTCCTACCCAGATGAGGAACAAGCCCAAACCTGCCGCATCCATTGTCGCAGCCAGATTGCCCCTTCGCTTCCGCCGTTCCTGATGCTCGCCGCTGTTGCCCGTTTCAGACATGTTTGTCCTCCAGCTCCGTTTGGACGGATGACCGCAAGGCCGCGCCGCTCGCGGCCTCCCCACAGCCCAACGAGACTGTCGAATAACGGCTTTTCGGCGAGGGGACTACTCCCTCGTCAAAGATACCGGAACCATCACCAGCTGAGCGGAGTCGTAGGCCTTGTAGCGAGCCATCTGCAGCCTCCATTCGGTAGGTCGTCGCGACGCTATCGATAATGTACCACAGACAACGTCGGCCTCAATGAAAGAAGCAGCAAGAAATAGCTTTTTCGACAGGTTCAACGCCAGGATCAGCGGCCTCTTGTGCGAGCGGCGCGAGCATAGAAGGTCCGGTGGATCAACATGTTCGGTTCACCACAGGCTCAGGGGCCCTGCTCCGTTTCACGAACCAGCCAGGATAGCCCCTCTCTCACTCGGTCATAAACCGGGCCACGCCAACCGTGGCCGCCCTCGTAGGTTACCAAACGGACTGTCGCACCGAGTTGCAGCAATTCCCGCTCCGCTTTCTGGGCGTGGCTGAACGGACAGATCTTGTCCTGCGGTGAATGCTCGATGAGGAAGATTCGTCCCTTTGCTCTGCCAACAGGCGGATGCCATTCGGGACGATAAACGGACATCGCTATGTACGAACCGGTGACCGCCGTCTCTCTCTCAAGCGCGATGGCATAAGCGGCGGGCCCACTCGATGACCATGACAGCGTGAAGATGCACCGCTCATCAACGGGATGTCGCCGTTTAACATCCTCGATGACGGCCTCGATGTAATCTTCGGTGGAAAACTGCTGCCTTGCCACGGGGTTGACTCGTGTCGGCCACACTGTCCTCTGTGTAACGTGCCACTTGAAAGCCACGGGCTCTGCGACCAGAAACGTCCTGTCCATGGCGCGTTTGTACAGCCGACGAACAAACGGGTGAAAGGCCTCCCCGCCAGATCCGCCCGGCATGACCACCACAAGCCTGAACCCGCGCTCCGGGGGAGCGGCGTCCTCCCACGGTCCGATCAAGAAGTAGCGCATCTTTTCGTTCCCCGCGAGGGTCAGGTCAAGCACGGGGACATCCGCCACGTCGGCCATCGCCGCCAGTCCTTTCTTCTCTGCCGCCCGTTCCCTTTCCTCTGCGGTCGGTTCCTTCCAGGAGAAGACGAGCGGAGCACGGTAATCTGGAATCTCAATGGCCTGAACATCGGCAGGATACTCTGACTTGTTATCTTCCCACCATTCTCGCCACCACTTCCCATCGTGGTTCGGGCTGTACTCGACTCCCGTCAGTCTCCCTAGGCCGAAGGAACCGATGCCATAGATGGTGAAATAGGCGTTCTCCTCCTGGATGAGCCCGATCAAGTAGGGGACTGCGTGCGGATCATCGTGTCTTGCGACCTCTCCCGCGAACGACCATACCAAGTCCTTGCTAATCCCGTTTTCAGGTGCTGCGCGTTTGAGTAGTCCCGACAAGAATGCCAGTTTCCCCTGCAGCGTATCCAAACTCGCCGGGAACGGCTGGTACTTTCTCCCATGCCTGGTCTCGCGCAGATCCGGTATCTGAGTTCTCTGCGCTTCTTCAGAAAAGCGCGACTTGTTCTTGGCCCACCAGCGCCGCCACCAAGCCCCATCGTGAAACACGGCGTATTCAACCCCAGTGAGCGGCCACAGGGCAAAGTACCCCACTCCATAAACAGTGTCGTACGAGTTGTCGGCATCAATGACGCCGATGAGGAGGGGAATCGCCACAGGGCCTTCTTCGTCGGCGAGCTGAATAGCCAACTTTCTGACCGACTTCAGGTTGCGTGACTCGACCGCGTTGAAGAGCTTCTCTCTGGCCGTGCTGGCAGGTTCTGCGTTCAGGAAAACATAGTACCATACAAACACTGCCACAACACATGTCAGAAGAGCCAGAACCGCCTTCTTCATCATCCCCCCATTCGTTTGCCAGTTGTCGAAGCATAACGGTTCGCGCATCAGCGGCTACTCGCCCGCTGCATGCGCTGGTTGGGAGCTCTCCGTCTTCTTGATTCGCATTGGTGTTCCGGATGCCAGATCTCGTGCTGACAGTAGGACGTTGCCGTCCTGCACGGCGAATGTGATTTCGATCTGGGGCATGCCGCGTGCAGCAGGTGGGATGCCGACAACCTGGAACTGGCCAAGGTAATCGCAATCTGCGACCAGCTTGGCAGTGCCACGATACGGTTTCACCATGATCTGGTTCTGGTTGTCGGCAGCTGTGCTGAAGATCTCCGACACGCTGCACGGCACGGCTGTGCCTTGTGAGAGGAGAGGGGTGAAGACGCCGCCAAGCGTTTCGATCCCGATTGACTGGGCAAGCTTGCCGCCAGCCCCGACCGCGGGAGATGCCGCCTCGACGACCGTTGGCAGCACAGGCGGTGCCTGCCCGCCACAGCCCGTGAGGACGGCAAGCGACAAAGCAAGAAGTGCCGTGCTTCTCATCATCATTCTTGCTCCCAACGAATTAAGAGTTTTTGCGACGCGGAGCCGGCGCAAAGACTTTGTTGAACTGAACCGCTGAGCGGGATGCCTTGGGGATTTGGTCCCTTCTCGGTGTCCTAATCAGGGCATTATACGCCTTCTCAGGCGTGCGGCAAGAGGCGAGGGGCAAGAACGATGGTCCCCATTGCACGAACGACGGCCCGATAAGAGGCCAACGCACGACGAGTGTCCGTGTCAACGACACTTTGGGTCGCGTATTTGGAGAGGGGCATATCATTCTGAGGCCGGGGGGCTTTTGGGGGCCTCCCTCTTGCCCAGACTCTCATGTTGATGCAACCATCTGTGATGACAAGGCTGAGGGCAATGCAATCTCATGCCTTATGCTTGGGCTGACATATGCGCGTCCCGAGAGAGTCTGTGAGGACGGCTGAGATCAAGGCGTCTCACGACAGAACGCTCGCGTTGACTGCAGCACCACCAACTATCGGGCACGCGTAGGCGGATTCGGGAAATCCGGACAGACGAGGCACCCTACTCCACCGTCTCGCGCCGAAGCCGAAGGTTCTCCTCGAATCCCTTTGGGACAAGCCGATATTGCAGGAAGCGCTCCCTATTCGCCCGCGGCCTCCTCTGCATCTCGTATGGCAAGCAAATACTCGATTGTCCGCATGACATCATCCCCGCTGTCCCTCCGACGTTCCTCAACTTCCAACGTGGACCGACTGGGTATCAGCTTCGACGCAAAGTCCGCGTAAAAGCGCTGCTTGTTCTTCGCCGCCCATTCACGCAACGCCCACGCCCCAGGGCTAGGTGCATCCGCAGGCCTCACACCCCCCATGTCCAAGTGGTCAAACACCCACTCAACCGCTTTCCGCATCGACGCTGACTTCCCACCAAACGCCGACAGCGGCAGCTCCTTGGTCGCCGCCTTCTCCCGAAATATCGAATCAGGAACCTGCGACACCTGCGCTCGATTCCTCGGCCTCGGTACCTCTCCACAATGCTCCCACGGATATCCGTCAGGAAACATCCGTTCTAACGTCGGCCACGTCTGGACCCCAGCGTGCGTCCCCTTCTCCTGTGCCACCGCCACCCGCGCTTCCAGGAACGCTTCCCACCGCTGTGCCTTCTTCAACCATACCTTCGCAGCTAGCGGAACCCGATTGCTCCTAATCCCAGCCATTTGTATGTCACCTCCATGAAACACACCACCCAAAGAAGAGCATGTCACCCCGCGATTGTCAAGTCGCGAATGTGCCACGTGTAGGATTCTACCACACAATCAGCGCTGTCAAGTTTCGTTACACTGCCACGCCCGATATGTCGTATAAGCGCGTGTCTCACTTTGGAACACTTCAAATGAGCGATTCGGCTTACGCGAGATAAGTGGTGTCCTCTGCGTCTATTAGGGTGGGGGGGGTGGTTCAGAT
>SDBU01007335.1_pt1 | contig 12738 bp, 13 predicted proteins | sample 2277071 | NCBI WGS metagenome assembly SDBU01 (sample SAMN10397929, study PRJNA504765) | marine sediment metagenome | isolation source: marine sediment core GS08_GC12, 126 cmbsf | place: Arctic Ocean: Gakkel Ridge, Loki's castle | collected 2008 | reverse complement strand
ATGGTCCTTAAACTGTGGCCTTAACCTGATACAGGAACCATCATTAAGCCATAGTCTTCTTCTCTTCGGCTGCTTCTTAGGTACCTTCAAGCCTTCTTGCCTCCAGATTCTTTCTACTCTCTTATGATTTACCCGCCAGCCTTCCTGCCTTAACATAGCTGTAATCCTGCGGTATCCGTACCTGCCATACTGTGTTGCCAGTTCTATAATACGTTCCACCAACCTTTCTTCTTCATCCTTGATACGTAGTATTCGCCGCTGGGTCTTCCTGACCTGATTGAGTACTGTACATGCCCGTCTCTGTGAAACACCAAGCTTGTTCTGGACCTGGATGATGATCTTACGTCTCTTAGACGGGCTTAGTAGTTTCCCTCTGATGCCTCTTTCAGTATCGCGTTATCCAGTGATAAGTCAGCTACTAACTTCTTCAGTCGGGTATTCTCTTTCTCCAGGCTCTTAAGCCTCTTGGCCTGCTCAATACGTAGACCGCCGTATTCTTTACGCCAACGATAGTAAGTCTGCTGGGTGACGCCGATCTTCCGACTGGCTTCAGCGATAGAGATACCCTGGTTAATGTGGATCTCAGCTTCCCGAAGCTTGTTGATGATTTGCTCCGGAGTATAAGCCTTTTTGACCATCTATCCCCCCTTTTTTGTCCTAATTTACTAACATTATAACTGGACTCCTTTTTGGGGGGCAGGTCAGGTTGGGCAGAAGATCCTAAGTATGATGTTGAGGCCAAGAAAGTCTGGAATGGAAAACTTGAAAAAAGCAAACAGGATGCGATGTATGTTTCCATTGGGAAAGATGGAGAGGTAATAAAAACTCCACTAGTCGATAGTGATGATGCCAACAAGCATATAGAATATGCAAAGATACTAGAAGAAGTCTCAACGGGACAGGATTGGTGTTTTGCATTTACGGAGCGGGAATATATAAAGTCTGCTTTGAAGAATATATTTAATAGCATCTATATTAAATGACCCATAACACTAGCTTTCCAAAAGAGTAACTCAAAGCATTTGTCGCACTCGCAGTTGACCTGCCCTCCAAAAACGAGTCTAGGTAGAATGTTAGTCTGGAAGGACAACAATTGGGGATGTGTCGCCTGAGTTCGCTTAGGGCCTTCGAAAACCTCTATGACTCCATGACTTTGGTTCATGTTGTTAACAAGAGTAACAAAATACTTGTATGTTGAGAGGATTGATTGAATCATATTTTCCTTATTGTCTTTAGTACCTCTATTGACCAAGGTGGTGCTGACCGGCTTTTATAGAGATAAACGTTGTCAACCATTTCGAAGCCAGACTCAGTTGTTGCTACATTGAGATGGTTTTCCTTCTCTTCCGAAAGAAGCTCCATCTTATCATGATCAACCATTATTTTACAGATATCACCATCTTGAATTATAAGTACAGGGTCCCATGTCAAGAAATCGCCATCCAATTCCCAAGGTTCCAACCTAGCTACTATAACATTATCTTTTTCAGCAACGCTTAGCGTTATTCTAGAGTCTTTGTTTGGAATATCTTTTGCTTTAACAAGGTACATAAAAGATAGAAGGCCTCCCTCACTGAGCAACCTATGTGTGTTTTTGACAGTTCTCAATAGGGACTTAAGGGAGATCGGGACATGCATAGAAATAATAGCATCGACTAATCCTATCCCTCGTAAGGATTTCATATTACCTTTTCTATAGTCGATATCAGAACCTTTTTCTTTAGCAATTCTCTTGGCGATATCCAGAGACTCCTCAGAATTATCTAACCCAAGGCATTTGTATCCCTTTCCCGTCAGCTTTAGCAGATAGGTGCCAATACCACAGCCCAGATCAAGCACCCTCGTTACACTATGTTTTTTATACAATCTGTCTAGCATTTCTACGTGCCCGTCATAGTTGAGATATTTCTGCCTAAATAGGTCGTTATACTGGATAATTCCTTCAGGATAGGTAACTTCCCAGTCATCCTCCATGCTAAGGTTTCTCCTTTCGGGTGGGCAACGCCCATGTAGTAATTATGCTTTCTGGGAAATCTATTTCCAATAGGTATCCAAAAGCTACGAATTGTCCTAAATGTAAAGTCTCATGTCTATTCATGATATCCAGAACAGCGTACTTCGGAATATTCTCGCCAAATACTTCAACGCTGTTGTTCCAATCTTCTACACTATTTACTACGTCGTTCAGACGATTATCAGCATCTTTTAACATCTTAATTAAGTCCTGTTTGCTTGAAGCGACATAGTCCTGTTGGCCGAAAGTTACTCCTTCGATTTTAGAGAAACTCAGTGGATTCCCTTTCAAAACTTCGGTGTAAGCATCTTGAACTAGTGCCATTTCATAAAGGTGCTTTGCGAAGTTATCTAGGCCTGGCCTCGGCAACTTCTTGTTTAGTTTGTCAAGCGGAACATCATGAATAAAATCATATATGAGCCCCCTTGTTTCCCTCCACACTTTTATCAATATTTCAACCGTTTTTGTGTTTTCCATTGTATCGACCTCCTTATTTGAAAATACACTCGGTACGAGTTAGTATAAATTCTTGCTCCAAGGCTGTTTCTCTTTTACATTTACTTTGCTATAGAACATCATAGAGATGTTATTAATGTACTATAGCCCATCTATCGTAATAATATATCTCTTTGTATCCTCTTTAATCTATCTTAAAAGTTTCAATTATACCGGATGATGCCAGAGCAACTCCCCCTCACTCTTCGGAAATCATGGAAATTATCGGGAAGCTCTGAGGTTGCTGCTAGCGAAAGGAGTAATATTTTTGCGGGTAGACTCTCTGTAATTCAATACCCATTGGTCGATGCTTTCTTTCGTTTTCCTCAGTATAGAAAGCTTTGGCTATGTTGTCGACGTATATTTTCCCTTTGTCGGTCACAAAAATAGTATCTTCCCTTGTCTCTATTAGACCCTTGCCCTCTAAGTCTTTTATAACTTCACCAAAAACCTCTTCAATCCTAAAGCCGTACAGCTGTTCGAATGGTTTCTTGTCTATCCTAAGGCACCTTACTCCAATTACTAAGTACTTAGACATTTTTTCCTTGGTGGTTATCTTCTTGCCCATTAAGACAGGAAATGTATTTTGGAATATTTGTTTTACATACTCTTCATGATCTGCGATATTGCAGTAAATATAATCGTTTACAATATAAGAAAAGGCACCGGCTCCGAAACCTATCATTTCGCTTTGAGGAGCCTTCCATGCATTAAGGATGTATCTACATTCCTTCCCTGGTAGTGCAAAGTCGGACTTGGTATATTGGACATAGCCGTTTTTTGTGAGGATCTCAACAGCTCTGTAATACATATCGTTCGCTATTCTCTCTTGGGGTTGTGAGGGTGACCTTTCCGAGAGTGGCGTACCCGGATAAATGTCTAGGCTGTAACAGCTGAGACTGTCGGGTTTCAAGTCCAATGCTTTTTCGAGATCCTCCTCCCAATCTTTCATGGTTTCTCCTGGCAATCGAAACATTAAGTCTATGTTTACCATTAGAGAATTCGAGCCTTTTTTCACTAAGGATACCGCTTGAACATTATCTGACTCTTGCTGTGGTAGGTAGACGTTTTTCAACAGTTTGTTATTGAACGATTGAACTCCTAGACTTATCCTATTGACTCTATTTGTCAATAATGTCGTGAGCTTTTGTGTGTCGATTGTCAATGGGTGAACCTCAAATGTGATTTCCGCATCTTCGGTTACATGGAATTGTCCAAATAAAGCCATTATCAATTCACGCAACTTTGCGGATGCGAAAGAGGTGGGGGTCCCACCTCCAAAATATACCGTTACGATCGAGCGTTCTTTTATATAGGGAAATTTAGAATAGATATCAAGCTCTTTCAGAAGTGCTTTCAAATAGCGGTTAGCTTTACTTTGTTCGAACCGGCTGTGATTAAATGCACAAAAACTACATATGGTTTTGCAAAAAGGAATATGTACATAGAGATTAAGACAGTCGCGTGTCCAAATCTCATTGGGGTCAATTTCTCCGAAAGATAAGGGGTATGTATCTATGTATTCTTTTTCCAGCGCAGGATACTCAACTTTCCAATTTTCACGGTCTGCAACGTAATCAGAAACTGAAACTCTCTCCTTATCCATTTTCGAGTCCTCCTTTTTCGACAAAAGCAGGCACTTTCCCTCTTTCAGTCCTCGTGAGCGCATTGAGGTCAACGAGCTTCACATGAACTTCAACAAGTCCCTGTTGAATGGCGCTATATAAATCCAGTGACATATTACGAATATCCTCTCCAAGCCTTTCTCCTATCTTATCATCCTTGTCTCGTTCCACTATTAGGAAGTCCAGATGGTCTCGATCGGTATGTCTTTGGTGCATAACTTGAAACGACGGTATTTTTTCGAAGTAATTCAAGAGAAATTGCTCTATTTGATACCTGACTAATTTGGTACCATTCATTAACGTGAGTGACTCCTCTTCTCTACCCAGAATTTCGATAAAGGGGGCCGTCCTACCGCATGCGCATCGGCTTGGAATGAATCTAACGACGTCTCCTAAAACATACCTGATAAGGATTGTTCCAAAATGATTTAATGGTGTAATCGCTAGTATACCAGCTTCACCCAGACTCTTCCTTCTGTTTGTTAGAGGGTCAAGAACCTCTGCAACGAACTGGTCATAGCAAAAGTGAATTCCGCTATGTTCCTCACACTCCACTCCTAAACCGTCGGTCTCTTCCGAACCGTAGATATTGAACACTCTAGCTCCCCACAAAGATTCTAGGTTTTCTTTTTGAGTCTTGCTAAGCTTTTCTCCCGCAACCAAGATTCTTCTAACCGAAAAGTCTTTTTGAAGATCGTATTTCCTAATTGCATGCTCTGTTAGTCTAACCGCGTTGGAGGGAACAGCATAGATAACAGTCACTTTCTCTTCTTTGAGTAGCTCCAAGACCTCTTCGTCGTCCATATGCACCCCGATTGGAAGAGACTTACAGCCTATTTTCTCGCATGCTTCTAGAGCTAACAAAGCGATCCCCCATATTCCAAAAGACTGTAATATAGCAAACGAATCGGAACTTCTAACGCCGCAAGTATAGAACATCCTGGCTGTTGCTTCCACGCTATACAGAATGTCCTGAGAAGTGCGATATATTTTCTTAGGCTTTCGATATGTTCCTCCGCTGCACGTAACCAAAATTATTTTGCTATTATTGGTTTGAAAGTCCTCAGGATTGCTCAACAAGTCATGCGGATAGCTCAGCGGAATCTTCTCAATGTCCTCTAGTCGGTTAAATTCCGAAGGGCTTAATCCTGCCTTGATAAAAGCTGCTCGATAAAAGGCACTATGTTCATATGCTACTTCTATAAGTCGTTTAAACTTCTCGAGTTTTAACTCATCCAATTTAGCGACCGATAAGGTCTCGATGTCTTGATCCCAATATCGTTCATTCATTTTCTAGCAAACCATGGAGATTTTCTTGCATGCTTTGTGTGATATACAATATCTCCTTAGAATCAGCTTGGTTTCCAATGCGATGCTTCAGCCACGACGAACATCCCTTAAGCATGGTTGTTGGTAGGCATGCTGAGTAATAACCAAAAACCCTTCATTTCTTTTCTACCCCAACAATCTTGGGTTTAACTTGGCTTTCCAGATAGGATAGCAATGATTCACTCTGTTGGGCCTTGACGCTGTTAAAAATCTCATTTATTCGTGGTTCAGTATAGAGGAGACTAGCAAGATTCTTTAAATGCTCTTCGACAAAAGGATCAACGAATTCGCGATGCAGAATAAGATAATGGACTATATCAATAACGGCATAGACATAACAATAACCTCTTATTGACTCCGCAGTGGAGTTCTGAGTGTCCTTAAATATCTTTTTGATGTCGTCAGGGAACTCCAGCATTATTCGATTTAACTCAAGTAAATTTGACAATAATCTCTCGTGAATTTGACTGCTAAATGACCTGATGATGTTGTTTACATCTTCGTGATGTTGTTTTGAACTCTGCCTATATTGAAGTACAACAAGTATGATTGTTATAACAAGAATCAAGCTTTGTCCGATTCCAATCCAGCCGCTAACTGTTACCTCACTCATTGCACTCCTCTAGATTGCATTAAAGAACTTGCACATTTTCTTTTCACGCATCTTATCTCTTGGCGGTATTATTGTCAATTCCTAAACCTGACGAATAAGCAAAATTCTTGTCGGACCAAGCGTTTGGTATCGTTATGCTGAAGCAACAATTCTAATTAATTGTGTGAGCCATGGCAGGAAAGTTGCTTCATTTCTCTTGTCGTTAAACCACGACTGAAGAATTCTCCAACAGAACCGAAACTGCATCAAAAGTCTCCCGGGCAAGACACTTTCTTTTTATTCTACGATTATTACCTACATATCCTTTGTAAAACTCGCTAGTTCTTAAAATTTTACCTTATGACTAAATGTTAACTTCTATACAAAGGTCCGCTAAATGTTACGATTAGAAGCTAGGCGTGAAAAGAGAGGGTAAGGAACCTATTTTGGAGGGCAGGTCATCGGTATCTATTTCGTATTCTAAAAAGGGCAATCGCTATTCCTATTAAGTTCAGTAGTGGAGTGGCTCCGAAATAAATAGAATTCCAATTTCTGAGAAGGGAAATGCCAGTAAAAGCAAAGACATATAAGCCACCCAAGATTAATGCAGTAAAAATAGCAAGTGCTACACCTGTTTCTTTGTTGTGAGTGGGGGCTATTAATGCACCGATGTAGATTATAAAGAAAGGGGTAGTAAAGGCAATGATTAGTCGCTCAATATGCTCAAGTGTTTCAACTGATATTAAGCCAAAAAGGGGGGCATCTCCAATGTTTACCCATAGGATTAGGAACCAATGTGTAGGGAACATTATTAATACAGCGGTTGCAATGCCAGTGGGGACCACCGCTATCCAACGTAATACCTTCATGGTGAGGAGTGTAAGATACCCAGAAAATAATGTCAACGCTCATGTAATTACATTTATACAAAAACGGAATAATTATTAATATACCCACCGCTAGGATATTATCCAGACATCAATTCTAATCGCATTTACTACGGTACTTATAAGGGAATCTAATAACAGACTTAAGGATGAATATAAAACTATGGATGAAGGAATTTGCTATTTAAAAGCAATGTGAATAAAGGGGGAAATGGATTCTCCGGTAGATAGGTTAGTGAGATAAACTCATTAATACCAGAATGGTATTCTATTGTGAATCTAATAACCACTGGCCTCGAATATATTCAATTTCCTCGTCGGTGATTAAATCCCATATCGTTTTGCTTTGTGCTTCTAGGAGCTTATTTAAGATTTCTTTCCTAGCTTCTATAGTAAAAGGCCCTAAACCTTTACTACCGTTTCGTCGGATATTCAGACGGTAAGATGTGTTGTATCGAATTTCTGCTAGCCAATTTCTGAATTTTAAAAGAGGAACAAGTGACTCTTCTCCATCCTGAATTAAATTTTCAACGGCTTTATCCCGTCTGACAACTGTACATGTCCAACAACCAAATCTACCTTTTGTGTTGAAGACATTTGATGAATTTAGGCTATTTACATGTCTCGCATTCAAGATGCCATACAGAATTTGTAATTTCTCTGTATCGATACTCCTAGGACTTGTTTCTTCATTGAGAATAGACCATATGTCAGCTACTTCGTATTCAATAATGGGGCTATATATTAATGCATTCTTATTGTCAGATTGTCGAAAGTAATGATCATAATTTGTTTTATGACGCGAGATTACTCTATCTCGCTCAAAACTTTCACCTTTTCTAATACCTAATAGAATAATACATTGCTCGTTTACACTATTAATAAACCTTCTTATAGGTCTAATCCGTAGAACATCCGTGCACCACCTAAACTTAAAGGTTGGTGGTGGGTAACCTCTCCCTATAACCTTGGAGAAGAATCTATCTTTCATAGGCGGGTAGACGATATATGTTCTTATAGGAATATCGTTTTCTACTGCTTCTACTGATAAATCATCTAGTGTTTTTATAACTAAAGACCGGATAATTGGTATCTCGACGCCTGTATCACAATAAATGACAGTTACCGGCTTTGACTTTCTATGAATTCCTTCAAGAGCAAGATAAACTAGTTTGAGTAAAGCCGATGAGTCTTTCCCACCACTGAACGCGAGTGTCCAAGGAAGGTTATCTTGTAGATATGCACGTTGGATATTCTCAATTGTTATTTTAGTTTGAGTAACAGCACTATCATTGGCTTTATAGACGCTCATTTACCTCTTTTTCTAATTCCGTCCTATACTTTGAACAAATAATTTCGAGCTGTTCATTTGATAACGAAAGGTGGCGCTTTGTTGTCAACTGTATGAAGCCAAAAGAAACCAATGCCGATATTAAAAGAATTAAAGCCATCCATAAGTAATACGAATTTATTTCAATAATTATTTTTACCCAGAATAACAATGACCCAATAGCTGCAATAATGGTAAAGTCTATAGTGCTCGTCCATATTAGTCCATTAAATCTTACCCTTTTTGCTTTCTCCAATAGGGAATTATCTTTACCAATAATATAGTAGAAAGCATCCATTAGTTTCCGGCTGTCTCTCAGGTTAGCTTTTTGTTGCTCACTGAGTTTTAGCCTATAGGAGTTAAGTAGTTGGTCTTTTATATTATTATTCACTCGGTTAAGATAAGGTTTCCAAAGCAGGTATCTGATATCCAGTATATAGTAGAGCGCACCTATAGCCACAACTACAATTGTATATATGGTATCTTTCAGTTGAAAGTTTGCGAAGGCAGTGGACAATTCGGAAAAGCTATCCTGGACAATAAATAGTATAAGTATAAAGACCATAATGCCTGGTATTAACAATCTCAAATATTTTAAAGATGTCATACCCATTACGTGACTCCTAGTACATATTCAATTAAATGTAGTGGTATAAGAATACATTGTCAAACTATTAGTTATGTTCCAACCATTACAGCCGTAAATTCACCTTTTGACTAATGATCAAACGCTAGCTTGTTGACAGCCAGCTTGTGCAAGAATAGCTTCAGGTGTGGAACTTCATGTCAATACTTTCAGTCTCATTTGGTTGAAATTTCGTTGGTAATATTAGGTACTGATGGTACAATGTCAGCCAGACAGCAAATAAAATAACTTGCGGTGTTAAAGGGACGAAATGGTTTATGAATATCAAAAAATAGAGGAAGTTGGGTCTGATATATACGAATGGTACAAGGGGATATTACTAAAAGAACGACTTTTATACGGTGGGATGATTGAACTATTGTTGGAGTCAGCTATGCCTCTGGGCGAATACATTTTACCTGGTGGGGTGATTGAACCGTTACTGGAGTCTGTTGTACCTCAAGGCGAAAAATCTAAAGATAAAGCTTACGATAAAATGACACTTTCAATTTTGGCTACTCGATTGTTTAATAATGCTGAAGGAGCAAAATATCTACTTCTACGGGGGTTGCCAGACCAAGCGAATATGGTTATTCGGGATATTATTGAATGTGTTATGTTGTTCCGCTTGTTCCTGAAGAATCCAAAACTAGCTAAGAGATGGTTGATGGAATCAAAAGAATACCAACTTGGAGATGTCGATGCTAAGCTGTCACAAATGGGGATTAATGCGAGAGAATATGCTTTCTATGGCATGTTAAGTCATGAAGGACACACTAATCTCCTTGCCTCTTTGTCACATGTCCAAGAAAAGGAAATCAAGGGAGGTATGCTTCGTGCTTATCATTTTGGCAGTACAAGGACTCCAGAAGCAATATTCTCTGTCCAGCAGAACTTCCTTACACTGTTCTTCTTATTACACATTTCATTAATTGAGCCGTTAGCTGAATTTTACTATCAGCATTCAGACAAAGATAGCTTTTCGGTATGGGCCCAAAAAGTAACTGACCTGTTTCCGAAGATAGAGGCTTTAGTTGCTGAGGTAAATACTAAGAGTGGCAAGAAAGGAGTTCAAGTGGACAAGCATATCCTTGAACTCATAGACAAAAAGATGCGGTTGAAGGAATTTAAGATAAGACTTTTGAAACCAGGAGCGACGTAATAAGTCAGTCTTAATAGCGATGTGAATCCTTGCCTCCTTTTCCTTTTTCTCTTATCCTTTACTGCTGGACGTAGTTTTTAGAATTTCTGAATAGCAAGTGTTTAACGCTTCTATTCCTATAAATCAAGACGGAAATCTTCTATTTTTTGTCTAACAATACTCTCAGGTTGTGTACCAGCAGATTTTGCTACCAACATTTCTTTTAAGTCATAGTCCGTAAGTATAATTATTAATTTCCTTTCAACAATCCAAACCTCTCTCAGAGTTAGAACACAACTTCGGTCACCACCGTTTCTACAGACAATTAAACCAAACAAGCCAGCACCATGAGGTTTGAGATAGTTTGCCATTTGTAAAACTTGCTCTTTTTTAACTTTACCCGTATAGTTCTTTGCGTCCACAATAATATAGTCCGCTGAATATTTAGCACGAAGAAATGCCCAAAATCCATCGTCTGCATAATTAGGGAAAATAAAGTCTCTCCGATTTACAGCAAAAGCATCAGCATTTTCCCTCAAGGAAGGTAACAGCGGGGGGCAAAATAACCGTTCAAGAATATTCCCAACCAGATTTTGATATGATACCCAATCTGCTCTGCCTGCTTTGCATAAATCTAGTTTATCTACCAGAATCTCTTCTGGAGACTTTACTAGAGAAGGTTTCCCCCCGCTTAACAATGATTGTAGAATCGGATGTTGGACTTTAGGAATCTCAGCTACAAACTTATTGGATAAGTAGGGCAAATCCCAGATTTCAATACTGATATTCTTTAGATTTTGAGATGCCTGTGCTGATAACCTCCCTGGAAAGGCAAGGATAAATTTTGATGTTCGAGAATGGCTTTGATACTGCTTTAGTTGCACAATAGCATCATTTAACCTGTCCAGTGTGAAAGTGGTTGCAGACTTGCATTCAATAATAATGCTCTGCCATCCATCGTTCACTTTTTCTTCTGCCCATATATCAGCTTGAAGTCTAGGTACTCTGCTTAAAGGAAAATTAATTGTTATCTTTCTGAAATTATCGTTTAAAGTAAGAAGTTGAACAAGATAATCTTGAAACTCAAAATGTCTTACTTGACGTTCTTGAGAGCTATGACAATTTGGGCAAACTAGTACTAAATTATTTAGACTATTGTCGCCCCCTTGGCTAATAGGCATAACGTGGTGGATTTCAAGAGGGGCGTTAGTTATTCCACAGACAGAGCATTTACTACCATCTCGTTGAATAAGTTCTTCTATTAACCTACGATTAGATACCATATTTATCCCACTGGGCTATATATATCAAGATATTAGTAGATACATGAATATCTAGTCAAATGAACTGTAAACTACTGCCTTATTTGAAGAGGGGGTATGGACAAATAGGAGAACGGGAGCACTCGTAAAAAAATAATAAGAGCTGTAAGTTGTTTCAACCTCCGATTACTATAAGTATTATGAGACCCACCACAAATATTCCCAGTCCTGACATACACCTAATAAAGTCACCTCTACCTTCACGTCCTGCAACCTTAATTCCTATATAACTAAAGGTTCCTTCAAGAAATAATACCCATCCTCCAGAACTTACTGAATACCAAAGATTAGATTCCACAATAATATCAGCACCAAACTGATGGAATAAAATTGAAAACAAAGCCAATAAAAATATAAAACCCCCGGATATAAGCTTAACTACGTTTCCTCTAACCTCATTTTTCATAGCCAATTGTGCCAAACTTGCTATAATTAACACCGAACCCGCAACCGCAGTACCATACCAAACATTCATGATTTTATTTCTCCTAAATTCATTTTATTATTTTGATAATACCTGCCAAGTCATTTCGGTCAATCTTTAATAGGATAATATTATACCACGTGGACAACCTGTGATTGACATAAGTACACCCACGGGGCTAGAATCCAGCCAGAAGGAGCGAATCTTCTCAAATGGAACCTCTTGGAATATACGGCAAGCTTATCCGAGAATATGAAGGTGACGGTTATATAACACTGAATAGCAGTCAGACCTGCAAGTGCTATATTAAAGCAGTTCAATTAGCAGATGGCAAAGTAATGGCAAGCTGCATCCTAAATAATAATCAAGCTTCGCTGTTTAAATGTTTTAATAATGATGATGAGGTTAAATCAATAAGAGGCATTACGAAGGAAAATAATGAAATTATAATTGAAGGGAATATCTTAATTACTTACTTCAATTTATCAGATATGGTTGTATTAGCAAATAGTATGACGCTAAAAAAGAAAGCAAGAGGTGAGCTTCAATCAGTCAGATTTGGAATAACAAATTTTGAATTCTTAGGTAATGAATGGAAGGAATATGGTGGTTGTAGCGGAGGTCGAGATATTCTTATTATTAATCTTTTAGATATAAAAATAGAGATACATATAATTCAAGACTATAAATTGATAATGCAATCAATTAAAGCACAAAGAGGTATAGATGTTACTAGTGAAGCGATTATAAATGTAAATTCAAAGCATGACCTGAATTCTATTATTCGTATTGTTGATACTCTATGCAAACTTCTTTCATTTGCCAGAGGAACGAAGATTAACTGGATTTATTATAATGGTTATGATGCTAATGGAGATAAAATATTAAGTTACCACAAAAATAGCGTTAACCGACAATATACAAGTTTATCTGTGATAGACCCTAGAAATCCAA
>SDBU01007334.1_pt1 | contig 12738 bp, 25 predicted proteins | sample 2277071 | NCBI WGS metagenome assembly SDBU01 (sample SAMN10397929, study PRJNA504765) | marine sediment metagenome | isolation source: marine sediment core GS08_GC12, 126 cmbsf | place: Arctic Ocean: Gakkel Ridge, Loki's castle | collected 2008 | reverse complement strand
CTCAAGGTATTCTTAGAAGAGGCAATAAAGGGTGGATTTGTCAAGGACATCAAGGGTACTGACTCACAACAGAGCACTGTACCAAGATACTTCAAAGATGACAGAGGCAACTGGCGCTGCGAAGACACAGGCATTGAAAGACTTGAGATGGAAGTCGCTGACGTATTCCTCGATGCTATGAGTGAAGACGCACTGGAAACCAATAAGATCATGATGGGCCAATATGGCGACCACATTGTCCTATTCACAGACCCAGCATTCCCTAACATACACACTGGAAGCTATACCAAAGCATTCGATGCTGTTGAAGACCCAAAACTTCAGTGGATAGCAGGAAATAAATCATCTCACTGGACACCTGTCAGCAACTTGCCCACTGAGTAGCCAGCAGACTTGGACAATTTCTAAACTTTTTTTTTTACTTTTTTCAGAATAAAAATGGATGGATTTTTCAATCCTATCCTTGTGGATTTATCCCTTTGTAAGCTGCGTTGCTTTATAAGATATAACCATTATAATTGCTAACTCCAATGCAGTATAACTTATCCATCTCCAAGAGAATCCCTGAGTTAAGAGAATAAGTCCCACTACTACTAAGAGAATAATAATACCTTGCCAGGATGATTTTCTCATATTTTCACCTCCTTCATTTACGCCGTCCCCTACCTGCACCGCTAGTCTTCTTATGAGAGAAGTGCCTTGTTTTTGTACGCTTCCAGCGCTTAAGCATCCTTCTGTACACTGATTCGGGGTGCATGTCTTGTTTACTTTTACTCATAGACATGCGTTGTCCTCCTTATTAGATGTTAACATTACCGAGCTCCAGTGTTTCATATGCTTTAGATGATAGCCTGTAGCAGCCGTGAAATGGTCGTTCAAACCAACCCTGGTGGTAGCAGCGACTGAGAAGCATTCGTGCAGCGCCGTCAGTAGACCCATGCTGACTCATCATCTCGTCTACGATGTCTCTGAAGGCGGCGACTCCTGTCGCAGTCTTAGACAGCTCGTCAACGATAAGAATCATCTTGAGTCTGAGGTCAGTGCCTTTCAACTTCCCAGTCTCTTCTGTCATTGGTATCTTCTCCTGAATTGCCTGCGTCGGCGTCGGAGAGATTTGGTGTCTTCCTCATCAAGGCCGAGCCGTGACATTGGACCAAACAGTTCCGTGTAGCTGTTCGTTGCCGGTTTCTCCTTTCTTGTATGTCTCATTATAGTATCTCCATATCAGGCATGCTGTCTTGCCACATCGGTCCAAATTCCTCCTCGCAGGCTGCATCGACGATATAGAACTTCATTTCTTCAGTATCTCCTGAATTCATCCACTTTCACCTACCTCTCTGGTTTAGCATCTGGCTTAGGATAGAGTTTACTCATTTCAGATTGTCCTCCCTAGTTCTCGAAGGCAGGAGATGAGTTCAAAGGTGCTGATACATTTAGTTACTGTATAGTAGAGGACGCTTTTCTCAAGAGCCCCAATACTAAAGCAGGGTATATGATCTCCAAGTGCTATCCCTAGCTCTACGTTTGCCCCATTATATGCCCGAGGCTCATCAGCAGCTACGAAGATGAATGCCTGAGCGTCCTTGACCCCTTGAAAGTCTGCATAGTAGGAGCGAGATGTTTCTGGTCTGGCGTAGAAGTCCTCTGGGTCTAGTTCTTCATATCTGCGTTTTAGCTCAGTAGTGATTACTTTTCCTTCACCGGGGATGTTGTATTCTCTACTCCACCATTTGACCGTGATAGTGTGCCCCTCGATTTCTAGGAGTCTCACCAATTCTTTTACACGGTCAAGAAGTTTGAAGCTGCTTGCGACGTAGATCCTCATTTCATTGCCTACCTCTCTCTTTGGGCTTGTTCTTAGGTCCACATCTGTGGCAGACCCATGAGGGTTTCTTCCTTTTGTATGATCTCCGTCCTTGGTGAGTCGGTATGTAGATATATCCACAAGATTCACACTCCAACTTGTGCATCAGACAAGCCCCCATAGAATAGGTCTAGTATGTCGAGAACCATCTGTGTGAACCTGAGATATGGCTCCCATACCCCGAACCTGCCCATTACATACATAACCGCCATGACAATGCTAAGTCTCATCGTAGAACACTCGCAGGCATGATCGGTGTATGGATGTTACTATGGTGGGTCCAATCACCGAGCCATTCGTACTCCTTTCTGGCTGTGATAGCCATTGAAATTGGTACAGAGATTTTCACTCGGGGCTTGTTTCTGCTGCTGGCTGACATACCCAGAAGAATTTTCATTGCTTCTAAGTGTTTGCCTTGTGCCAGTGCTGCCTTGAACATCTCATCAGCTGGAACCTCGATGTAGACAAGCTTCTCCTTTAGCACTAGCCGCTGGAACCACTTGCCACTAGCCTTGAATCCTTCCCATACTCTCTTGTGTTTTCTCATTGTTTTTCTTCAACCTCCTTTAGTTTAATCAGCTCTTGAAGGGCAAGCAATGTTGCCTCATGTCCTCTAAGAACTGCTAACAGGGGAGACTGAGGACACTCCCCGACACTTTCTAATCCTTTTATACTTACGGTGGTTCCACGCAGGCATATTTCAATCACTGCCTTCCTATACTCTCTCATTGGGTCTATCATTGTGTCAGTATCTCCTTCCTCGATCTTTTATCATCTAAAACTGGAGTGATGTCTTCAATAAGAAGGGGCTTATAAGTGATTCGATCACCGTCAGATTGAACTGTCATGTTATCGCCCTTCTTAATGTCATTGGCTCTGACAAAGGTAAATGGCAGTGAGACTGTTAAAGAGCCACCAGTGGTAACAACTTTCACCATGCCTTTTCCAGTGTTTTCAGCACCCATATGTGATGGCCTTGATGGCGGGGGATATGTGGGCCATTGCGCCGTCTCCGGTTCGTTGATCATATGAAGATAGTGTGATGCTTTCTTCGTCTTATCCTTCCACCGCCTGATCTGGCCTTTCTTGGTGAGCCAGATCAGGACCCCGGAGAGAGTGGACTGGGGGAAGAAGATCGCATTGGCCTCCATCGCCTTCCCAAGCTCTGAGATGGTCCGGGGGCTATTGCCCCAGTCTGTGGTTAGGAGGGCTACAACGGCGTCGCTACACTTACTGATTCTTCTGCTGATCTTGGGATAGTCGAGCATCAAGGTAGCCTCAACCTCGAAAGTGTTGGTCAGCTTCCCGACAATGCTGGAGAGTTCGTCGAGCGTGGACAGGACTTCGTCCTTGTCCCCTCCTAGCTCGACTTCCATGTCACCGATCCTTACTTTTAGGTGGAATAGTGGACGTTTACCAAATCTTCTCATTGTGTTAGTACCTCCTTGTCACCAGTGATGGTCTTATAGAATGCCGCTACTTTCAGCTTCCTCACAGCGTAGTCCACACCCATGTGGTAGCCGTTGCTCCAGGAGGCAGGGTCCTTGTTGATTTCAAGGCCGTCTTCCGTGTTGGCTGTTTGCATTACCCTGATTCGTTTCCGAGCAGACTCGGCATTTAGGCCAGCGACAAGCTCCTTCAGCTCCACTCGCATCTTACCATCAACATCCTTCAGTGCCTCAATCAGCTCCTTGCGACACAAATTTAGCACTCTCCTAGCACCAGAGCCAGCGGGAGTTCTAAGATAACTCTTCACGTCATCATCCCACTGGTTTATTAGATCGTCTATTGCTGTCATTGCAGGAACCACCACCACAACGCAAGTGCAAATGATAGGACAACGGCTAGTCCAGCGAAGAAGAACACTACCGCCACCCACATTTTATGCTCCTGGCGCTGCCTATAGCCGTATTTCAATGTCAATTGTCTTCCAGCCTCCACACCAGTGCTTCCTGTATCATAGCAACGTCTTCGGACTTGGCACCTATCTCCTCGTTGATGACGTCATAGAATGACCTCAGGACTCTGTCCTCTTCATCCACTGGACGGAACTCGATTTCCTCGGTCTCAGTTTCCAGGTCATTGTCCTTTGCAAACTCCTCGATGGTCTCCTTAACCTTCTTCATCAACTCGTCGGTCTTCCAGTTAACCTCGACTTCGAAGTTGTGGAATATCTCCTCGAGAACTGGCTCAAGATTGTACTTCTCTCTGTTAGGATTGTCCTCGTATTGTAGCAGAAGTTTGTCGCGGATGATGTCAGCATCGCTGTCGTCAAGAGCCTCCTTGAGAGCACCTTTGTACTTCTCGATAAGTGCTGTCTTCAGTTTCTGCATCATTGGCTTCAGTAGCTCATATGTTTTAGTCCAGATTTCATCGCGGGGATTGTTTTCCTCAATGGCACCCTCAAGCTTGGAGGTAAATTTGAGACCTGCTCGCCATCGGAAGTCCTCCATAAGCTTCTCATCGTCCGCTTCTGGCTGTGGCTTACAGGGAATGCTGTAGTATCTCAGGTACTCAGTGAGGTATATCAGAAGACCAATGGGTGGATGAGTTTCACGTCCATCTACTATTACTGCCCTGGATGATAGAGCACACTCTGACAGCGCCTCCATCTCATAGGTTTTGTTGCGATCCCATGTAGCCTCATCCCGGTGGTCTATAAGTTGGTGCTTCTTTAAGAAGTTGATACGAGCCATCACTGCCTTACTGTTCTTCGGTCGTTTGTGGTCAAGGTCATTCGGAAGACCCATGTATTCTCCGATGGATGGATAGAAGCCAGCGAAGTGCATATTGGGATACTTCGCAGGGTTGAATGCCTGGTCCAGTGTTATGTGCCGGCTGTTCATTGAGCCTACCTTGGTTGTTCGCATCATGTCAATCCCGAAGGCATCTGCGTCGCAGCAGTGAATCATTGGCATACTACTGATGAATCTCCCCGCCAGGGCAAATACTCCCCTTGTATAGTTGCCTCCCGCCGTAGTGATGACACTGTTCGTCAGCTTACTGTAGTTGAATGGTGTGTGAAGCCTGCCTGCCATTGTGTTCTTCTCTACGTGGATAATCATCATGGCATCATTAACTTCACCGGGTCTCAGACTTCTAGCAATGTTCTCAGTGAATCCAACGATTCGGTCTGGGTTAGACATTGCTGGAGTGTTGGCTGTGCCAATATGATGTCCGTAGAAGATGCTTCCCGATGGCCTGTTGCCAACTGCGAAGCGCTGTCTCTCTACATCACAGGCTATCTCAGTGTGGATGATGGTCTGTAAGACAGCCTTATATAGCTCCTTCGTTGTCTCGAATGGCTTAACGAGGCGTGTCCGGTTTCTCAGTGCGTAGTAGACCTCTCTTAAGGCTCTGGGCGACTCCAGTGTAATTTCACACATGCTTCGGATGCGCCGTGCTCTCATATTGGAGAACAGCATGTCCTCCTGCTTTGCGAGCATAATGAAGCCGAGGTTCGGAGTGAACATTGCCACTTCTTTACCAATTATCTGTGTGATAAACTCAGTGTTGTGGTCAAAGGCGTCAATGTATTCCTGGCGGCGGTCTGTGCCCTTGATTCGGAAGGCGTATCGTTTCTCAGCCATTGCCGTTCACAATCCTCTCTAGGTGCTCGAATTTATCAAGAACCATTTCCTTGGGCTCCTCATCCATGATTGACTGCTCCAGAATGTCAAATGCTTCGCCCGCCGCATTAGCCATAAGTATGGCTGCTCTATGTGCTGGGATTTCGTCGTCTTCAATGCATCCCTGGAGATAAGCGGAGTATGGCATTTCGTCATCAGCGCTTCTGAACTCAGCATAGGTCAGAACGTCAGTCATCGATTGTCCTCCAACATCTCATCATCAGCTTCAGGATCGGGGTCCTCGAGAACTGGGTCCAACGTCTCAAGCTCCTCAGGGCCGCCGAACATGCCCATGAACGAACTGAGAAAGTCCTTGATTTCAGGTGGAAGATCGTCTGGAAGACCACCGGCGCCCCCTTTGAGAGAGCCCATTGCAATTATTGTTGGTCCTCTTCGGGGGCTTCCACTCTTCAGTGGAGTCTTCTTTGTTCTCAAGTTGAATTGCATGTTAACATTGATGACCTTAGGATGGTCTTCTAGCAGTGGCTTAGCAAAATCAAGAATCTTCTCAAGGTGCTCACGGTCTCCCGTAGCCTCGATTAGCAAGGCAGCCTTACCAACTTCCAGTGGCTTGGAACGCCTGATAGGACATTCGTCACTATCACACATTCCACAGTGGTACACTGATGGATTAGTCATCGACTACTCATCTCCGACATCATTACTAGGTGCTGTTCCTTACCAGCGTGTCCTTCACATCCAGTGTGGTAGTCAGTACATTCGCAGCAGTCATTAACCTCGCATTTCTTGCAGCGCTCAAGATGGTACATCACAAAGATAGCCTCGATTTTGTCGGCGACTTTTCCAGTAAGATTTTGCATTGGTAGTCCAGCAAATACTGGCATCATCTTAACGATGTCACTAGCTAGTCCGATGGAATCAACCCTCGAAAGGGCGATGTCAGCATTCAAATCCATTGTTTCAAGAGGTTCAGATGTTTCAAGAATATTACCCTCAGTGAGGCTTCCAAGAACCTTTTCAAGGTCGCCGGGGCCACTGATGGCGAATGTTTTCGATTTTCTAGCATCGTCTGTTGTTTTCTTCTCTTCTTTCTCGGTGTTATTTTTCATTTTTTTCACCGTTCGCTTTTCCGGCGAGAGGGGCTTGAACCCTCGAGAAATGAATAGTGGGTAGGGGTGGATTTGAACCACCGTTTACCTGACTATCGCGAATACCTACCCTTTTCATCGTGTATCCTTCTGTAGCATTCTGTTACCTATAGGGTCACATAATATAAATAGATATGGGTCGGCCCAGTGGGCCGACCCAATGGTGGTTAGAGTTCGACGGGCTCGCCATTTGCAAGAGCTATTTCGATGTGAGCACATTCAGCGCAGCCGTGAGGACAGGTCCTCATCTCCGCCGCATGTAAGTTCTTCTTGCTCACTGCTTCCATCTTCTTCTGGCAGCCCCGGCAGTACGTAGTTAAGAAGGCACCGACACGTGCTCTAACGTGGTCCAGAACCTGTCCTCGTCCGTAGTACCCTGAGTCAACGATGCCGACTATGTCCTTGGCTAGATCGCGTAGAGTAGCGCGGTTCACTGGGTCAAGCATCGGGCTCGTCCTCAGAGAAGGTTCTGACATTGACTCTCTTGATATCCCTGACATAGCCATCGCCTAACTCAAAGTCACCATAAGTAAATGGCGACCTCGTACCACAGAACCACCGTGCGTGGGGATTCTTTGCTTCATTGGCAGGCTTCTGGTATTTTCGATATACCTTGTATACCCAAGAACCATCGGGAGATTCCCATATTTCAATGGGTTTATCCTGCTTGATTCTCTGGCTCGTTGTTAATTTAGCCATACTATCACCTCGTCTTTCTTCCCACACGCCCCAACGGGATCCTACTCAGCAGCAGGTATGGGTCACTGCCTCTCAGGATTATATTTCGATGGCCTAGCATTTGATTTTAGTTTCTCCGCCGTATCTATCTATCTCATGTTTGATGATAGCTTTCAGCAAGACTTCCGATGTGACCCATGTAGCATCAAATGTTGGCGAGTTATTTCCACAGCGCCAGCATCTCTTCTTAGTTCGAGGAGTATTGAGTGCTCCATCATCTGTGCATTGCTTTACTTTGTCAGAGTTGTCATATAACCACTGAAGTGTTTTCTTTGCCATCAGATTTCACGCTCGAATCTCTCGTCGAGACCCCGGTCAGCGTTATGTTCAAGTCTTGCCCAGCCCTCGTCATACTCCTTGAGAAATTGCTCAAGCTCAGAGCATTGGCCTAAAGGTACTTGGTCAAGTGGACAGTCGTCGTTGTTGCAGTCCCTACAGATAGGTGGTTCAGGCTCGTCAACAGGGAGTAGGAATCTCCTTGAGAAGCTCATCGGGGCCACAGTTAGGTCGAAGTCCTCCATTTGTTCAGTGATTGTCCTATTGTAGTCCTTGATGAACTTTGCGAGTTTCCCCGTAAAGTCCTCGAATCGAAAGTCAACGGAGAGAGTTACAATGGTCTTGAATTCATCAACCTTGATGCTCTCGATCTTAACGACCTGTTCAATAGTGCTCATCGAGTATCGCCTTCAGCGTGACCAGTAGAAACCCAGCGGCGAATGCCACCGAGCTTAAAGGCTTCTCCAAGGGCATCGTAGATAGACTGCCAATCCTTGCCGCTTCTGACTATCAGAACCTTGAATGTGTATGTCTCCTCAACCTGAGGATCATCAATGGTATGGCTTGCTGGATGCACTGTTCTCCATTTAGCGACGTGGTCATCAGTAACCTCGTCAGCACTCATGAATCCAAGTGCATCGGCTATCTTCTGTCGTTCTTCAGTGCTCATTTCTCTTCACCGTAGTCGGCGGGATCGCCTCGTAGTCCTTTGTTCAGCCACTGCTGGATCGGCTTGAAGTTGTCTACAATGAGATTGTATGGCACCAGTGTACCAGCCATTCCCTTCATAGCCTCGTCAAGTTTCTTCATTGCAGCTATTGTTGCTTTGTCAGTCATTGCTATGCTCTCCATCCATATGCTTCATCGAAGAGTGGAAAGATGACTTTGGCAATGTTGTATCTTAGCTTCGATCCATGTTGATACACAAAGGGCCACTCATTGGTATGGCTGTCTCCAGGGACATTCTTAATATACGCTGCCCATGAGGTTTTGTCATAGCTCTGGACAGCGACAGCAAGAACATGTAAGTCTAGTGCTTCATAAGCAGTTCGTCGTTTACCGATTCGTTCTAGTATTTCGTCTTTTTCCATTTTTTTCACCGTCAGAAAAAGCGGGGAAGGGGGAATTGAACCCCCGTCAATGGACCTATGTATTATTTTTGAGAAATATTTTTCTAATTCTCTCTAAGTCTGCTAGGTTTCGTTGCCCGCACGCCGGTCTATCTCTTCAATGACAGCGTAGATACGATTCTCCGATTCCTCGTCCCATCCCAGACCGAGGTCGAGGCCTAAGTTACTGTTACCATCAGAGTCTTTATACGTCGCTAGTATCTTCTCGATCTCAAGCTGCTTCGCAAGGTCGTCGTCGTCCATTCCCCGGATGAGGTGGAAGTGGTCAGTCATCATAATCCAGGGATCGTTAGGATCAACCCAGTATTTGGTCACAGTCCTCGGGTTGCTTTTGTACTCAGTGGCTCGAAGTCTCAGATTTCTCTCTGTAGTATCGAGGTATGTTATCACTGTCTGTGTTCCTTTACCGACAAGGATGTGGTGCTTTCGGCGGTCTTTGTGTAGCACTGCTAAGTCTCTTTGTAGTCTCATTTATTCACCCTCAGAAAAACGGTGATGGGGGACATTGAACCCCCGATTTGATACTTTCAGCATTGTTCATCTTCTGTATTCCCATATCATCCCTAGAACTACCCCGATGAACAGCATTCCCAGTATTATCATAAACCCTGTAACATGGTGACCAAGGCTATGAACCTGTTCAGCAAATGTCATTGTTGTTTCTATTCTTAGCACTGTCTACAACTCAACGATTTTGTAGTCGCCGAGACTGGCGGCCTTGATCTCCTGCCACGTTGACCAGGCACCCTCGGAGTCCATGTCCTTGGTCAGCTCTCGTGGGTCAACGCCAAAGTAGGTGTCAGCCTGTTCACCGTCTCCACCAGTGGCATGGTTCCAATAGGTCACTCGGTGAGTAAACCCATCGGCCTTCTGCTTGATGTCATTGGTAGCGATAGCCCTGTCTTCAGCAGCGAGTATCTTGTCTAGTTGTTCTCGATTCAATGGTTTTTCATTGCCTCCATTGCTCAGAAAAATCAATGGGAGGGATTTGAACCCTCGTTAGGACTTTACACGTCGTTGTTATATGGTGGTAGGTCCCTGATAGGACTGTTGTTCTGATGATGCCTTGTAAAGTTAATTTTAATACCTCGCTCTAAGAAGGCATTTATCAGTGCAGGAGCATCAACATCTTCTTCAAGGTAGACAGTCTCACCGGTTCTATAAGAGAACCTTGTTATTTCACTAGCAATTTTTAGCCTTCTAAGCGTTGCATGGGTGGTCTTCAACCATCCATGTCCAGAATCAATGCAGAAGTCCATCTGAATCTCCGCTGGTGCTTTCTCACCGCAGGTCTCTAGTAGCTCAACACTGCTCTCTTGTGCATCGAGCTTACCACCGCTCTCCATCATCACCGTGACACACTCTTTGAAGAAGTCCTCGATGAACTTCTGGTCTCCCTGCCAGCTAATGATGATTACTCGCCGTACATAATTTTCATCCATTGTCTCACCTCCTATTTACATCGATGGTATTTCGAGTAGTTGTTAAAGACAACTACGTTGATTCGATCCTCGTAAGGATACTCGAAGACCTCACCACATGGACATCGCGCTTTCCTCATCTCTTCAGCCATTCTCACGTATCACCTTATTTCACTGTTCGCAAAAACCAGTGAGGGAGAGTTGATCTTCCGATGGGTGATTAGATAGAGAATACCTCGAAGAACCTTAGTGCTCCAATACTATCATAGCCGCCGGCGCCGTCAGTAAGCACCTTGATACTTGTAAAGATACTGCTTTGCCGCTGTTGTATTCTATACTCCTTAATAAACCTCCCAATGAAATCATATCTATCATTGAGTATAGACCCAGCTCCTCTGCCAGTGTACCTTGCTATGAGGTATCCCTGCTTCTCCCATTCGCCGTCCTCGCTAACCACAACTATTTCACCACTGAGAATCACTTCCCAAGGATGGTAGGGTGGCTGATCGTCGATTGTTGCTAGGGATCTTGCTAATTCTTCTGCTTCCATTCATTTCACCTCTTTTCCACCGCTCATAAAAACAGTGAGGGGATTTGACTCCCCGATGGGTGTTTACTCTCTGTCGATGTCTGTAACTTCGACGTAGTCATCCATGATATCTATCACAGCGACCGCTCTAATTGCAGCGACTAACTTATCCCAATGGTGCTGTGGAATAGGCGTGCTGATGCTAAGCACAAGTTCCCTTGATACTTTTGGCATTGTTTCACCTCCATTTTCATCGTCATATAAATCGGTGATGGGGGATTTGAACCCTCGTCGAAGGATTACTCCGCTGTTCTTAGGTCTGAGACCAGTGATCGAGCAGCATTAGGTACCAGTGGTACTCTAATAATAACGTCGCTATCATCGACTGATACTTCCACTGAATAGTTCTTAAGGAGCCTTAGTCTAGCCTTGGTTAATATCATTGGATATACTTTTTCCATTCATTTCACCTCCACTGTTTCAAATCTACTCCTCGATAAGCTTGCTCATCGAGTAGTCTGATAAGTCTCAGGGAGATATCATCGCCGGACTTTCTAATATCAGCGACAGCTAACACCTTTATGCCATGATATTCAGTGACAAAGTAAGCCCATTGTTTATCACTCTTTACGCCGAGAAGGTAGTTCATTGGCTCACTCCCTGAGATATAGCCTTGATCCATAGTCTTAGAGCTGGAGCAATAAGCACAGCTGCGACGAGTAGTTGTCTTACATCCATTTTTTATTCACCGTCATTAAATCGGTGATAGGGGATATGATCCCCCGCCGACCAGGATAACCCTGAGTCTAGTCGACGAAGACTAGCTCGAGGACTTTCTTACCCTTCTTCTTTCTCACGGTGCCGACGAGCTTCTGGCCCTCGTGAATTCCCAAGGACTTGGCATGTCTGGCAATGTCGATTAGCCAGTGCCTGTGGACAGTGAGTAGTTTCTTGGGTTTCACCGCCTTGGCCTTAGCCTTGGGTGCTTCTACTACAACCTCGACCTCGTCGTCGGCTGTGGGTACAATGATCTCTATCTCCTCATCGAGGACTAGAGGCTCACCGGCTGCTAAAGCAGCGGATTGCTCAGCGAATGTCTCATCGCTGACTACTACTGGTGCGTCGCTCCTTGCTGACATATATACACCTTCTCATTGTTCAGTGTAGAGAGACTTGAACTCTCGATGTGCAAGGTACCTTGGAAAGGAGACAGCGACACCAATTTGTCTCTTCGCTGCATTCTTGTACAACGTTCCTTGCCAGAGATATCAAACCAAGGGCCCGATGCGCCCTTGATAAGCCCAATGCTATCTTAACAGTGGATAGCTACTTAAAGTGTTTTGCTGTCAATGTAGTAGGAAATAAGTGCGAGGGAGGAGAGCTAAACGGCGAGCGAGGTTCTACTCTTTACAGGGTTTCACTGCATTGCGCTGTCTATATGAAGGACCTTGAACTGAGTATTCGCTGCCTCAGCGGCCCGATGATGTATGGGCGTTGTGTTGGGGTTTCCAAGGGTCGCCGTTTTTGTAGCTTCTTGAAAACCTTGGACAGCGTGCGTTGAGAGTAAAGTAGTTGAGGTCTAGTAGTCTTTGCTGTCCGTTGTCGCTGGTAGTTCTTGCCATACTACTCATACACTGGTAGTCTTAACTAGTATATAAAGCCTTCCGAGGGGTCGGTGTACCATTTATCATTGTAATGATAGTATATACTCAGTGGCAATGGTATGTACATCGGTACAGTGATACATACAATGGCATAAGTCCTTGGGTGTAGCTCCTTGGTCCTTAACTACTATACAATGTGTTATCTATTGTTACTTATCAAGGCCATTGACTATTAGATACTATATAGCATTGCTACAGTGCTATATATTAAGTACACGAGGTATATAGATTACATAAAAACTATATAGATGTATATAGATTAGCTAAATGATGCTAAAAACATTGGGCTGTAAAGAAGCAAGGAGGATTATCTGCGAGGGTCCTTGTGGGTGGAGGGGGTCTAGAAGGGAGGGTTAGTCGCTGGGGTTTTTAATTAAA
>SDBU01007333.1_pt1 | contig 12738 bp, 7 predicted proteins | sample 2277071 | NCBI WGS metagenome assembly SDBU01 (sample SAMN10397929, study PRJNA504765) | marine sediment metagenome | isolation source: marine sediment core GS08_GC12, 126 cmbsf | place: Arctic Ocean: Gakkel Ridge, Loki's castle | collected 2008 | reverse complement strand
AGCAATTTTTGATCGGACCAACCCGCGTCCGGCTCGAATCGTTTTCCGTAAGCATCTACTAAACGAAGCAATCGATGCTTGATTTCGTCAACACCCTCGCTACGGGCATAATGAATCGGTCCACCGCGAAACGGCGCAAAACCGGTGCCAAACACCATGCCCACATCAACCGCATCCGTATTAGATACCACCTTCTCGCGCAAGCAGGCAACTGTTTCATTCAACTGTCGCAGTATTAGTCGATCGACGATGGCAATGTCCTTACGCACTTTGCCTCTGGGTCGCTGTATTTTGCCATTTTTGTACTGATAAAAACCACCGCCGCTTTTCTTGCCGAGGGTACCGGCCTCTACCATTGCCCGCAGGCGCGCCGGCACTTCCATGCCCAGTGGTCCGGCCAGTTCCTCCGCCACTGACAAACAGATGTCCAGGCCCACGGTATCGGCGAGGTCAATGGGTCCCATGGGCATGCCGAAATCGCGTGCCGCGCGATCGATGTCGGTATAGGGAATGCCTTCTTCGACCATGGTCATCGCCTCCATAAGATAGGGCATGAGTATGCGATTGACCAGAAAACCGGGGCTACTTTTTACCTCCAGTGGCATCCGACCGATAGCGACTGTAAAGGCACGGGCACGATCTATAGCACTGTCTGCCGTTTTCCCCCCGCGCACAATTTCCACCAGTTGCATCCTGGTAACGGGATTGAAGAAATGCAGCCCCACCAGGCGCGAAGCATCTTTCAGGCCGTCGCCAATTTCCTCCAGCGGAATACTGGACGTATTGGTCGCCAGCAGGGTATTTTCGTTAGTGACAACCTCGGCATGCTGGAATATCTTTTGCTTCACTTCAAGATTTTCAACCACGGCCTCGATCACCAGATCAGCGTGGCGCAGGCCATCGCCACGAGTATCCGGCATCAGGCGATCCATGGCCTCCTGGATATCGCGTGGTTTTCTCAAACGTTTCTTATAGAGACTGTGGGCGCGCTTCATGGCACCGGCGATTGAGTCTGCACTCAGGTCCTGAAGGCTGACACGAAAACCTTGCAGTGCGACCCAGGCAGCGATGTCCCCGCCCATGGCACCGGCGCCGATGATATGTACATGTTCAATGCCATGTTCGACCTTGCGGCCGGCGCGCTTGAGTTTTTCACTCGACAGAAACAGTCGCACGAGATTGCGGCTGACATCACTGATGACCAATTCGCTGATCGAGGTTGCTTCCTTCTCCTGATTCGCACCCCGCCGCCAGAGATCGATAATGCGAAACGGTGCCGGGTAATGGTCCTGGCGCACCTTCTTTTTAAGTTGCTTGCGCACCAGATTGGCTACCAGCGGTCGCAAGGGAAACCAACCAAGGACCCGTTGCCACAAGGTCGGGTGATGTTTGCGTGGTTTCTTTTCAATGATGGCCAGCGCAGCACGTTCAAGATGGCGCTGTGCGACCACATCGTCTACCAGACCAATACGCCTGGCCGCCCGGGCGCGCAATGGCCGCCCGGTCAACATCATATTCAGCGCGGCAAACGCCCCCACCAGCCTGGGCAGGCGAACGGTACCGGCCCATCCAGGATGAATGCCGAGATTGACCTCCGGCAAACCGATGCGGGTGCGATTATCGTCACTGGCGATTCGGTAGTCGCAGGCCAGCGCCAGCTCGGTTCCGCCACCCAGACAATTACCATGAATGATCGCAACCGTGGGGACTGGCAATGCGGCAATCTGATTCAGGGTATGTTGCGCGCGACGAACATACTCTGTTGCCATAGTGATATTGCTTACCGTTTGAAACTCATTGACGTCGGCACCAAGAATAAAATCCTTGCTTTTACCCGACAGGATCATCAGACCATTAATTGTCTCGCCTTTCTGGCTGCGGGTCGTAACGTCAGCCAATGCTTCCTCGAGTTCGTGCATAACCTCGGACGACAACACGTTGGCTGAGCGATCAGCCATATCCAGTATCAGTGCCAGACTATTTCCAACTTTTTGGAGTTGCCAGTGTTTCATTCATTTTCCTTTTTATTATTCTGTGCTTTGCTAACTAGCCCGGTTCGCCGACTCGCAGTAACATCGCGCCCCCCTGACCTCCGCCAATGCACAGTGTCGCCACCGCCTGGCCTCCGCCCTTGCGTTTTAATGCCCGCAGCGCGTGCAGCACCAGTCGCGCCCCGCTGGCGCCGACGGGATGTCCGCAGCTGATGGCACCGCCATCGGGATTCAACCTGGCATTGTCAATCGCACCCAGCGGCTGGTTGAGACCAAGTTCCTGCTTACAGTAGTCCGCACTGTCCCAGGCAGCCTGACACCCCAGCACCTGAGCGGCAAAGGCCTCATTCAATTCCAAATGATCAATATCGTCCATGGAAATCTTCTGACGTTTGAAAAGGCCGGCTACCGCATGTACGGGCCCCAGCCCCATTTGCGCTGGATCCACACCGGCCCATTCATGATCTACCAGCTCACCCAGCACTGGCAAATCGTGTTTTGCCACTGCCTTGTCGCTGGCCAGCAGTAACATGGCAGCGCCGTCGGTAATTTGCGAGCTGTTACCTGACGTCACCAGGCCATACTTGCGGTCAAACACGGGCCGAAGTTTGGCCAGCTTGTCCATATCGCTGTCGCGACGGATGCCGTTGTCTTCGAAATAGGTATTGCCGCGATTATCAAAGATGTGCACCACTTCTTCGTCCATACGACCATCGTCAAAAGCATCAGCAAGGCGTTTGTGGCTGGTAAAGGCGTAGGCGTCCATTTGATCACGGGTGATGCCGAAACGCTTGGCGACAATCTCGGCGGTCTGACCCATGGACAGCTTCACCAGCGAATCGCTCAACCCCAACAGCAAAGTAAAAATAGGTTTGAGATAGCTTGGGCGAAGACGCGCTATAGCGCTCACACGTGCTGGCAGGGATCGCGCCCGCATTACTTGCGACAGCCAGCCCACCATGGCGGCGTTCCACTGAATAGGGGAACGACTCATGGCCTCGGTGCCGCCGGCAAGAATAATATCGGAGTACCCAAGTGATATGCGCTCATGGGCGCTGGCCAGCGCCTGCAGACCCGATGCGCAATTGCGCTGCACCGTGAAGGCGGGCACCTTTTTCCCGCAGCCGAGGCGAAGCGCAATGATGCGCGCAATATTGGCCTCATCCGGTGCCGGGATGACACATCCGACAATGGCTTCATCAATCATGTCAGGTGTTATCGTTGAGCGTGTAAATAATACACGGCCCGCCGCAACCGCAAGATCTGACGCGCTGAACGGCCCGGGAATGCCTCGCGCCTTGAGAAATGGCGTGCGTGCCCCGTCGATCACATACACCTTCCGTTCTGTCATGTTCAACTCCTTTACATTCAACTTGCCGCGGCGGCCTGGGGTCTGTTATCACCGGTTTTTGCCCCCAGCTCCTCGGGCGAAAAATCATCGACCTGGATCACCTTGTCGCGTGCCACGCTGGCGATGCGCACCGTTTCGGCGTCGTTTTTACTGATAACATCCTTGCTAACAGCATCGGCCAATTGCGCGTCGCTATCACGCCCCACCACCTCGCCTTTTTTCACCGCCCGCCTTATCTTGCGCTCAATTGGCTCCGCGGCAATGACCTTGGGCAATGCATCTTCCAGCAAATGAATGGGTCCATCGGGATCACTGGAAATGAACATGCCGCCAGTGAGCCGTTCACGGGCCGCCGACGGTTGTAACAGCATACTGGCAACCTTGTGGCCAAGCTTGTCATTGGCTACACCGATATGGCGGCCGGTGGGTAACGCCAATCCGCGCATTAGCCACGCCACCGGGCGCACCGGGAAGTTTTGAACCATACTGTCCAGCGCCTCTTCCACATGATTCAGGCAATAACGACCAGCCCACTGAAACAGCACGCGGTCTTCCCGGGGCTGACCGTCATCATTAAATCGCTTGATCAGCGCCGAGGTCATATACAAATGGCTCAAGGCATCGGCCAGGCGACCGGAAATTTTTTCTTTACGTTTTAACCCTCCGCCCAAAGTCAGCATGGCCATATCCGATAACAATGCAAAGGCGGAACTCAGGCGTACGATGTGTTGTGCATAGCGCCGCGGCAGGCCGCTCACCGGAACGTAGGTAAATCGGGCGCCCGTGATTGCTAACCAGAAGGCGCGTACCGCATTGCTGATGGCAAACCCTATGTGGCCAAAGAATGCACGATCAAATTGAGCCAGTCCGGCACCAACATCCACATTGCGCACGGATTCCATTTCCGTAAACACATAAGGATGACAACGTATTGCGCCCTGACCGTAGATGATCAGCGAACGCGTGAGAATATTGGCCCCTTCCACGGTGATGGCAATGGGAACGGCCTGATAGACGCGACCGATCAGGTTGCGCGACCCCATGCAAATACCGGAACCGCCCCGCACGTCCATGGCATCGTCGACGACGCGACGCATGTGTTCCGTCAATTCGTATTTCACGATGGCTGAAATCACTGACGGCTTCTCGCCCAAATCCACTGCGGACAAGGTCAAGGTGCGCGTCGCATCCATCATGTATGTATAACCGGCAATGCGTGTCAACGCTTCTTCCACGCCCTCGAACTTGCCAATGGGCAAATTAAACTGTTGGCGGATACGACTGTAGGCACCAACGGTACGTGACGACATCTTGCCAGCACCGGCGCTGAGCGCCGGCAGCGAGATGGAGCGACCGACAGCCAGGCTTTCCATTAACATGCGCCAACCCTGGCCAACGCGCTCCTGGCCACCAATAATCCAGTCCATGGGGATAAAGACATCCTTGCCCTGTATGGGCCCGTTCTGGAAAGGAATATTCAACGGCTCATGACGCCGGCCAATTTCGATGCCGGCGGTATCGGTTGGTATCAACGCAACGGTAATACCGTATTCCTCCTTATCGCCGATAAGACGGTCGGGGTCATAAAGCTTGAATGCCAGGCCCATGACCGTGGCCACCGGTGCCAACGTAATGTAACGCTTGTTGAAATTGAGACGAATACCGAGCACATCCTTCTTGCCGCCAAACTCGCCTGTACAGACCATACCGTTGTCGGGCATCGCACCAGCGTCACTGCCAGCGCTCGGCCCGGTCAAGGCAAAACAGGGCACCTCTTTGCCCTCTGCCAGGCGTCGTAAATATTGTTGACGTTGCTCATCGTTACCGTAGTGCAGTAACAGTTCCGCGGGTCCCAGCGAATTGGGCACCATGACGGTGATGGCAGCGGTGATTGAACGGGAGGCAATCTTGCCCACCACCGCCGAATGCCCGAGTGCGGTAAATTCCAACCCACCGTACTCCTTGGGGATGATAATGCCGAAGAATCCCTTGTCCTTCATGAACTGCCAGACTTCCGGCGACAGATCATGTAGCTCATGGGTGATTTCCCAGTCATCGATCAATTCACACAACTCGTTGACGGGTCCATCGAGAAAGGCCTGTTCCTCTGCGGTCAATTGTGGCTTTGGCACTTCCAGCAATTTTTTAAAATCGGGTTTGCCGCTGAATAGCTCTGCATCCCACCAGACGGTACCGGCCTCAATGGCCTCGCGCTCGGTATCGGACATCGCCGGTAACGCGCGTTTGAAGACGGTAAAAAGAAATCGACTAATCAGAATGCGCCGTAACGGCAATATATTGAACGGTGCAACAACTAACACAAATACCGAGGCCCAGAATATCTGCCCACTCGTAGATACCGCATTCAGCGTCAGTCCAAATGCTAGTGCTAATGCCGCACTCAGAGTCCATAACCACAGCGGTGCGCGGTGATAGGCCAACGCAGCCATGGCCACAAAGAAACCGGAAATCCAGACCGCAAACATGTTATCCCTCCATTTTTTTGTTAATAGCGCAAACCATACCTGCTATCTAAATAGTTAGAGAACGGATACAGCAAATAGTTTACTCCTACCTTCTACCGGTGATAACGGCTCCCACGGCCCCTGCTTTTCAAATAAAGCACCAGCATCCGGGGACCACTTGCGTCCCTGAGCCAGTTGCACGACAATAATCAATGAATATCAATCGCTTAGGTGATGATCTATAATAACCCTATCGGGGTCGACCCAAATGGCAGGATAGCCATGGGTGTTAACCAAATCTTTGACGTACATCACACCTTGGATGACAGGATGACTACAGGGAGAGTAGGTACTTCACATGGAAATTTCACTTTATTCAATACCGGCATTGCTGGTCCTGGCAGCAAAGGCCGGGATACTGCTCTATGCGCGAACAGCCACCGTCAAGGATTTAGCTGCCAAACTTTTTTTGTTTTTCCTGGCAGCACTTACCATCCAGAATGTCGCCGAAATCGGCATCCTCAATTTTCATGGGCCGGAAAATGTATCCCGAGACGGTTTTCTTAACGGTTATGTTTATTTTGCGGCCAGCGTGGTTGCGCTGGCCGTATTGGTGCACCTATCACTTGTTTTAGCGATCAACCGGGACCGCCGAATGGGGTCGCCACTGCTGACGGCACTAATTTATATACCTGCCATCATCATGGGCAGCCTGCTTCTGGGTAGCGACTACATCGTCGCCGGCTTTACCCGGCTGAACTATACCTACGGTCAGATCGCCGGCCACGGTTACTGGTTATTCGAAATCTATATTCTTGTCTATTGCGCCGTTACACTGGCGGTTCTGTTTTATGGTGCGCGCAACCAGAACACGCCATCCAAAAGGCTGAAGAACAAATTAATGGGCATGGGCATGCTGCCCATGGGCGCTGTCATTCTTCTTGTGATGGTGCTGCAACACCAGGGCTATGCCACGCAATTCAATACCACGGCAACACTGCCCATTGCTATTACCTTCTTTCTGGCCATCACCGCCTATGCCACGCATCAACACCGCCTGTTTGACATCGAATTCTATATTCCGGGATCACGCGTACGAAAACGCAAAACGGCCTTTTATGACCGCATTCGCCAGCTCATTGCCGAGATTGCCAAGCTGCCCTCTGTAAAAGAAGCCGTGTTTTCACTGGCCGCGACGTTAAAATGTCCTATTGTGCTGCTGGACGGCAAACATGCTGTCGTTGCCACCGCGGGTAACGCGCGCAACATGGCCGCCATTCCCCCACAAGCATTGTCACAATTAAATCATATCGCCGTACGCGAAGAGCTGTATTCCACACTGCCCGGAATGTATCGCAAGATGGAACAACATCACATCAGCGCCATCGTGCCGTTTTATCCCAAGACCCGGCGTGCGACGGGCTGGTTGTTGATGGGAGAATCTTTTAATGAGCAGGTGTACTCACCACAGGACTTTAAAGTGGTCGAGCAGTTGTTCGACAAAATGGCCGACCTGTTCCTGGAAGGCATGGTATCCATACGTGCAGAAATTGACGACACGGAAGATCGATTGCAGCAACTGGTTGTCGCTTACCAGAAACTGGAACAGGAAAACGAAAATCTGCAGCGCGACAACATTCGCTTGTTACGCGAACAACCGGCGGACAGTTTCAGCCTGATATCTACGGCGAGCCAGGAAAGCTCGATCCCGGCGACCGTAACCTTGCTCGGTCGGGACAAGCCAATGCTGGCACTGTTGCGCAAACACTTCCCGCACACGGCGCAATATGTCGCGCCCGATTCGCTCAGCTTCAAGCGCCAGACTCCTTCAGATATTCTCCTGTGCCAGATTGAGGGCAATGGCGCTCGTTGGGGTCGTTCATACCTGAAACTCATTACCGGGCGTCGCGGCAAATCGGCTTTTCTGCTTTATGGTTCTGGTGCCGCGGCGTTTGCACGCAAATACCGGAAGGAGTTACTCGGTGGCATTATTGAGGTGTTGCCGGCAGATATGCCTGCCGCTGCGCTGGTGCGCCGCGTGAACGCCATCGCCGAATTGCGCAAAGCGGTGTGTTCTGTCTCGGAACCGGATAATCCGCTCATTGGTCGCAGCCAGATTTTTATCGATACCATTGCTGATGCCATTCGTATGTCCCGCTTTTTTGACCCGGTGTTGATCAGATCCGCGGATGCGGGCGAGGCCGCCGCCATTGCCGCTTATATCCATCACCAGGGCACCTCCAATGGAGAATTTGTCATGCTGCGGGCGGGCAGCCTGAATATCAGCGCGTCCAGTAACACATTATCGCTGGACGACGAACAAAAGGTGGGCCAATTGTTAAAACAGGCACGCGGTGGCAGCCTGATGATCGACAACATCGCCGAGCTCCCGCGCAAAATCGTTGATCGATTGCTGGCGCTGGTGCAGGACAACGGCAATGTGCGCCTGATGGCAGGTTATGAGCCAGACGACGCAACGAGTGTAGAAGATATCCCGCAGTTGTTGCAGACCTTTACACTCGAGCTGCCCACGCTCAGTGAGCGCAAGGATGACCTGCAACTGCTGGCACACTACTTTACATTGCTGCACAACCTGCAGGCGACACAGGATTCCTATCTCGATCAATCGGAACTCGAATCCCTGCAACTGGATCACCACACTAACAATCTGGCGGTGTTGAAGAATCTGATATTTGAGCGCCTGGGCAACAAGGAAGGCAGCAACACCCCGTCCTTTGTCAGGTATTCAGACGGCAAGACCAAAACACTGGAAGAATATGTGGCCGATTTCGAGGCGGCCATTATCAAAGAGACTCTGGAGCGTTGTGACGGCAACAAGTCCAAAGCAGCCAAGTTGCTTGGCCTGCGACCCAACACGCTTCACTATAAATTGGCACGCCACGGCATGGGAACCGGCAAGAAAAAACTGGATTCTGCCAGCTAGTCGTTGTTCCGAAAGGGGCTTGTGACAACGCTTAAATCTCGATCATCTCGAATTCATCCTTGCCTGCCCCACACTCCGGACATATCCAGGTCTCGGGAATGTCCTCCCACCTTGTACCGGGCGCTATCCCCTCGTCCGGTAAGCCTTTCTCTTCTTCATAGACAAAACCGCATACGACACACATGTAACTCTTCATTTGTTTCTCTTTATCACTTTAAGTTTGATGCCACATCCGGCGGCCCTGATTTTCTCATGTTCAGCTTTGTAGTGAAATACGGAATGGGCATGCGTTACAATCCATTTCCTTACACTTTATAGCTACTATTTTGCTATGGGCAAACCAACCGCTGTCGTTCTATTTAATCTGGGTGGCCCCGATTCACTGGAGGCGGTAGAACCGTTTCTGTTTAATCTGTTCTCGGATCCGGATATTTTCAAAATCCCGCTGGGGTTTATTACCCAAAAATGGTTCGCCCGTTCAATTTCGCGTCGTCGGGCGCCGCAAGCATCTATTGGCTATCGTGCCATCGGCGGAAAATCACCACAGCTCGAGATTACCCGGGCCCAGGCCAGGGCATTAAACCAGGCGTTGTCGGAGGATGGCGACTACGAAACCTTTGTCTGCATGCGTTACTGGCACCCCATGGCCGACGCCGTTGTTACCGCTCTGAAAGATAAAAATATTGATGATGTAATTTTACTGCCACTGTACCCACAGTATTCGCTGACGACTACCGGCAGTTCCTACAACGACTTTAAGCGTGCCTGCCAACGAAACAACTATCAGCCAAAAATATCACTGATCAAGCAATGGTATGAACAAGCGGATTACCAGCAAGCCATTGCCGATGCCATCACTGCAGAGGCGAGCAAGCTACCGACGCCGAACCCGGAAAATATCGAGCTTTTATTTTCCGCCCATGGCTTGCCACAAAAAATTATTGCCCGCGGTGACCCCTATGAAAAACACATACGTGCAACAGTTGAGGCAGTGAAGAAAATCCTTGGTTGGCCACACACCACACTCTGTTACCAAAGCCGTGTCGGTCCATTAAAGTGGCTACAACCTTATACAAGGAATACAATAATCGAAAAGGCGCAGCAGGGTTCGAAACAAATTCTGATTTATCCTATCGCGTTCGTGTCCGATCATATCGAGACGCTGCATGAACTGGGTATGGAGTACGCCGATGTCGCCCAACACTACGGCGTCGAATCCTATCGTGTGGTACCGGCATTAAACACCGATGCCGGCCTTATCAACACACTTAGGGAGCTGGTACTGTCACGAAGCCATGAACGATAAGAAACCACCCGTGGTGATGATATTTGCCGGCAGCGACCCTACCGGTGGTGCCGGCCTGGTGGCAGACGTACAGAGCGTGTCCGCACTCGGTTGCCATCCGACACCTGTAATCACAGCCGTCACTGCTCAGGATACGTCGGAGCTGAAAATATTTGTTGCCGTGGATACCGAGCTCGTTATCGAACAAGCACGAATGGTGCTGGAAGATATGCCGGTGGCCGCGTTCAAAACCGGTATGCTTGGCAACGCCGCCAATCTCAGCGCGGTCGCGACCATAATCGAGGACTATCCTGATATACCACTGGTCGTCGATCCGGTTCTGAGCACGGGCGGGGGCGACCGCTTAAGCGAAGAACCGCTGGAAGATGGTTATCGTTCCATGTTGATACCCCTGGCAACCCTGGTCACTCCCAATTCCATCGAGGCAAAACAGCTGGCGCCGGAGGCAGACAGCCGTGAGGCCTGTATACAGAAGTTGATGTCACTCGGGTGTGAGTACGTTTTACACACCGGTAGCCACGACCCCACTGACAACGTGGTTCACCATTTATATGGCCATCGTCGTTTTATGCAGTCTTTCCCGCAGGAAAGACTGTCAGGTGAATACCATGGCTCCGGTTGTACGCTGGCCTCCGCCTGTGCCAGTGCCCTGGCGCAGGGTTTTGACATCACCACCGCAGTACGCGAGGCGCTTCAGTTCACCTGGAATAGTCTCGCCAGCGGCCAGCAAATTGGCATGGGCCAACAATTACCCCAACGGCAATACTGGGCGGACGGCGGTAGTTCGGGCCGTCGAAAGACTTGAGTACTGCCAGTACCATACGTGGCCTCTATGTTATTGCCGACACCGAAGTCATCGTCAACGATTTGGTTACCGCCGTCACCGAGGCCATTGCCGGGGGTGCCGGCGTTGTACAATATCGAGACAAGGACAATGACCACGCCAGACGATTGCGCGAAGCCTCAGCGCTGCGCGAACTTTGCCAGCGAAACGGCATACCGTTTATTGTCAATGATGATGTAGAACTTGCTCGGCAATCGGGTGCCGATGGCGTCCATCTGGGCAAAAATGACGCAACAATTGAATCGGTGCGCGCACGGCTGGGCAAACATTCGATCATCGGCATTTCCTGTTACAACGAGTTTGAGCGCGCACGTTATGCGGTTGCGGACGGCGCGGACTATATTGCCTTCGGCAGCTTTTACTCCTCAGCAGTCAAACCCGATGCCGTACGCGCGAGTGATGCGCTGCTCACGCAGGCGAGACAGGAATTCTTGCTGCCGGTAGTAGCCATTGGCGGGATCACACCGGAAAATGGCGCCCGCCTGGTCGCCGCCGGCGCCGATGCACTTGCCGTCATTACCGGTATATTTAGCGCAGCCGATATCCGCAGTGCGGCAGAAAATTACGCCGCGCTGTTTACCCATTAAGCTAACTCCCAAGGACCCTTTTTATGAGCACGTCATCCGAACTCTTTCAACAAGCCAGCCAGCATATTCCCGGCGGCGTTAATTCGCCGGTGAGGGCATTCAAGGGCGTGGGCGGCGATCCGGTATTTTTTTCCCGCGGCGAAGGAGCTTATTTGTGGGATGAGGATAATAAACGCTACGTCGATTATGTCGGCTCGTGGGGCCCAATGATCCTCGGTCATGCCCATCCTGACGTAATTGACGCGGTCAAAAAAACCGCCGCGAACGGTCTCGGATTTGGCGCACCGACACGCATCGAAACAGAGATGGCGAATCTCATTTGCTCGCTGGTACCGTCGGTGGAAAAGGTACGCATGGTCAATTCCGGTACCGAAGCCACCATGAGCGCGATTCGCCTGGCACGTGGATTTACCGGTCGCGACAAAATCGTCAAGTTTGAGGGCTGCTACCACGGCCACTCCGACTCGCTGTTGGTCAAGGCCGGTTCCGGTGCGCTGACGCTGGGTGTGCCCACCTCCCCCGGCGTGCCGGCCGACCTGGCGGCGATGACGCTGACACTGGAATACAATAACCTCGAACAAGTACAACAAGCCTTTGCCGAAACGGGTGAAAACATCGCCTGCATCATCATCGAACCGGTGGCCGGTAATATGAATTGCGTTCCGCCGGTGGCCGGATTTCTCGAAGGCCTGCGAAATGTCTGTAACGACTATGAATGTGTATTGATATTTGATGAAGTCATGACTGGTTTTCGCGTTGCCCTGGGTGGTGCCCAGTCTTTGTTCGGTGTGACCCCTGACTTGACCACACTGGGCAAGATTATCGGCGGTGGCATGCCGGTAGGTGCCTTTGGTGGGCGTGCCAATATAATGGATTACATCGCGCCGGACGGTCCGGTGTATCAGGCCGGCACCTTGTCCGGCAACCCCGTCGCCATGGCGGCGGGCATCGCCACACTCACGGCCATCCAGAAACAGGATTTCCATCGCGATCTGAACGCGCGCACTTTAGTCCTGACTCAAGGCCTGTTGAAAATTGCGGAAGAAACAGGTGTGCCACTTAGTACTCACGCGGTCGGTGCAATGTTTGGTGTGTTCTTTACCGAGGAGGCAACGGTGACACGATTCTCACAAGTTATGGCCTGTGATATCGATCGCTTCAGGAAGTACTACCACGCCATGCTCAGTGCCGGAGTCTATCTGGCGCCCTCGGCGTTCGAGACGGGATTCGTTTCCGCGGCCCACAGCGAG
>SDBU01007332.1_pt1 | contig 12738 bp, 12 predicted proteins | sample 2277071 | NCBI WGS metagenome assembly SDBU01 (sample SAMN10397929, study PRJNA504765) | marine sediment metagenome | isolation source: marine sediment core GS08_GC12, 126 cmbsf | place: Arctic Ocean: Gakkel Ridge, Loki's castle | collected 2008 | reverse complement strand
CTTTGTATGAGATTGACATCGCCCATCACGACCCCGAAGTGGTCCTGCAACAGCGACTAGTCTATAAACCCCTTCCCGAAGCAGGGCGCGATTTTGCCCACACCCTGGTGCAAGGCATCCTCAAGCATCTGGCTGATTTGGACGCCCTGATCCAGGACAACGCCCCCGAATGGCCTCTGGATCAGGTGGCCGTCGTAGATAGAAACATCCTGCGCATGGCCATTTTCGAGTTCGTCGTCGATGGGAATACGCCGGTGAAAGTAGCCATCAACGAAGCCGTGGAGCTGGCCAAGTTGTTCGGCAGCGATAGCTCGGGACGCTTTGTGAATGGCGTTCTAGGAGCCATCGTGTCCAAAGGCGTTGGCTCAAGCCACTGGAAAAAAGTACCTATCGAATCAAGGTGAGAGATGAATTTTTTCAACATAGGCACCGCTGAATTGCTGCTTATCTTCGTCATTGCTCTGATCGTCGTTGGGCCGCGCCGATTGCCGGAGATAGCCCAGAGCCTCGGCAAAATCATGAGGGATCTGAGGAAGATGTCACAAGAGTTCACCGTGGATATGATGCGAGAGGTGAACGCCCCTGCCAGAGAGGACGAAGCTAAAGAAATCGCAGCTCAAGACGTTTCTGAGCAGCCAGTCCAGAGCATCGGCAAAATCATCAGCGACGTAAAGAAAATAACACAGGAGTTCACGGAGGAGATAACGCGAGAACTGAATGTCTCCATCGACTCCGTAGAGGACGTGGCTAAGAAAATCGTGAGTCAAGACGTTTCTGAGAAGGCATCCAATGGGGATCAGAGCTAATGGCTGAAGAGAGACAAGCAAGCATCATCGAACACTTGGAGGAACTGCGGGACCGGCTGATAAAGTCGGCCATTGCCTTGACTGTTACCACTCTGTTCAGCTTTATCTTCGCCAAGAAGCTTCTGGAAATTCTCGTCGCTCCCATGGGAGCGACCCCGCCTGTTAGTTCGTCCCCCACCACGAACATCGTTGTCTTCACCAAAGTGGCCCTCATCAGCGGCGTGGCCCTGGCTATGCCCGTCCTCGTTTATCAGTTGATAAGCTTTATCGCTCCTGGGTTAACACGGCAGGAGAAGAGATACCTTTACTTTGTCGTGCCTGGTGCGACCCTCTCTTTCGTGGTGGGTATAGCTTTCGCTTATTTCTTTGTGCTGCCGATGACTATACCCTTCCTCAAAGGCTTTCTAGGCGACATCATCCAGCCCAATTGGTTCATAGACAAATACATCTCTTTCATTACTTCTCTCCTCTTCTGGATAGGCATAAGCTTCGAGACGCCGCTCTTGATCTTCTTTTTAGCCAAATTGGGCATCGTCACTCCCGCGGCGCTTTCCCGCAATCGCAAATACGCCATCTTGGTTATAGCTGTCGTCGGTGCGGTCATCACTCCCACTACTGATCCCTTCACCATGATGTGGGTGATGGTGCCGCTAATAGTCCTCTACGAGATCGGCATACTGCTAGCCAGGCTGGCTTAGAGCCTGGGGGGAATCCTTGCGAAGGTTCGGACAACGATTTCAAGCCAAGTGCATCTTCTCCAGCGGGAATTCCAGTATAGAGCAAAGCCATCTCCAACCTTCGCAAGGATGGCTTAACCAATTTGAAACACACCCAAACGAGAAGCAAAGGAGCGAATCATTCAATGGCGAAGGATCGTGTCATCATCATGGGCGCCGCCGGGCGCGACTTTCACAACTTCAACGTCTATTTCCGAGACAACGAAGCCTACGAAGTAGTGGCCTTCACCGCTACCCAAATCCCCAACATCGAAGGTAGAATCTATCCCCCAGAACTGGCTGGCCCTTCGGCAGGCTCAGGACGTGGCCCCGGCTACCCTGATGGCATCCCCATTTATCCAGAAAGCAAGCTGGCCGAACTGATCAAAGACCTGGACATTGACCAGGTTGTTTTTGGTTACAGTGACGTGTCATACAACTACGTGATGCACAGAGCCTCAATGGTCCTGGCTGCCGGCGCCGACTTCCGTCTGATGGGCGGAAAAGAGACCATGCTGAAGGCTGAAAAGCCCGTCGTCTCCATCTGTGCTGTGCGCACCGGAAGCGGCAAGAGCCAGACCACCCGCCGGGTGTCGGACATCCTGCGAAAGATGGGCAAGCAGGTGGTGGTCGTCCGCCACCCCATGCCCTACGGCGACCTGAGAGAGCAGATTTGCCAGCGTTTCGCCTCCTATGATGACCTGGATCGCCACAAATGCACCATCGAGGAGCGAGAGGAGTACGAACCCCACCTCGACCGGGGCGTGGTAGTCTACGCTGGCGTTGACTACGAAAAGATCCTGCGGGAGGCCGAGCAAGAGGCCGATGTCATCCTCTGGGATGGAGGCAACAACGACCTGCCCTTCTACAAGCCCGATCTGCACATCGTGGTGGCCGATCCACACCGGGCTGGCCACGAGCTGGCTTATCACCCTGGCGAAGCCAATCTGCGCCTGGCCGACGTAGTGGTCATCAACAAGATTGACACTGCCGATCTGGAGAACGTGGTCACCGTCCGGGAGAATGTGCGGGCCACCAACCCCGACGCCGTCATCATTGAGGCCGCCTCGCCCATTTTCGTCGAGGACCCGGCCGCGATCCGGGGCAAGCGGGTGCTGGTGGTGGAGGACGGGCCGACCCTGACTCATGGGGGGATGGCCTACGGGGCAGGCATCGTGGCCGCCAGACGCTTCGGCGCGGCGGAGATCGTGGATCCCCGACCCTACGCCGTAGGCTCCATCGTCGAAACCTTCGAGAAATATCCCCAGACGGGGCCGCTGCTGCCGGCCATGGGCTACGACGAGCGGCAGATCGAGGAGTTGGAAGAGACCATCAACGCCACCCCCTGTGACATCGTTATCGTCGCCACCCCCATTGACCTCAGGCGGGTGGTGGAGATTCGCCGTCCCACCCAGCGGGTGCGCTACGAGCTGCAAGAGATCGGGCAGCCGACGCTAGAAGAGGTGTTGGCCGAGGCTTTTGATTAAACACATCGTAAGGAGGCAAAGTATGTCCAACAGAGTAGCCATAGTGGGCGTAGGTTGCACCGGTTTTAGTCCTCTCACCCCTGAGGTCTCGTACAAGGAGCTCATGTACGAGGCCGCGGTCAGGGCCTACGAGGACGCCGGGGTCAACCCTCGCCGCGACGTCCAAAGCTTCGTCACCGTGGCCGAGGACTTCATCGAGGGCACGAGCATTTTCGACGAGTACGTGCCCGACCAGCTTGGAGGGTTGCTCAAACCCAACGTCACCATCCCTGGCGAGGGCATCCACGGCCTGGCGACGGCCTACATGCAAATCGCCAGCGGCATCGTGGACGTGGTGGCGGTGGAAGGGCACAGCAAGGCGTCCAACGTGCTGACGCTGCCCTATATCACCGCCTACGCCATGGACCCGGTGCTCAACCGCCCCCTGGCGGCCAACCCGGTGTTCATCGCCGGCCTGGAGATGAACCGCTACCTGTACGTGACCGGCGCTACGCGGGAGCAGTGCGCTCAGGTGGTGGCCAAGAACAAGCGCAACGCCCTCTACAACCCCGCCGCCGCCTACGGCGCGGCCATCGAGCCGGAGGATGTTCTCCATTCGGAGATGGTCGCCTATCCCCTGACCCAGCAGGACATTAGCCCCCACGCCGATGGGGCCATCGTGCTGGTGCTGGCGGCAGCGGAGGTGGCCGAGAGCCTGACCGACGCGCCCATCTGGATCCGGGGCATCGGCTGGTGCAACGACTCGCCGACGCTGGAGACGCGAGCCTGGGCCCGTGCCATCTACGCCGAGGAAGCGGGCTGCATGGCCTACGAGATGGCCGGCGTCCGCAACCCCTGGCAAGAGGTGGACTTCGCCGAGGTTGATGATGCCTTCTCTTACAAGGAGCTGCAGCATCTGGAGGCGTTGCAGTTCTGCCGCTTCGGCGAGGCAGGTCTCATCACCGAGGAGGGGGTGACGGAGATTGACGGCGAGTTGCCGGTAAATGTGTCCGGCGGCAGCCTGGGGTGCGGCCATCTGCTGGACGCTTCGGGGCTGGCGCGAGTGTTGGAAGTAGTGCTGCAACTGCGCGGCGAGGCTGGCCCACGGCAGCTCCCGGACGTGGAGACGGGCCTGGCCTTCGGTTGGCGCAGCGTGCCAACCACCAGCGGGGCAGCGGTGATTTTGAGCAATTTAGGAGGCAAATCATGAGTATGCGAAAAGTGGCCGTCGTGGGCGCAGGGATGACCAAGTTCGTCCGCCGGGCCCAGGAGACGGGCAAGGAACTGTCTTTCGAGGCCACGAAGATGGCCCTCGATTACTGCGACATGACGCTGGACGATATTGATTGCGTCGTCCACGGCACGGCCCCCGATTCCTTCGACGGCGTGCACATGAAGGGCGAGTATCTCAGCGACGGGTCGGGTGGCTGGCGCAAGCCATACATGCGCTGCTACGTGGGCGGCGGTACGGGCGTCTTCGCCCCCATCCACGGCTGGTACCACGTGGCTTCAGGGCTCTTCGACACCTGCCTGGTGGTCTGCGAGGAGAAGATGTCCTCGTGCCAGCCGCATCCCCAGGGGGCCTTTCTGACCATCTTCGACCACACCACCGAGCGACCCCTGAAGCCCAACCTGCTTTGGATCTTCGCCATGGAGATGAACCGCTACATGCATACCTATGGCCTGAACAAGCGGGACATCGCTCTGGTGTCGGTGAAGAACAAGCGCAACGCCGCCGATCATCCTTGCAGCCTGTTGGGCGATCCCGACATCACCGTGGAAGACGTGTTGAACTCGGAGGTGCTGGCCTGGCCGGTGCGGCGGTTGGATGTGAGTCCGGTGACCGATGGCGCGGTGGCCCTGGTGCTGGCCGCCGAGCACGTCGCCCAGCGGTTCACCGACAAGCCGGTTTGGATCAAGGGGGTGGGTTGGAATCTGGATACTGCCTACTGGACCAACCGCGACCTCTGCTATCCCCGCTATGTGGAGAACGCGGCGCGCATGGCCTACGAGATGGCCGGCATCCGCGAGCCGCGCAAAGAGATCCACATCGCGGAGCCCTACGACCCCTTCGACTACAAGGAGCTGCACCACCTGGAGGGGCTGATGCTCTTCGACAGGGGCAAAGCGGCAGAGGCCACTGCCCTGGGCATCACCCAACGAGACGGCGACCTGCCGGTCTGCCCCAGCGGCGGGCTGCTGGGCGTGGGCAATCCCATCGCCGCCGCTGGCCTGATGAAGGTGGCCGAGATCTTCTGGCAACTGAGGGGCGAGGCTGGCAAGCGACAGGTGCCGGGCAATCCCAAGACGGGCCTGGCCCAAGCCTGGGGCGACCTGATGCAGGTAGGCACCGTGATTGTGATGGGCGTATAAAGGAGGCGATATAATGACAGTCCAGATAAAAGAATTTCCCGGCGTGTACCTGCGGGAATCAGACTTTCGAGAAAAGAAGATCATTTTTAACGAGTGGACCCCCAATGCCCAGTATGCCTGGGACGCGGGCGTGGCCATCGGCCGCTACCTGGCCGAATTGAAAGAAGGGCGACTCATCGGCGTGCGCTGCCGCCACTGTCGCCGCACAGTGATCCCGCCGCGCAACGTCTGCGAGTGGTGCTTCCGCCCAATGGATGACTGGATCGCTCTGCCCGACACCGGCACGGTCAACACCTTCTCTCTGTGCTACGTGACCTGGGACATGAGGCGGGTAGAGGAGCCTGAGATCTCGGCCGTGATTGACATTGACGGCACAGAGCCGCTGGTGGGCATCATGCACCTGCTGGGCGAGGTCGAGCCCGACGATGTCAAGATCGGCATGAGGGTCAAAGCCGTCTGGAGACCGCCGGAGGAGCGCGAGGGTTCGATCCTCGACATCAAGTACTTCAGGCCAATAGCCAATGACTAATATCTGATCGGATATTGGATATTGAGGAGGGCAATATGTCTATTCTGGAAAAAGTTGACAAGCTTCATCACGCCACCGCCTGGCGCGGCGACATCCCTATCACCAGTCGCTACACCGCCGGCATCGCTGGCGAGAGGTTCTTCCGCGAGATCAAGGATCACGCCCGCTTTCTGGGTGCCCGCTGCGAAGCGTGCGGCCTCACCTACCTGCCCCCCGCTATGTTCTGCGAGCGCTGCTTTGCTCAACTGGACGATTGGGTGGAGGTGTCCAGCGTGGGGACGGTGTTCACCTACACCGTGCTGCACCTGGACCTGGACGAGAAGCCGCTGGCGGAGCCGGACATCCTGGCCTACGTCAAGCTGGACGGCAGCGACGGCGGCCTGGTGCACCGCCTGGGCGAGGTGGACCCCGACCAGGTGGAGATCGGCATGAGGGTGGAGGCGGTCTTCAAGCCAGAGGCCGAGCGGGAAGGCTCGATACTGGACATCGAATACTTCAGAGCCGTTGGTTCGTAAACTCGTAAACTCGTGAATTCGTAGATTCGAGATTCGTAGATTCGTGGCTATGAATGTACGAATTTACGAATCTACGAATCAGGGAGGCGTTATTGGGCGACTCGATAGAAAAGATAATAGCCTGTGCATGCCGAGAGCAGAGGGTTTACCTGCTGGAGCACGAGTGTAAAACTATCCTGAGAGGCATCGGCGTGGCTACGACGAACTGGCTCGTGGCTAAATCCGAGGAGGAAGTCGTCAGCATGAGCGAGGCGATAGGATACCCAGTGGTGTTGAAAATCCTGTCGCCAGAAATAATCCACAAATCGGACGCCGGAGGGGTGAAGCTCAACCTGGGCAGGGAGGAAGTGAGGGGAGCTTACAACGAGCTCGTCGCCAGATTCAAAGATCGCCACGTAATTGGGGTGAGCGTTCAGGAGATGGCGAGGCCGGGGCTGGAGGTAATCGTCGGCGCAACGCGGGACGCCACCTTTGGCCCCGTTTTGATGTTCGGGCTGGGCGGCGTGTTCGTGGAGGTGCTGAAGGACGTCTCCTTCAGGGTCATCCCCGTGACCGAGGGCGACGCCCAGGAGATGATGGAGGAGATCAGGGGCTACCAGCTTCTTCAGGGCTACCGGGGGCAGTCCGCCGACGTCGCCAGCCTGAGGGACATCCTGCTAAAGGTCTCCGATCTGGTGACGGCCTACCCTGCCATCAAAGAAGTAGACCTGAACCCCGTCTTCGCCTACCCCCAGGGGAGCCTGGTAGTGGATGCTAGGATCATCCTGGAGGAAGCTACTCCGAGGAAGACCACCACTGTGCCCAAGACGGACCTCACCGCGGTGTTCGAGCCGCGAAGCGTGGCCGTCGTCGGGGCCAGCGCCACGCCGCACAAGGCGGGCTTCAACATCCTCCACAACCTGCTGACGCTGGGATACGAGGGCGAGGTCTACCCCGTCAACCCGAAGGCGGGGGAGATTCTGGGCCTCAAGGCGTATCCCGCTGTTGACCAAATCCCCCACCAGGTCGAGACGGCCATCATCGCCACGCCCGCGCGGGCCGCGGTGGACGTGATGAAGAGTTGCGCCAGGAAGGGAGTCAAGGCGGTCATCATCATCAGCTCCGGCTTCTCGGAGGGGAGCGAGGAGGGAAGACAGCTGGAGGGCGAGGTGCTGGCCATCGCTCGCCAAGCCGGCATCCGCCTGGTTGGGCCGAACACCACCGGCATCCTGAACGGCGAGAACCGCTTCACCTCTTCTTTCCTTCCCATCGTCAAGCTGCCCCCCTCCGGAAACGTGGCCTTCATCGCCCAGACCGGCCTTTTCTTGGGCATATTGTTCGAGCACATCCTCTGTTCCGAGCACTTCGGCATCAGCAAGGTGGCTGGCCTGGGCAACAAGGCCGACGTGGACGATGCCGACATCCTGGAGTACCTGGCGGGGGACGCGCAGACCGAGGTCGTGGCCATGTACATCGAGGGACTGGGCGATGGTCGCAGGTTCCTGAAGGTGGCGAGTGAAATCGCCAGGGAGAAGCCCCTCGTCGTCTTCAAGGCGGGCACCACCGAGGCTGGCGCCGAGGCGGCCCTATCGCACACCGCATCCCTGGCCGGCAGGGCCGAAGTCTTCGAGGCGGCCTGCAAACAGGCGGGCCTGTTGAGGGTGCACAGCTTCGAGGAGATGCTCGACGCGGTCAAAGCCTTCGCCTTCCTGCCTCTCCCCAGCGGGAACAGAGTGGCCGTCATTCACTACACGGGGGCGGGCTGCGTCATCGCCGCCGACGCCTGTCAACAGGAGAGGCTTGAGCTGGCCGAGTTTTCGCCCGCGACAGTGGAGGCCCTCAGGGAGATAACACCCGCCTGGCACAGGGTGAGGAATCCCGTAGACCTCTGGCCCGCGATTGAGCGGAACTGGGTGGAGACGGCCTACGGGGTCGCCATCGAGGCGCTGCTGCGGGATGAGGGGGTGGATGCGCTGATAGTCAACCTCTTCGCCATGCCCGGCTGGGAGACCTACACCCCCGACTTCGATTTGCTCCGCGCCTCTGCCAAGCCGGTGCTCTTCTGCGTCGAAGGGAACGATGACCGCATGAGGGAGACGGTAGCGAAGATCGAGGGCCAGGGCTTCCCCGTCTACTCCCAGGTGAACAGGGCCATCTTCGCCCTCTCCCATCTGAGCCAATACTCCCGCCTTCGAAAAAAGTTTTCGCCCCTGGAATGCACTTCAGTTTGGGACTGAAATGCATTTATCGAGGTTATCTCTTGCTTTTCGGTGAGGGTTGATGTATAATGGGGCAAAAGAGGGATTTTGTGCCTAAGGAATTTGCAAGGAGGGAGTGAAGATGGAGCAAGTAGGGCAAACCGCAATCTTACAGGCAGACGCCGCGCCCCTGCGGGCGATTTATACTCGGCTAGATCACCTGGAGAAGGAGATCACTGCTTTGAAGCGGCTAGTGGTGCGATATGCGACCACGCCGAAGACAAAGGCTGTGCCCCTAGGTGGTCTTGCTAAGGGTAGCATTGTCAACGAGGAAGACTTTGCTGAGGCGAAAGCTTGGGTATTACATAAACTTGAAGTAGTCAGCGAGGACATCTGATGTCTGCAACGTACCAGAATGAGCCATACGTGGCCGATGCCCACGCCCTGGTCTGGCACATCGCGAACGACAAACGTTTGGGCAAAGCGGCAAGGGCCATCCTCACTCAGGCGGATCAAGCTCTCGTCCTTGTGTACGTGCCAACCATCGTCTTGGCCGAAGTCATGTATTTGGCCGAGCGCGGACGGATCAATGTGACTTTCTTGGATGTACTGACGGCGGTGAGGGATAGTGCAGGTTATCTGATATATCCCTTTGATGAATTGGTGTTGGAGAAGGCATCCGAAGCGAGGGATATTCCCGAGCTCTTTGATCGTATCATCGTCGCTACTGCCATCCTGACGGAGGCGACGACTATCACGAAGGATGAGACTATCACCGCTGCACAAATCGTGAAAACGATCTGGTAGCCCCGGCTCTTGTAGCTACGCCCAGTGCGACTGCGTTATTGCCGCTGGTGTCTGCCAGAAGGAGGGATTTGAGCTGGCCAAGCTGTCGCCTGCGACGCAAAGAACTTGAGGGGGAATAGCCCATGAAAAAGCCGCTTTGGGAGCCTTCTGAGGAACGCAAAAACCGCGCCAACATAACCCGGTTTATCGGTGTTGTCAACGAAAAATACGGTCTTGAGATTGACTCTTACACCCAACTGTGGAACTGGTCAATCGAAAACATACCGGATTTCTGGGCTACCATGTGGGAATTCGGGGAGATCAAAGCTTCTCGCGGATATGATGAGGTGGTTGATGACCTGAGCAAGTTCCCTGGCGCTAAGTGGTTCAGCGGCGCGAGGTTGAATTTTGCTGAGAACCTGTTAAGGTATAGAGACGACCAGACAGCTTTCATATTCAGAGGAGAAACCTGGAAATCGGCCACCATGACCTACGCCGAACTCTACGACACGGTGGCGCGCCTGGCCAAATCGCTGCGCGAGATAGGGGTTGCCCCAGGAGACCGGGTGGTGGCTTACATGCCCAACCTGATGGAAACGGCCGTCGCCATGCTGGCGGCGACCAGCATTGGCGCCATGTGGGCCTCCTGCGCTATGGACATTGGGCCCCAGGCAGCTTTGGCCCGCCTCGGTCAGGTGGAGCCGAAGGTGCTCTTTACTGCCGACGGTTACTTCTATAAGGGCAAGCTCTTCCACACCCTGGGAAACGCCGCGGAAGTGGCGAAAGAAATCCCCTCTCTGGAAAAGGTTATCGTGGTGTCTTACGCGACAGAGAAGGCCGACATTGGCCCCATGACCAACGCCGCACATTATGAAGGATTCCTGGCCAGGGAAAAACAACCCACCATTCAATTTGAGCAACTGCCTTTTGACCACCCCGTGTATATCATGTTCTCCTCCGGGACTACGGGCAAGCCTAAATGTATGGTGCAGGGAGCTGGCGGCATTCTGATCAATCACCTGAAAGAGCTCCTGTTGTACACCGACTTGAAGCGCCAAGACAGGATCATGTACATAACGAGCTGCAGTTGGATGATGTGGAACTGGTTGCTGAGTTCCCTGGCGGTGGGAGCCACGGTGGTTCTATACGACGGCAATCCTCTTTACCCTGATCCGGGAGCTATGTGGAAACTCATTCAGGATGAAAGAATAACCGTTTTCGGCACCAGCGCAACTTACATCCATTACCTCCAAAAGCAGGGGGTGAAGCCTGGCCGGGATTACGACCTGTCTTCGCTGCAACAGATATCGCAGACCGGGTCTCCTCTTTCCGCCGAGGGCTTTGAATACGTCTATCGGGAGATCAAGCAGGACTTGCATTTCAATTCCATCTCAGGCGGCACAGACATCAACGGCTGCTTCGCCGCAGGCAACCCCATCAGCCCGGTATACGCCGGCGAATTGCAGGGGCCGGCTCTGGCCATGAAAGTGAAGGCGTATGGCGAAGAGGGCAATGCCGTATTCGATCAGCAAGGCGAGCTCGTTTGTGAGGCTCCCTCCCCTTCCATGCCGCTGTATTTCTGGAACGATCCAGATGGCCAGAAGTACAGAAATGCCTACTTCACTTTCTATCCTAATACAAATGTCTGGCGTCATGGAGATTACATCGTGATACACAGCGACACAGGCGGCATGACCGTCTACGGCCGTTCCGACGCCGTTCTGAAGCCTGCCGGCGTGCGCATAGGCACAGCCGAAATCTATGACGTGGTGGAAACGCTGGAGGAAGTCGCAGACAGCCTGGCCATAGGACAGAGCTGGCAGGGCGACCAGCGCATCATCCTGTTCGTGAAACCTGCCAAGGGGCTGTCTCTGACGGAGGAAATGAAAAACACGATCAAGGAAGCGCTGCGGGAAAACGCCTCTCCCCGGCACGTTCCGGCTCTGATCGTAGAAGTGCCGGACATTCCTTACACCTACAGCATGAAGAAGGTCGAAAGCGCCATCACCAACATCGTCAATGGCAGGCCGGTACTGAACAGGGACGCTTTGGTCAATCCAGAGTCGCTGGATTATTACGAAAGGATTCTTCCTGAGCTACGAGGTTAGGTCTGCATTAGCGTCCTGGATGGGTGAAGGTCTCCTGGTCGAACCCTTTCCGCCTCGGTTAGGAGACCGTGGAGGAGGACTTCCCGCGCGATCAAAAGTCATTGATGTGTCAAGGGCGAGGCCCTCCTTTTGTGCCTCGCCTTCTTGTGTTCTCGGACAATGGCTTCTGTCTGATTTTCGCGATTTTGACAAGTCTATCGTTATGAGGTATTATTGAAGCAGGAGTGGGGATGGCTTTGGACAGTGTTAATATCAAAGGCACAAAAGATGGTCTGCTAGTGACCCTGGGCGAAGGGGAGTTGGCGAGTGTGTTGGCTGAACTCGCAGAGCGACTGAGCGGCACGGCCTCATTCTTCAAGGGGGGATGGGTGGCCTTGGCCGTCGGGCGGCGGGAGCTGTCTATCGCGGAGATAGGACACATCAAAGCCCTGTTAGCCCAAAACGAGGTCATCCTGGGGACGGTGATTAGCGAAGCGCCAGTCACTAGAGCTGCTGCGCGCCATCTGGGCCTGCAGACGAGACGCAGTCTCCGTCTCCAACCCCAGCCAGACTGGAGAACCGAAGAGGACTTCAGCGAGGGGGTCTTGATTCGCTGTACCTTGCGCTCAGGACAAGTCATCCGGCATCCGGGCCACGTAGTAGTCATTGGCGACGTGAACGCCGGCGCTGAGGTCGTCGCCGGCGGTGACATCGTCATCTGGGGAAGGCTCAGGGGCACGGCTCACGCCGGGGCCACAGGTGACGACCAGGCCGTCGTGTGTGCCCTGGAACTAGCTCCCACCCAGTTGCGCATTGGCGAACACATCGCTCGCTCGCCGGAGGGGAAACGAAGGCGCAGAACCATACCGGAGGTAGCCTCCATACAGGAGGGGATGATCATCGTTAAGGCGTGGAAGCCTGGCCGCTAGCAGAGGGTCTTCCAACTTCCAACCTCCAATTTCCAATTTGATGACAGATGGATCGCAAGATATGGCGCAACTTTGACTTTGTGCTGCTGGCTGCCACAGTGCTCTTGATCGTCTTCGGCGTAGCCATGATTTACAGCGCTACCCCGGATACGCCGGACCTGCAAGACTTGCCTCGCAGGCAGGCTGTCTGGGCCCTGATAGGTCTGGTTCTGTTGCTATTTGTGGCCGCCATTGATTATCGCTCCCTCGAAAGTTTGCAAAAGCCTCTCTATGCCCTGACCATCATCTCTTTACTCCTGGTTCTCTTGATGGGGCAGGTAACCCACGGGGCGCAGCGCTGGATCTCTGGCTCTT
>SDBU01007330.1_pt1 | contig 12740 bp, 11 predicted proteins | sample 2277071 | NCBI WGS metagenome assembly SDBU01 (sample SAMN10397929, study PRJNA504765) | marine sediment metagenome | isolation source: marine sediment core GS08_GC12, 126 cmbsf | place: Arctic Ocean: Gakkel Ridge, Loki's castle | collected 2008 | reverse complement strand
GGACAGGATCTCCGCATCTCCCAAGACAATGGTGCCTGCGATGGTAGCTGGTGCAGTTGACCCGGTGTTGGGCATGGACATAAATCCCACAGGAATCTCTGCTTCAGCCGCCACCAGGGCAGCATCCATAGCCGCCTCATCCATCGCCAGAGGCGCGATGGTGCAGATCAACAGTGACAGCGGGGGGCTGTTCTTCAATCTTTCTTCGCTTCCAGCCACAACCCGGGCCATTTCAATTGCGTGGCGTGTGGTTATTTCTTCCACTATCGTTGGGGTTTGTACATGTTTGAGGGTGTTATTAAAGGAAGCTTCCAGCTCATGAAGAGAGGGAGAGATGGGATGATCCTGGGCGCTGACCATGGGCCAGTAAAAGCTGATACTGGATAGATAATCAGCTATGCGAGCGGATTTGGCGACATCATCCTTGATGGAGGAGCGAAGCTCTCTGGTCTTGTAATCGATGGTTTTTGTACCGGTCCCATCGGTGGCTTCATAGGTAACCGGTTTTGAGAGGTCCAGATCAAATTCCTCTGTACGGCCGCCCATGGTGTAATAACGAGGCACATGGGAGAGTGCCTTCATGATCACATCCTGAGGTAATTTTACGATCTGGGTTTCAAAATCTACCCGGGCTCCGTTATCGGCATAGATCTTTAATGCCCTTTCCGAAGGACATTTGAACCCGGTTTTTTCCAGGATCTCAAAAGTGCCAGATCTGAACTGTTCCAGTTTTTTATCGGTCAGAATGCGGATTTGATATGAAGGAACCAGGGGTTCGATTTGGGGTGTTGGGGTTGGCATATTTTTATCCTTCGATTTTTCAATCACACCTTAGTCTGAATACAACTTTATTAAGTCTTGATAACTATCCACTCTCCTGTCTCGATATGGAAAGGAGGATAGTTTTTTGGTTTCCTCAACCTGTTCTAGATCTACCTGACAGATGAGGATCTCTTCCTGATCTTTTGAGGCTTCTTTGACAATCATCCCATCCGGGTCGGCTATAAAACTTTTTCCCCAGAAGTTGATTCCCCGCTCACCATTTGGACCAACTCCGCTGGATTGGCCTGGAGCATTTGATGGATCTAATTCAAAACCAACCCTATTGACCGCAGCTAAAAAGCAGGCATTACCAACCGCATGGCCTTGCTGAACGGTTTTCCAGGCATGGTCATAACTTGATCCTTCTTCTTTAACTGAGTATCCGATTGCGGTAGGAATGAAGATAATCTCAACCCCCTGGAGACCTAACAACCTGGCAGCCTCGGGGAACCATTGATCCCAGCAGATCAAAACCCCGATTCTTCCGAATTTTGTGTCGAATACCTTGTAACCAAGGTCTCCCGGAGTAAAGTAGTACTTTTCATAATAATGAGGGTCATCAGGGATATGCATCTTTCTGTATTTCCCAAGATACTTTCCATCAGCGTCCAAAACAACCGCAGTATTATGGTATATGCCAGTTGCGCGTTTCTCAAACAGACTGGCAATCAACACGATTTCCAAGTCTGCCGAAAGCTTACTTAACCGCTGGATAGTTGAATTGTTTTCATTAACCTCTTCTGCGAGATCAAAATGTTTCCAATTCTCAGATTGGCAAAAGTATAGTGATTTAAAAAGCTCCTGAGTGCAAATGATTTGGGCGCCTTTCCCGGCAGCTTCCTTTATGAAATCCACTGTCCTGTCATAATTACCTTTTACATCTTCACCACAAGCCATCTGGATTAAACCGAGAGTTATTTCTCTTTTCACGGGAAACTCCCTTTATCTTTTTTCCTCCCCAGGGGTTGTGGTTGGGTGACACAACCGATTGCGCCGCCGTGTTCAATTAAAGCCACAACTTCAATACCTACAACATCCCGATCTGGGAACTGCTCCCGGATTATGCTTAATGCTGTCTGGTCATCTCGATGACCATAAACAGGTACCAGGACCACTTTATTGGCAATTAAGTAATTGCTGTAAGCAGCATCCGCCAGAGTGCTTTTTCGCCAATCAGTCATTGTTGATGTTTGATGGACTTCAGGCAGCGGCAGTGGAACTAACGTTAATGGCTTTCCTGATTGATCAGTTGCAGCTTGAAGTTCTTCCAGGGATTTTGTAAACATCTTATACCTTGGATCGCTCAGGTTATTGGTCCAGTTGTAAAGAACTGTGTTTTCATTTGTAAATCGGGCAACTATGTCAATATGGGAATCAGTCTCATCTCCCCACTGATCACATTCTCCCCGACCCGCTCCAGTCAGCCAGATAAAGTGTTTCACACCCAGATACTCAGATAATATTTTTTCGATTTCTTCCTGGGTCATCCCTGGATTCCGGTAGGAATCAATGATTGATGTTCTGGTCGCTAAAAAAGTGCCTTTTCCATTGATCTCAACCGCGCCCCCCTCCAAAACCATCGGGACCTTAAAAACGGGGAAATTTTTATTTTCACCAACATGTCCCGGAACTTTGTCATCCAGGTCAGAAGGAAAACGATCTCCCCAGCCATTAAATGTCCAATCAGTTATGGCTGTATCACCATCATTATTAATAACAAATAAAGGACCATTATCCCTGGCCCAGACATCATTGGTGGGGATGATCTGAAAGTCAATATTCGATAAACCAATCTTGTGATATTCAAGCTGATCACCGACATGATCTCTCTGTTTCTCTCCGCTGACGATCAGGTGCACGGTCTCATGTTCGTGCAAAACCTCTACCATATTGAGCCAGATCCGTTCCAATTTCAGTTCATAACCTTTATATACTCTATCCTGAGGCCATTGAAGCCAGGTACCCTCGTGGGGCTCCCATTCAGCCGGCATATAAAAGGTCGATGGATCGAATTCTTTTTTTGTCATAAATATCTCTTCAATTGCTAATAATGCCATTCGTGGATCCAAATTATTTTATTGATGGTTGCTGCTGGGTCACACAATGCATCATGCCGCCAAGCTCTGCCGTAGCCCAGGCAGGGATACCGATGATGTCACGGTCAGGGAAATGTTCAGCAATAATGCTTTTGGCTGTGGAATCCATGACATCCCCATATACTGGCACAAGAACTACGCCATTTGCAATGTAAAAATTTGCGTATGTGCTCAATGATGATTTATTCTCAAAGGGTGGTCTGGTTGATGATCCAAGGGTGGAAAACATAACGTTTTCAGGTTTAGGTAGTGGTATTAATGTTAATGGTTTTCCAGCCTCTGTTGAAGCCTTGTTCAATTCGTCCCGATGCTGCTTTAGATTCGGATAATAAGCATTGGACTCATCATCCGTCCACAAATACATTACTGTCGATTCATCAATAAAGCGAGCACACCCATCCACATGCATATCTGTGTCGCTTCCGACAGCATCGCAAAATTCCCTAGAGGCCCCAGATAACCAGATAATGTGTTTTATCCCGAGAAAATCCTTAATAGCATTTTCAATTTCTGTTGGTTTTTTTTCTGGATTGCGATTGGGATTGATGATTGAACTCCGGGTAGCTATTAAAGTTCCGCTGCCATTGACTTCAATTCCCCCACCCTCAAGGGTTATAGGTGCGTTGAATAGAGGCAACTCGAGCTTCTTGGCAACATTCTCAGGAACTAAGCGGTCTCTCTGAAATGGGTAACGTTCTCCCCAGCCATTAAAATTCCAGGAAGTAACCGCCAGTTCTCCTATCTCATTGATCAGAAAAATCGGACCACAATCCCTTACCCAGACATCGTCGTTTGGAATAATCTGAATGTCAAGATTTTTCTCTTCCAGCTTATAAAAGTTTATTTGATGTTCCAGGTGTTCCTTCCGTAGATCATCAGGCACAATTATATGCACCATCTCGTTCCTCTGAAGAATCCTGGTCATTTCCAACCAGAGATGTTCCAGGTGCAATTGGGAATCCTGATGAGTATCGTTATGGGGCCAGATCAGCCAGGTACCCTGGTGGGGTTCCCATTCTGCTGGCATCCTGTATCCCGAAGTTCTGGGAGTATCATTTTCCACAATCAGCTCCTATTTTTGCAGCCTTGCCGCTTCTTTATCTGCCGCTGCCAGGATTCGTTTCAACTCTTTTAATTTTTCCTCTGGCAAGGGCTCGGGGTGATGAGTTTCATTGATCCGGTTGAATTCTTCCAACGCGACTTCACGGGAAGGTCTTCGCTGATCACCGAGATATATTTCATTTGTGACCGGGGATAAGAAAAAATCGCGGATATGTTTCCGGGTATGTTTCTGCCGCAAGAAATGGGATCCCGGTCCCACGGATTTAATCACATCCAGTGCCAGGTCTGACTCATCAAACTCGATCTCTTGAAATAGCTTATAAACTTCCAGGCAGATCTCATGATCCAGAATGATCTGCTCGGGATAAAGCAGCATGGAACCATCCAGCATACCAAGATATCCGCAGATCTCACCCCCGCTTACAGGGATGAATGCCGCACCCATCCCTGTCGCACTGCCGGAGTACCAGCCAATGTCCTTGGCATCACAGCTGGTCCCTCCACCTCCCAGACAGGGTACGTTCCAGTTGTGAGCGATTTGTACTGTGCTTGTACCAAAGGGAAAATCCACTCCTGTCACATATCCTCCTGTGCGGGGGTGCATCAGGGAGACTTCAATTGAGTGGAATACCGGCGCTCCCGGATGCGCTAATTGCATCAGCACCATGGCGCTGACAACTTCAGCATCACCTGATACCATGGCACCCCAGGGTGTAGCCGGCGCAGTGGATCCCATGGTTGGCATGGCCATAAAACTGGTGGGAATTCCTGCCTCAGCATACACCAGGGCAGTTTCAATGCCGTGCTCATCTTGAGCAAGCGGTGCAATGGTGCATATATTAGCGCAGATCGGCGGGCGTTTCCTTCGTTCAGCATCAGAGCCAGACACAACAGTTGCCATTTCCACCAGGAAAGGTGCCAATTCCGGATATACTGTTGTACCTCCCCTGACATGTTTCAGCGTGTTGGTCAATCCAGCATGGCATTCATGCAGCGGTGCCGTTAATCCATGATCCTGGGCACTCACTAGGGGCCAGAAGAAACTGATCAATGGTAAGGCATCACAGATCCGGGCCATCCTGGCGACATCTTCCTTGCGGGAGCGGCGTTCCTTCCTGGTTTCCAGGTCAATGACCCGGGTACCACAGCCGTCAGTAGAAAGATAGGAGTGCTTTCCATCCAGAACTAAATCAAACCGCTGCTCACGACCCCCCAATACAAAAGACCGCGGCGCTGTTGAGAGTGCTTTTTCTACCAAATCCGGTGAAATCCGCACGATTTTTGTCTCCCAATCCACATCAGCACCATGGTTAGCAAATATCTTGAGGGCTTTTTGGGATGGGAAACGCACACCAATATCCTGCAATATGAACAACGTGCCCTCTTTGAGGGTATCAAGTTGGGACTGGGATAATACCTCATGTTTGATTGTGGATGGGTATGCAAGAATATCAGGTGTAATGGATACCATGAGTTAACTCCTGGAATGAGTAAATATTTTTCTACTCCTGTTAATTATTTGTTCCTAATTAAGCCTTTAAATTTTCATCCGCGATCGCTAATATCTGGTCGATTTCTTTCTGAACATTTTTATCAGGCGGTTCAGGATGGTGATTTTCCAGAATCCATTTTACTTTTTCACGGGCGTAATCAACTGGATGACGATATTTGCCCATCTCATCTAATTGGTGGATAACACTTCGGACCATTCCTGTTCGCATATGTTTTCGGGTATGTTTTTGACTTAAAAAGTGCCCTCCTGGCTGGACGGCATCGATCACATCGACTGCCAGGGTATCAGGATTGACTTCTATATCAAGCAAGGCATATCGAGCCCGATGATAAATATCATCATCGAGAATGATGGCCTCGGGGTATAACAAAGTGTAGGTATCCCTCAAACCAATTCCGGTGACTATCTCTGCTCCCGCCATGCCAACCAGAAGAGGATCTGTGGCCACTTCAACAGCTGATCGCCAGCTGTACAGTTCGGGGGATTCAGTACCAAAGGCACCACCCAGGGCAGGCATCCCCCAGTGGTGGGCCATTTCCACAGGGGCGTAACGTGCCCGGGAATCCAACGGATATCCCACATAAGCTGCCGTTCGGGGATCTGCCCACGCGTGGAGAATAGAGTGAAATACCGGTGTGCCAGGGTTTGCCAGCTGCATTAAAACAGTGGCGCTGATGACTTCGGCATCTCCTATTACCAATGCACCAGCATATGTAGCCGGCGCAGTTGTACCCAGAGTAGGCATTGACATCACCACGATCGGGATCCCAGCACCTCCCAGAATCAGGGCACCTTCAATAGCTTCCTTATCCTGGACCAAAGGGGCAATTGTGCACACAATCAACGAAATAGGAGGTCTCCGGCGAACCTCTTCCTTGCTGCCCTGCAGCACGGTTGCCATCTCCAATACGTAACGGCACATATCCTCACCCATCATGGTGACACTCTGGTAATGTTTGGAATTATTCCGCCAGGTGACATCGATTTCGTGCAAAGGGGAGGTAACTCCGCAATCCTGGGCACTGACCATTGTCCAACTGAATGCCATGGACGATAAATAATCATTTATCCTGGCCATCATACCTACATCAGCTTTCCTGGATGCCCTGCGTTCTCCTGTCCTGGAATCAATTACATTGTGACCACAGCCATCGTTGGTAAAGTATGTAACACCTTCTTGAAGTTGTAGGTCTAGCTCAGGATCACGAGCTCCCAGCGTGAAATAACGCGGCACAGTTGAAATTGCTTTAATTACCAGGTCGCGAGGGATTTTAACTATTTGCGAATCATGGTCAACATCTGCTCCATGTTCAGCGAAAATTTCCAGCGCCTTTTCAGACAGGAATTGGACCCCTGTATTCTCGAGAATAGTGAAGGTAGCTTCTTGCAGGTTATCCAACTGCAGATCATCCAAGAAGTTATATAAATGAGTTGTTCTCAGAGGTTCAATTGGAGGACGTTCCATCCAAACAACTCCTAAACTGGCGCATCCATCAGTCTGTAAGCGACATCAACCGATGAGATTGCATCTTCGGCGTAACCGTCAGCACCAATTTCTTCGGCATATCTCTCCGTAACCGGTGCTCCACCTATCATAACTTTCACTTTGTCTCGCAATCCGGCGCCTTCGAGTGCTTCGATGAGTTTCTTTTGCTGAAGCATGGTAGTTGTAAGGAGTGCGGAGGCACCGACAATATCAGCATTGTTTTCTTCTACAGCTTTAACGAAAGCTTCTGCAGTTTGGTCAACACCTATATCAGTAACTTGAAAACCATTTGCAGTCAGCATCGTGCCCACCAGGGTCTTTCCGATTTCATGCAGGTCCCCTTCAACAGTTCCCAGCACTACCCTGCCGACTACTTCTCGCTCCTGCCCACCGACCAGGGCAGGTTCCAGGATCTCCAGAGCAACTTTCATAGCATCGGCTCCCATGATTAGCTCAGGTAAAAAATAATCTCCTTTTGAGAATAAATCACCCACTTCCTGAATTCCAGGCATCAAACCAAGATTGATGCATTTGAGAGGATCCACTTTCTGATCCAAAGCTTCTTTGGCAAATTTCTCGGCATCCTCGGATTCCCCCTCAATCACAGCCTGCTTCAGATTGTTATAATGTTCTTCTGACATTTTATTCTCCTTTATTAGCTATCGGTTTGTAAAATGATTTCCTCGTTCTTCGGTGATAAATCCAGGTAATAGTTTATTTCTTGTCACTCATTGGTATACATATATATAAATCAGGTTGTACTTTCAAAATTAAAACCTGGTAAATAACGTCGCATGATACGCTCAAGTTCCCCTTCTACTTTGGCTTGTAAAGGAAGAGGTTCGTGGGTTTTCAGGATTTCCTGTGCTTTTCGAGTGCAAATTTGGGCAACTGTTTCATCTTTTTCCAGCCAGGTATCATAGGTATCCCGGCTGATAATTTCAGGATACCAGTGCCGGCGGTAATTCTTCCGGGTGTGTGCAGTTGACATGAAGTTCCCCCGGGGAGTTAATGATTTGATCAGTTCAACCTCCTCACCGGGATCATGGATGGTGATCCCCTGCCACATCCTGCGGACCCCAGCGATGATCTCATTATCAAAGATCAGCTGCTGGTAGGATATTGTGGATCCCGCATCAGTTGCGCCGACCCCATAAATGATCGAAGCTCCCTCTTGAAGCAGCGGGATCGCGGTGGTGACTTTTTCAAATCCGGCCTGGGCGTCCAATTCTTTCGCATCAGATGAGAGGCCGCCACACATGGAGGCCATACCATAATGATTGGCCATGATGGCGGCACCTGAGTTGATCATGCCCCGTTCAGGCGCGCCTAGGGCGAGCAGCCCGGTTTTCATATCCAACACAGCCGACACGCTGCCATAAAGAAGCGGTGTCCCCGGAAATAAAATTTGCAGAACAACCATCCAGGCCAGGATATCCGTATTGATGACAATCAATTCTCCCAGCAGAGTTACCGGCGCTGATGCCCCCCCCATCGCCATGCTTAACAAGGTGATTGGCACACCAAATTCCGCCCACTTTAACATGCAGTGAATGTTCTCGGGTGTAAAATAACCCGGACTGATTGGGCAATACAGGGTCGCAAAATTGGGTTTGGACTGGAATTCCTTTTTCCCCCCCGCAACGGCAAACAACATTTCGGCTGCGGCCTCAACACGATCGGGTGAGAGTGTGCGGTGAACTACTGGTTTGGTGGTGCAGCGTAATAATTCCGCAATTTCCACCAGATCCGAATATTCTCCCATGTCGGTCGCGGTCACCGTTGGGCGGACGATATCAACCTGGGAAAGTGCATCCTGGATGGTGACGATCTGCCTTACATCCTGCCTGGTTGAGTTCCGGTGCTGTCCGGTTTTCAGGTCAAAAACATTTACAGGGGTACCTGCTCCCATAAAACAAGATTCATTCCTGAACTTCCCGAGAGCCTGACCGCCCCTGTCGAATAACATAAAGTCTTTCGGTAAATCTTTGAGAGTGGACTCCAACAACTCTGGCGGGATCCTTACCATCTCCGATTCCAGGTCAACCTGAAAGCCAGCAGCTTCCAGCCTGATCAAGAGGTCTTTATCAGGCACACAAAATCCAACTTCGTTCAGAATCTTTACTGACTCTTCATGGACAATATTTGCGATGGTTTCAGAATGGGTCAGTTCTTTCACAATTTTTCCCAGAAAGTCAATCAAACTCAAAAATAATCAGTTATTTATCTTCCCCATTATGTTCAATATATTGCTGGGCAAAACCAGGAGGACTGGCTTCTCCCCAACGATAGGATAGTTTATGCATTTTGAGCATCATGAATGGTTGTGTGCGTTCAATACCTTCAATCTGCTGTAATTCATCATTGAGGAAGGAAACGAAATGGTCCCGATCCCTGCAATAAACTTCCGCAAACAGATCATATTCCCCGGCAGCCTGGAATAAATAGGAAACTTCGGGCAGCTTGGCAACTTCATCTGCAATGGAGGAGACCAGGTTGGCTTGGACTGATATGCCTATCATGGCTGCTTCTTCCCAGCCCATATTATGCGCTTCCACGATGGCAACAATCTGCATTATTCCTTTTTCTGTGAGCTGTTTTACGCGGCGACGGACCGTACCCTCGGTTGTGCCCAGTTTTGCAGCAATGGTTGTGAAAGGCAAGCGGCCATCATACTGAAGTAATGAAATAATCTGACGATCTAGATCATCTAACATACTTAGATTGTACTGATATTCGTAATAATGTCAATAGCTTTAGCGGTAAATCGCAACAATGGCCACCTAATTCTGCGATATTTTGGGTTTTTCGAGGGTTATACTTTAGGATAGAATCAGAACTATATACTGACCTGGGAAAACATCTTTACCAGAAACGAGGGAAATAGCATGGCAAAAAAGGATTACTGCTTAGATAAAGAACCGGCCAACAAGCAGCGCTTAGTTGAATATGTCCAGGATGATCAATGGATTATCGATTTCTTAAAGGAAACCAAAATCGGCCATATTGCCACGCGGTGGGAAAATCAGCCCTTTATCACACCAAACACATTCTATTTTGATGAGGACCGCAAGGAGATCATCTTCCACTCCAATATTGTCGGACGGGTGAGGGCAAATATTGAAAGGCATCCCGAAGTGTGTTTTGAAGCCAGCGAGTACGGCCGCTTCCTGCCATCGAATATCGCTCTTGAGTTCAGCATGCAATATGAAAGTGTGATCTGTTTTGGAAAGATCCAGGTAATAGATGATGCTGAAGAAAAAAAGATGGCCCTCTACAAATTGATTGAAAAATATTTTCCAGAAATGAATCCTGGCGAAGAATATCGCCCCATCACAGAAAAAGAACTTAAACGAACTTCAGTTTATGCCATAAAAATCGGGAGTTGGAGCGGCAAGCGAAATTGGGAAGATACGGCTGAGCAAAGCGACAAGTGGAAACCATTAAGTGAAGAGTAGTTTGAGCAAGTTAAATGAGCATAACTTGTTCGCCTTTTTTATCCAGAGAACATAATTTCTTAAATTAACCAAACATTGAATAGCGTATCCCAAGCGAAATACTGTTTGTAAGAAAATCCAGGGATAAAGATTCCACAGTTTCCAATCCTGGATTGGATTCTGATGATTCTATTGAGAAGTGTCTGTTAACTAATTTTTTAGGCCTGTGTGATTTAACTTCTTCCGCCCCCTTTTTGGTCAGGCACCCGCGGTAAGCAGCTAAAATACCGACAGAAGAAATAGGAGGCGGAATCGCAGTCCTACAATACCGCAGAGGTGCTGGTCTTGCCCCTTAGACGCGCACAGTTAACTCGAAACCGCCTTCGAACGGGACCGTCATCGTGCGGAACCGATTCCTCGGGTCGTAAACGAATTCGAAGTAGTCACGGTATTCAGCGGCGTCCACTGCAGTGTTGTCGCAGACCACGATGGCCCCGGGACGCAGACTCGGGGACACACACTTGAGAGCGGGCAGGGCCACTTCCCAAGTGTCAACCAGCATGAAGTCCACCGTCCCGCCAACGTCTTGGAGCGTTTTCCGCAGATCGCCTTCGCGGAGATCAATGAATTCGTTCAGCCCCGCCTCTTTGAAATTCGCAAGAGCGATTTCCACCTTCTTGGGTTCGTACTCCGTTCCGATGACCACTCCGTTCTCTACCTGATTGTCCCGCACAGCGGCCGCCAGATAGAGAGTCGAAACTCCGAAAGACGTGCCTGCTTCCACGATACGCGTCGCTCGCAAGGAACGGCAAAGCAGATAGCAGAACAACGCCTTATCTCGGTCAAGCGCGACCATCTTGTCCGAGAGGAAGCGTTGCATATCGTCGTCGTAGAAGTTTTCCTGATCAATTGCGATCACTTGCTCTCGTCGCGCGAAGTACGCATTTGTCTCGTCGATTTGTAAGTCACTCTGCGCATGCAGACGATCGAGCAAAACCTCGAGTTTTGGGTCGTTCAGCGGGGATTCCATATTGCGCTTCTCCTTCCGGCGAGCGCAGGACATGCACCGTTCTGAATCACGGATAATCTTACCCAGCGCCATTATTGTCGTTTAATGCTTATCCCACAAGGTCATAAATTGGTTAGATGCCATGCCCCAGTATTTATACCACTCTCTCTGTTTGTGCAGGTTGATAAAACAAGGTAGAGGGAACCATGATTGTTTCTGGAACCGGCGGTCGATAACCCAAAACGCTGTGCGGTCGAATGGTATTGTATTCCGTCCTCCAAATCTCAATCAAGACCCTGGCCTCTTTCAAAGAATAAAAGATTAATCCATTCAACAATTCATCTCCCATTTTCCCATTGAATGATTCAATATATCCATTTTCCCAGGGACTGCCCAATAAAGAGTGGTTTGATTTGCAGCTTTACCAGCCAGCTGCCTATTTTTTAAGTGATAAATTGACTAAAAATACCTCTGAGTTAAAAAATTTATTTTTTCCCGCACCCATAGCTCTATGGATAGAATGCCTAATTTGATGCCAGACGCCGTTTCCGTTATTAAACAAATCAATAAATTCTACCACCGGCAACAATTATTACTTAACTATTTCGGGGAACGGCACAGCCGGTTCCACCTACCCCAAAACTCCTGTGTTGGGGTAGGTGGATGAGGATTGGGTTTTCCCCTTCCCGCGGATATCCAATACCGGGTGGTGAAAAAATAATTGACTCATAATCCCAGGGAGTAGTTGTTTTTCTTTTCCAGGGAGACCTACACCGTCCATTGTGTCTACGAGATGGGGGAATCTCAGTGCAGTCAGTCTATAGAATCTATCTTGTCCACACTATTTGCAGCATGACTGCAACAGAAGATCAAGAATACTAACCAGGAAAGACGGTTCGAGATCTGCCTAACACTCTTGTGTTGGGATAACATGGCGGGGTTTGGATTTTTCCCCTCCCGCTTATCTCTAACAGCGTCCATAAAAAAGATCCACCTGGATAAGGTGGATTTCTATTTACTTTCATCCAGTTGCCCCTACGGCCTTGTGAGTGTTCCGCGTAATGGATATCATCACTTCACGCCATGAGATCCAGCCCGGATCTGGGTGGATAATGGACCTGAGTTGGTTTCTCAAACCATGGCGGAATGGATAAAAACCCATGAAGTTGAGTTGGTGTTGTTTGAACTGTGGAAACCAGCTTAGAATGATCATGCCGAAGTTTTTATCCTCATTGATTAAGAGGACATCCTTGGTACCTATTTGTTCCCTTCTCTTCAAGGAGTATGCACTATCATAGAGGAGTGGATCAAGGAA
>SDBU01007329.1_pt1 | contig 12740 bp, 6 predicted proteins | sample 2277071 | NCBI WGS metagenome assembly SDBU01 (sample SAMN10397929, study PRJNA504765) | marine sediment metagenome | isolation source: marine sediment core GS08_GC12, 126 cmbsf | place: Arctic Ocean: Gakkel Ridge, Loki's castle | collected 2008 | reverse complement strand
TGAAAGGAAACTTTTTACTAACTGATGGAGGGTCCATTCTATTGACCCAATGATATAACGGAACACCACTACCTTCTTTAGGAAAATATCCTGAATAAGCACCCGTTACAATATTTCCATAACAAGGAAAAGTAATTGCAGGATAAGATGTGACACAATTTGAGCATGTGATACCATTTTCTGCAATTTTCTTTATGTTTGGAAGTTTTCCCTCATCCATCCATTTGAACAGATGTTCAGCACGAACATCATCTAAAATAATTAGAATAGCTTGGTTAACCTTAGCACTTCGAGTCATATTTATCTAATATTTGATAATAATTTATATAAATTTAAAATAAAATAATGATGTAAAGAATTTGTGGGGACAATAATCCTTATTCCATGCATTCTTGGACAAGTTGGCGGAAAAATTTGAATAATTCATTTGCGGGGATTTTATTCATTACAAAACTAACGTCTGCTGCGGTCGGAATAAAGCTTGAATCATAAGTCACGCCAAACAGCGGGGGATATATTAATAACCTACTCATCTTTTCAATACCGGAATAATTCTTAAATCCAAGGTTTATTCTTAGTAAATTATAGCTAAACACATCTCTCAACGATAAATTCTTAAAATATGCTCCTTCCTCTTCAAGTTTCTCTTAAATTGTTTAATTCAAATAAGTTCTCAAAATACCCATCGAACTTTGAAATGTATCGGTGCATGTCCCATTCTTTTTTAGAAATGACACCCATTGCATGGTCTTCAAATCTAGGAATACGCACTTTTGGAAAGCGGTAAAGGTATCTCCCCTTTAGTGTTGGTATCCAGCCTATAAAATCACTAAGCTTTAATTGCTTTAAATTGGATTTACGGGCACCCATGGATACTTCCTTCTAACCTTATTAAATTTTTTTTTTTTAATACCTATAAAGTCTGTTAGCTGTGTTTGGTGGATATTGGCTCAAGTAGAATTATTTTTTACTAAATTTCTGGATATAATCATCAATATCTATCTTTGAAAATCTATCGAGATCTTTTTTATGTCGTGTCTGCTTCGTCCTAAATTCTAAATCATAGGCTTCCCTATCTTCCTTATACAATTCAAAAACTTCCTTCCAAAAGCTGATTTTCTCATCCCTTAAAGATTTTAACACTTCTCGGATGCAATCCACTACTGAATCAAGATCACCTTTATAACCAATATCGAACTCAAATGATCGTGGTTTTAAATTACTTTTGTCTTTTAGTAGTTCCACAAAATCATTTGGTAAAAAAAAACGAAATTTTTCCATTTTTTGAATATATCTATCTATTGAGTGTCCAAGACTTCCTTTATCATCAAGATGATCCAAATTAAATCTTTTAAATAATAAGTCTTGAATATCACTAGCATAATTGTCCTTTAAACTTTCACTTGTAATTAAACTAAATAACGAAAAAAGACATTTACACCCTAACTCGGTTAAATAGCAGCTAGAACGCCATCTATCTCGAATTGGTAAATTTTCTTGATTAGTAACATGAATTGAAACATCAAAACCCCGATCAGTAAAAGGTGAAGAACTTTTTTCCTCTCTCATAATCTAGTAAAATTAAAAAAATAATTTATTAATATACTATATCTTAACTTGAATATTTAAATTTAAGATCTCTATATTTTTTCTAACCAATTATCTAAATAACGCCTTGAGTGGCGTTCTCTCAGAAAATCCCTCTGATACTGAGGATTATAATTGTTCCAATGCTCTATTGCACCCTTAAAGTTTCCATCTTTGAACATTCTCCACATATCGAGGAATTTGTCTTCCCAATATTGTCGTTCGAAGCGTCTTTCCGCTCTATTATTCTCTATATCGCCATTTAGATTTGGTTTGCCATTTAAACAAGCAAAGTTAGAATATTTATTCTCATGATCTACACCATATAATGTCTTTCCATTCTCGTCATGAAGTACATGATGTAATAACGCGTTATCAAAAGATATCTTTTCACCTGTCATCCAGCTACGGCCGCCGGTCATTGCGTAAGTTATAGTAAGCGCCATATGATGTTCTTGACTTCCGGATTTCACTACTGCAGTATCTGAAACTCTATCCCCTGAAAGTAGTTTAAACTTATTAAGATAAAAATCAAAATCAAGAAAACTTATACCTCTTGTCTCAGCAAATAATTCAGTCCACTGAACAGCCATATGGTCAGAACTTATTCCCTCCCCAGCTAGGACTTCTAATAATCTTCGAGGAAACCAATCACCTGGGTTCTTACCTGGTCCAAAGACATAATGACTCAGATAATCACTAATACGTGAGTGAGTTACTTGTTTACTGAACTTTCTAAAACTATAGAATCCATGCTTCTCTGAAAGAATATATAGGGAATCTAAGACCATATTAACTGCTACCGGAGATAAACTCCGAGTCTGCCTTATAAACTCTCTACGGATGACTTTTTTACTCTCAAAAACTAGATCTTCAAGAACGGCCTCACTCGGCATAAACTTGAGTTTTGCGTTTGGCTTCATCTTAGAAACAAGATATTCCAAGGTCCATAATTGATCTAGATCCTTCACGGAGGGATTAGGAGTCTTAAGCAGAGTTATAGCTTTTTCTTTATCACCGAAAATTATATTAGAAAATTCAGCCACTTTGTAAGCTATACCGGTCTTCTCATAAAGAAATGAGTACAAAGAATAAAGCATACCCGTTCTATAACCGTTACTTGTCATGTATTCATTGACGATCTCACGAGCTACGTCTTCTCCAAGAACCTTAGAGAGAGAAGGTTGAATATTAGCAGCAAAACTTGAGAATTTAATCATTGGTGCCTTTGTTCTCTCCCCCAATTCTCGCCTAGCTACATACCTCTCATACCTTTGCATTGTATCAGAGAAGAAGTTCCCTCCCATTCCCAACAGCTTCGATAGTTTATACATAGGAATGGGTCGATTAATGTTTTTAATCTCCAGAACATCCCCGAAAATGTCAGATAAATCTTTTGGTATTTGGGTACTTGGATCATTATAAATTTTTATTATTTCGTTGGAAATCCTAAAGTATAAATTTTCAAATTCATTGTGGCTATCATCCATAATTGTATTTTCAACTACATTCTCATTCTCAACTTCTTTCTCAACTTTATTTACATTAGAAATAATATTTTTATCACCCATATAGAAAACAGCGACATCGGCGATTAATCCTTCTTCCCAATTAAACTCCTCCCCTTTAACAAACTTTTCCTTAAGCACGGTTAAAACTTCCCAATTGAAGGCCCCATCAACAATTACTTTTTTACCATTATATAGAATAGATTCTAAAAATGTCTTAGCTCGTGCTACTTTATCCAAATTTAATTCAGTCTTTTTCAATGGCTTTGTAGGTTTCTCAAATTCAAGACCGAACAACTCTGCGTGTAAGGCTTTTCTTACAATTTGGTCATATAGTGCAAACGCTCCTTCCTCGGCATCAATACTGCTTTCAGTTATTTCACCACTGATATCATCCCGTACAGATGAGGGATCTGGCTTCCTTCCTTTAGAAATAGGAGCTAGTAGGAGTTGGTCTTGAGGTTTTAAAATAGTATCAAAATTTTCTGAATCCACTATTTTAGAATTAATAGCTATAGAGTAATCCATTACATCAATTTCTAAATTTTTAAATAAACTAAGTATCGATATATCTTTCTTGACAGAGAATTCATGTATTAAACTAATACTTCCACCAGGACCGTCGGTTTGAGTTAACCATCGCTCTTTGAATGATTTATCAGAATCTACATTTCCAAAATTTTCAAAATTCGCTATTTTATTAAATTTTTCTGCAAGCAGATTTCGTTGGACTGATTTTGGATTTGGATTGATTCGTGGAGCACCAGCAATAGAAGGTGCGATGTTTGTCTCGGTAGTTGTACTTAATTTTTGCAGGCTTCTAAATATGCTGTTAAGAGCTTCTCCATCGATATTAGAGGGCTTTTTCATTTGATTTTCCATATTTTTTAAATTCTCATAGAAGTTGTTTTCTCCGTAGGCTTTAATGATTCCATCTTTTCTATTTGCGTGGGATCTAGCTTTAGCTTCTCCGTAAATTCGTGGTGCCATATTTGCTGTTGTTTTAAGGGCTTTGTTTAACCCTAGAAGCGCAAGAAAGGATGATCCTCCGAAAAAGAGGGAGGCTACTGTCATAACGATTATTCTGAACGTTCCAGCATTCATAAGTTTTTGCCATGTACTCATTTCTGCCCGTTTTTGTTGATATTCTTGTGTTTTCTGTGCTAACTCTTGCTTCATTTGGGTAAGAATAGCGTTCTTTACTTCAGTATCTCCCGAGAGGCGCGCCGAAGCAATTGAGAGCACTGATCCAAGGCTGGTCTTGCCTTCCACTTTACCTAAAGAGATCTGGCTTAATGCGCCACCTACTTCTCTTTTAGATGTCCACAGAGAGGATAACCAGAACCCGAGGTCTTCAGTTCCGCCTATCAGGTCTACAAAATTTTCGGCTATTGCTTCTTTGAATCCGTCTTCAATAATTTCCTGAAATACTTCTTTAATGGGGGCCATGATAAACTGGCCTGCGAATTGAGTTAGTAGTGCTTTAACAGTTCCTACTTCTGCTTGCGCTAAAAATGTTTTGGTCCCCATTATTGCCCATGAACCAAGGAAGACAAGAGGTGCACTGATAAGAGTTGACCAGAATGTAAGAGTCTCGGTATAGGCAATCTCGGATATCATATTAGCGGTAACTTCGGCATATGTGTACTGATTGAAATAATCCATTATTGCATAGGATGTTGCTTGGGCTAAGGCTAAGCTATTTGTTTCGGTTGTATTGTCAGGGACAAATCGATCAAAAAAGATGTGGATGTCGAAATATATGGTAGTTAAAAATAGATCTGCTTGCTGCAGTTCTGTCTCAAATTCCGAATACTGCTCGGATACAATTTCCTCTAAAGATTTTGTAAAGTAGAGATTTCCATCTTCTATTGCGTAGTATGATTTATTGATAATAATATCTCTTGCAAAATAAATTGGGAGTATTCCTAATTGTTTCAACATATCGATTGAAATATATTGGATAGGATATTCAAATTCTTTGTTGATTAATGGGATTTTAGCCTTATACCCAACTAATTGTTCCACATGAGTTAATGTGTATGGATTTATCCCTTTTGTATTATTATAATCTTTGGTTTGAACAGTAATAACTAAATGTCCCGGAGTAGGTTGGATTTTACCATATCTTTCTTTGCTTAGGACAACTGGTTTGTAAAGTACAGATAAAGGTAATGTTAAACCCTGAGTAGTGCCATTAATGAATCGGTATTCTGGCCTTCCGTCAATTGTGGTGGGGATAATGGTGTCAAGTTGATTGTTAGATATTTTTCTTACTTTTGTCTCAAGGAAACCTAGTGTATTTGCATAACTCTGGGTATATGGATGGAAGACATTTTCTGTATTTTTATAAACATAATTGGGGTACTTGTTGAATGATGATAGTTCACTTGTGAGATGGCGGTAGTCGAGGTTCATATCGTCAAAATCAAGGGCGGTGTAGGTATCGGGGTTAGATTCTCCCATGTCTTGGAAGTTTTCCCAAAGAAGGCCTAAGAAGCCGAAACTAAACGCCCCAAGCATACGAGCATAGTTAGGTGGACTTACCAATGCTTCTGCAGTATACATATTTCCAGGTTCTCCTCCACTTACTGCGGTATAATAGCCTCCTGGATGACCAAGTAATGCTGCTGCCATACTATCTTTCAGCCCTACCCGATCAGCAACAGATCTTTCATTGAGTGAAACAGGGTCTCGCTGTTCAATTGAAATAGGTGTGAAAGTTTGGGAACGTGACTGCGATTCTGCTTCTTTTAATTTCATATCAATTGAAAATTTGGTCATTAATGTATATACGGCAAAATAAGCTAGATGCGCAAGGGGGGTTCCTGTTGTGACAGTGATGGCAATTATGGTCGCGCTTACAAATGAGGCTACAGCTGACATAAATACTTGTTCTGCTATATCAGCTAGTAGCTTCGTTCTATAAATATCCCACGCTTTGTTATAAGCCTTGTGTCGTATTTCATAGAACAATTCTGAAAATTTGCTATTTTGTTCGCTCTGGGATATAAGTTTAAATACTTCAAATAATGTATCTTTCGCCTTGAGGTTGTATTTATCGAGAGGAGACTCATCTTCTCCTAAAAGAGCAATATCTTTGAGCTTATTAAAATTATAGATCCAATCGGTTCCAAATTGTGTGGACTCGGAAGCTAAGTTGCTAAAATCGGATACAGAGGTCACTGTTGTTCGTAATTTTTCATATGGAGCAAAATCATGAATTCCGTCGTTATTAAAACCAATTGACATAACATCGTATACGGGAGCGCCGAATCTATTGGTTCTAGAATATTTGACAACATAGACAGTTTCATAATAACCATTTTGGTCACTATCTACGTAGAAATAGGAGCCACTTGTTTTTGCTGTCCCAGAGGCAAATGATTCAATATCAGAAGTATAATAGACTCCGCCAGGAGGTGTAATAAGTACACCTTCCACTTCAAATTCAACCCAGCCATTATCATCTACTTGAGCTCTTGAAGTTTTGCCGTAATCATTATACAACGAGAAACGGTTAGGAATTCTAATATGTATTGGTATTTTTGGTTCAAAGGCATTGGTTGTATAGGAATCCTCCTTGTCTATAAAGTTTATAACTTGTAATGAGTCAAATTGGGTGGGAATGTTATCTGGACCCCATGTACCGGTTTCCCAAGTAATATTTGCAGGGTGTGCATAAGGCAATTCGGGATCAAATAATACGCTATATTCTTGCCCAGTCTCGATATTGGTGACTTTATGCTCTGTCGATACATCTGTAAAGAAGGATTCTAGATCTTCAACCTCGTAATTTTCAAAGACATCACGATAAATTCTTTGCTCTTCAATTTCTCCCTCATTCCAATCTATTACTGTTATTGAAGATTGTTCGAAACTATCAATAAAGGAGGTGGTTGTATTCTCGGTGAACTTTCTGTAAGTAGCACGTAAAGTCAGAGCATTTACTTGAACTATTATATTAGCTTGACTAAAATTACCTGATTCTAAGTATTCTGATTTTAACTCCTCATTGAATACAGAATCTTCAGTGACTCCAGTAAATAATGAAACAATACTTCTTTCTACGTATTCAGCTAAGTAAGTAAATACATCTTGAAATTTTGCGGCAAGGATTGTCTTTTTGTATTCTGTAATTTCATAGTAAACACCTGTTTTTTTACTTTCGAAGTCAATTTGAGAATCGGCAAAACCATCTCGGTCTGCATCTGATTTAATGCTGTAATAGGAAGTTTGAGTATATTCCTCCTTATTTATTAATTGTTGAGTTGATTTTTGAGCCCAGTAATCGACATCAGGGAGAAGCATTTTAGCTATATGGAGTGGTAAAAGGGGTAAGGAGAGTACGATCTTTACAAGCTTTCCAAGATTGAAATCGTAGTGAGCAAACAGAGTATCTTCAATATCAAACCACTTAGTTCGTTGTTCTTCTTGTAGTTCGCGTGAGACACTTATTTCTTGATTCTTAAAGTCTTGGATTATAGTGTACCAGTAAATCTCATTTGGGTTCTCCGGATCATCAATACCATATCTAACTATATCAATAACTCCATCTTTATTCACATCGATCGTCTGCTTATAATCTGGCTCACCGTCCATATCGATATCTGCGGTATAGATTATTGAGCTTTCATCTTTATAAATTTCAAAGTGATCATATAATTCAGAAGTATAACCAATTAATTTTTTATTTGCATTACTCATATCAGGATTTCTGTTATAATCAATCGGTTCTAATAGCGTTGTCTCACTTGTAATACTTTCTGAACTTTCGGAAAAGAGAACTGAACCTGATTCAGCTGAATATTGATAATCAACCTCTAAATAATTATAGAAAGTATCCTTTATATCAGAAAGATAGGTTAAGTTAAATGTATCTTTCATGTAAATTTCAGAATATTTTGAAATTGGACCGTATGAAAAGTTAACAATAGCCATTATTTGATCAAAAGTATCAAGTAGTCCATCAGCAGAATTTAGATCAGTAATATTGAGTTCGTTAGTAGATTCGTTAAATACAACGGTGAAATCAGCATTATCGTTTAAAATTTCAGTTCCGAAAGTCGTAGTTAAACCAATTACTTTATAGAGGCTAATATTTACAAAATCATCTTCGAAAATAAGGTCGCCAATATCAAATGTGTGAATGTATTGTGAGCTATTTGAATAAACAGTAAACTCCTCATAATAATACTGAACAACCTCATACTCAGTTTCGTCTTTTAGGGAATATGAGATACTTTCATAGGAGTGATCTACACCAAATAGGTTTGAATACCAGTCATAATGTTCTGGTTTAAGGAGATAATTATAGTCGTAAATCATTCGGATGGAGCTAAGATCTACATTTTCGACATCTATAAGGATTGGTTCTGCCCATGAAGTATTAGTAACATATTCGATGTATAGAGTTTTGTTAGGTTCAATTATTAACGGTTCTTGGAATTCCATACCGAAATATTCAGGGAATTGGTTAAAGCTGGGGTTCCATGTAAATGTATCGTTTGTCGGATTGAAGTGGAGTTGGTGATCATTTCCTGTAATTCCAGCTGTATAATAATTACCATCTTCGTCATAAATATTTAAATATTCTAACCACTCAGAATCGGGGTAGAATAGCGGTGTATTTGTCAAACTTACTTGATAATAATCATCTTCAGGAGTTTCATCAGCATCAAAAGACTCTATCTCAGTATATTGCCATATACGACCGTCAAAGCTTCCATCCTGAGTGGTTGGTTCATAAGATTCCTCAAGAATGACAATTTCGTTTATGGTAAGCTCGTAAGTAGGATCGGGGACTGAAAATACAATATGAGTGAAGTTTAATACCGTACTGCTGGTAGATTCGTAAAGGGAAGTGAAATTCAGATCAATTTTAATGGCACTATATCGATTATTATATTCAGTATTAAACGGAGTGGGTTGTATTGGAGTTTGATAATAATATCCGCTGGTAAATTCTGAATATGCGACATCAGAGCTTGCATTCACTAATAAAATTTCTGCTTTTGGAATAGTGGCATGGGAATCGTAATTGTATCCTTTATTTTCAAGATATAGGGTTCCTATACCAATAGGGATTCCGCTCTTTACAGGAGAATTATATCGAAGTGCGACAATATCTCCTTCTTGGAATGAAACAGTCTCGTTTGTATTGGGGTCTATATACGAGCTTGGGATGTATAGAATATAATTGTCTCGGAATATTTTTCTAGAGTGTAAGTAATATTATATGGGAAGGTTAGGTATTGTAAATTAGAGTATCCAAAAGGATATTTTAAAATTAAAAAAAAAAGGCAAATTTTATTTGAAAAGATTTTTTTTTGGGACCAAATTAAATTTGCCGTCAATTATTTTAAAGGGAATTAATATCTTGTTCAACCAGTCTTCCAAAGGCGTTCCAACATATTGTTTATATTCATCATTAGTTATTATAAAACATTTAAGTCTATAAGACAAATCAGCAATTTCTGGGTCCGCATAATTAAATTCAGTAAAGTAATCAGAAGTGATATATTTACTATCATACCAATAAGGGTTATCAATGCAGTATCTTAAAGATTTATCAGCAATCCCGATCACATAATATCCTAATCCTACAAAAGTATAAAAAGTAACGTTAATATTTTCAACTTTCGGAGGAATATCTAAATTTCTATTGAACGCCACACTGGATACATCCATTATAATATTAGTTTTATAATTTGAATATTTTATAATTTGCTTTTCACCTATTTTCTGTGTTGTAGGTTGAATTTCGCAGCAAATAGGTAAAAAATTGCTCTCTGCCTAATCTTTTGTCTTTAATCTAGCTCTATAAATTTCATATAATCTTATACCTACAATTAAAAAGCTAACCCAATCCTGTTATCCCTACAACATGAAAAAGCGAAACATTCAAACAAACAGCATACATATCTTTTCCTATAAAATAAGCCTTATCCTTATCTGTACGCTTTCTATACTATATACAAAATATTCTTATCCTTTTCCAATCATCCACACTACTATACTCTTTACTCTACTAAACCCAAACTTACTGCTATTCACCGCAAAATCCGATGATAGATCGCATAATCTTAGCAACCTATGATCATTTTGGGTGCTTATATATATATAAATCTTTTGATAGGTGGAAAAATATTCTCTTAGATTTATTGTGTAATTTATAAAGTTCCAAGTTAACAATTTTTAAAGTTTTTATTGGAATTTCCATACAAATCAAATAAAAAAAATTAATTTTAAATTATTTAATATTAAGAATTCAAACTTTATCGGATAATTGGTACCAATTACCTTAATTGAAACTAGGTATGTAAAATAGCACGACCAATAAGGTGTAAAAATTCTTTACTTTATTTTGGGTGATGGTAATAATTTATTATACGGGACAGACATTAGAGATTAGATTCCTGAAACTGATACTATTCAATTTGATTATGATAATGTTTTGATTAGGGGCTTTTACCATCTTGAAAAGAGCTTTAAAAACAGGCTTACAGATATTGCAAAAAAGGAATATTCGAAGGCGTTATTCAAGTTCGGATTCTACTTCTGTGTACTCCATGATAAAACATTCAGACGTGTTTCGTTAACAGAAATCAGCAAAAAATTGGAATATTTATATAAATCAGGTACTCTTGATAGTCAAATTTTTAACTATTTCGAAATCGCGTTCAGATATCGAAAAAAGGGAGACTATGATTCAGATTTTAATAAATTACAATTAAAAACGATGTATTATTTTATATCTCTCCTAAAAAAAGGGAAAACACATAAGTCAATGGAATATAATGAAATCATGGTTTTCTGTAGTAAGTATTTTGGAGGATTACCAAATTTGGAGGAGTTTGTAACAGATAATTTATTAAATAAAAGTATAGCTTGATCATGGTCAGAAATAAAAAAAATAAGGAGAGAAAACTCTCTTTATAGCAAATTGTCTTTTAGCAGCATAAACATCTATTTTTTATGGGTTAATACTTTTGAGGTCTAAATTCAATCTCGTCTAGAATTTTGTCAATGTAATGGACATTTCCACTTCCTACAGCATCTTTTAAATCTTCTGATAGTGAAATTTTAAAGCTTGAAGATCTAAAATAGAAATTTATTTCACATTCAAATTTAATTATGATTTTAACTATAACTATAAGTTGTAATGATTATAAAAGCTCCTGGAGAAATGGTTCTAGTTGCTCAAGTTTATTAACTAAAACACAACCAAAATCTTGATCTAACTTCTCTCGTTTAGCTAAATTAATAAAGTAATTTTCCCCAACTATGAAATCAAAATGGACAATTGGTACTACATAGCTAACTATATCTATTAAATCACCTGGTTGAATTGGACGACCCAGATCTCGATCTCTAGCACTTATTAATGTTGCATGTGTATATATTAGGGGAAATTCTTTCATAAATTCTATTATATCACTGGTTTTTCGTAAAGGGGAAGGAAGGCATTCCCTAACCATTAAAAGATTCGCAACTCTCTTTTCTATTGAGACTTTATCTTCAAAATCATCAGTTATCTGAAAAGTCTCCATTATTTTTCTTAATAATACTCCAAGATTTTGTTTAATAAGATATTTTTTGCGTTGTCTTTTATCATCCATTTCTTGAATAGGAAGGCGAGCATTTTCAGCATTCTGAACATGAAGCTGTCTCACAGACTCATTGATTTCTGAAAATTTATTAAATCGTAATAGTATAAACTCAGGTTTTGAGATATACTCATTCATTAAGGTATTTAATTCTATTATTTGTTCTCCATTTATATTAGTCGAAGTAAAACTTGGTCTCCCACAAAATAAATACCCCGCATCATCACTAACTGCTAATTCTCGTATATCAATTTCCATTAAACCTTGTTTTCTACAAATGTAATTTTTAATCTCGTATTCTTCTAAAAAGAAGCAAGGTATAACATAAAATCCATTAGACCATTTAAACATTAAATCTGTAAGTCTTCTTCGACTAATATTGTCTTCTCTCTGGGATGTTTCCTTCATTCTATTAATATCAATTATAATTTTTAATTTACCTTGATCAATAAGAGTTTCTATTAATTGAATTATTCTTGAAATTTCAGAGTCTTCAGTTAATTGATAAAAGACTCTTTCTATTCTACTCCACTGATTTTGATCAAGGTAAAGATATTTCATGACTCTGATATTTTTTTTATTGAGTACATTATATATATTCTCCCTAATATAAGTTACTGTTAATTTAATAATAGTTGGAAATGAATGGGATTAAAAAATCAATTTTTTGATTGTTAGTATTACTTTTTTAATTTCTTTACTTTCTCAAGATATTATCTTAGTGAAACACAAAAAACTGTATAGAAAAAAAATTAGTAAAATGTGATTCTGACAATAAGTTGTAGTAAAAAGTTTCTTGGCAAAAAATCTTTATTACTATCTAGAATCATATTCTAAAAGGTAGATTAAGATACTATTTACATATGAATAGAGTCAAATTTGTTAATACGGACTAATACAATTTTTATTTCAAATGTTATTTAGGTGAAAGCTCAATTGTTAATATCTTAATAAAAGATTTCCACAATTAACTATAAAGGGGGGAATAGGTTCTTAAAATAGTAAAATACGTATCGGCAGCAAGAATTTTTCACTT
>SDBU01007328.1_pt1 | contig 12740 bp, 10 predicted proteins | sample 2277071 | NCBI WGS metagenome assembly SDBU01 (sample SAMN10397929, study PRJNA504765) | marine sediment metagenome | isolation source: marine sediment core GS08_GC12, 126 cmbsf | place: Arctic Ocean: Gakkel Ridge, Loki's castle | collected 2008 | reverse complement strand
AAACCATTCACCACTTCTACACTTATCGGCAAAACGTACCGAAAAGGAGCACAACTTACTATTCCAATAAAGACACTTCTTTCTTTCCGATTAACTTTTCTGGACAGTGCTGTGTTCAGCCATTTTATGGACGGCGCTCTCAGGTGGGGTGAGAAACCAGTGGAGGTTACCGGGCTTTCTTTCCGTATGGAAGAAGTACAGACCGTACCACGAAAGGAGTCGCCCGCCACCTTCCAGAGCTATCAGGGAATTCTGGATGATACCGATACGTTGCGGCAGATAGATATAGAGTTTATGACGCCAACGGTCTTCCGTTCCGGCGGCAGGCGCAATAATGTCTTCCCTGAACCCGCTTTGGTTTTTGGCAGTTATTTGAACAAATGGCAGGCACTATCGCCGGTGAAGATGGACGACAACCTGAACTCATATTTTGAAAAGATAAGCGTAACCCGATACAGGCTAGAAACTGGAATCTGGGACTTTGGCTCCTACCAAGAAGTAGGTTATTCTGGCACCTGCCGTTTTGAAATAGACCCCAGTGTGCCTGATGATAAAATGGCCTGTATCAATGCACTGGCTGATTTTGCCTTTTATTGCGGCACTGGAGCCAAGACGACCATGGGCATGGGGCAAACACGGAGGGTCAATTATGCGAGTGCTGTATTTGGTGGAACAAGGAGCCACCATCAGAAAGAAAAGGTAAGAAAGGAATAATTCCTCGTAAGGGGATTGGAACCCATTCTTGTCTTTGACCCCTGTGTATTGCATAATAGCTAAAGTAAGAAAGGAATAAATCCTCGTGAGGGGATTGACACTCTATAATATACTAGCTACCTTTACTTGATATATTAGCTATCCTTCTAACTGGTGAGAAAGGAATAATTCCTCGTAAGGGGATTGGAATATTCCTCCTCCAGTGTATTAGATAGGGCTTGATAGAGTAGGAAAGGAATAAGTCCTCGTGAGGGGATTGGAGCCATAGTTCTATATCACTCTCTACTTCATTGGCTTCCTAGTGTGAAAGGAATAAATCCTCGAAAGGGGATTGGAACGGCACAGCATACTTGAATAGATTGTTGAGGTCTATGGTGAAAAAGGAGATAATCCTCGATAGGGGATTGGGATTCAGCATATATAATCTGATACTTCTTCATCTCAACTCGTGAGAAAGGAATAAATCCTCGAAAGGGGATTGGAACTTGACCTGGGTGGTCAAAGGAGGTTGAATTGTGCCTGGAAAACGGGCGCTCATAATCTCACTGGGGACCGGGATAGGTCCAGGCAGTGCCCAGAGCCTGGCTGGAGCAGTTGCTTTCAGCGTCAACAGCAGCGGCACAGATAAAGTGTTGTTCGTGGTGAGTCGGGAGAGTCGGGAGAAACTGCTTCCGCTAGTTTTACAGCAGACCAGCACGAATCACGAGGTTTGCGAAATAGATGACCCTGAGGACATCAACCAAATCTATAATAAGCTGGCACCCAGCTTCAAAGAGATGCGGTCAGAATACATGAGCCTTGTGGTCGATTACACCTCTGGAACGAAAGCCATGACCGGCGCTCTGGCCATTCTCGGCAGCATATACGAGGCCGATGCGTTGAGCTACGTGACCGGCCAACGTCATCAGGGGGTTGTAGTGACAGGAACGGAAAAACTACTGACGCTTCGCCCATTCCATATCATCGCAGAGAAAAGGATAGGTGAGGCAATCAACTTCTTCAACCACTGCCAGTTTGATGTAGCGGTTTTGATTATCTCCCAGATGAGAAAAACTGTGCCACTCCCCGGAATCATGGAGCGGATTATTCCCTTGAAAAGCGTTTCACAGGCTTTTTCCCTGTGGGACAGGTTTGACCACAAGGCTGCTTTTGAGGAGCTAAAAAAGGTGGACCTGCCAGCATTTGATGATAACAAGGCGTTCCTGGGCAAACTTCTACATACAGACAAGCGCGAACCTTACCTGATTGCCGACCTTCTAAGCAATGCCAGAAGGAGAGGAGAGATAGAGCAGAATTACGACGATGCAGTTGGGCGGCTCTATCGGGTCACGGAGCTTATCGCCCAGTACCAACTAAGAAGTTATGGCATAGAAGACACAGGTGACGTGCCCAGGGATAAGATTCCGACTAGCCTGCTCAACGAGCTAGGGACTGGGGATGCCAAGGTAAAAGTGGGACTTCACACATCGTACCGGCTCTTGGCAGCCAAAGGAGACAAGATTGGGCTAAGGTACCAAGAAGACAGGTGGTTGCAGAACTTACTCTGGCGGCGTAATACCTCCATCCTTGCTCATGGTTTGAAACCAGTGGAGCAGAAAGACTATCTCGACTTGAGGGATGCGATAATCCCTTACGCCAAGGACGCCGTTCCTTCAGTGGATACGCTGATGTCAGAGTGTACTTTCGATAAGTGGCCAGAGTAACCGGTAGAATTGTCCGGGGATGTCACATTTCGTCATAAGGTTCAACTGGGCTAGTTTTTAGGGTAAGGATTGCCAATATCCCCCAGTCTCCTTGACTTTTTTGCAGTTGTTACATACTGTTAACCTAACAAAGGAATGTATCGACCTAACAAATAGTGTGGTAAACCTTATGAGAATAGCGATAACGGCAGATATACATCTCACAATCAAGGAAGACCACCCAGAGCGATACAATGCCTTAGAGAATATTCTAGGGCAGACTGAAGCCGATAACGTAGACGCCCTGCTCATAGTTGGTGACCTGTTTGATAAGGACTTTCACAATTATGCAGAGTTCGAGAAACTCTGCAGAGAACACTCACAGATACAACTGCATATCATCCCAGGAAATCATGATGCAGGCATAAGCGAGAAAAGTATCGTAGGCCCAAACGTTCACATCTATACTGTTCCTACCGCAGTAGAGATTGGCGATAAAATATTCCTCTTTGTTCCATATGAAGAGAGGGCAAAGATGGGCGAGAAAATCGCTGGTATGGAGGAAAAAGTCAAGGGGAAGGAGTGGGTCCTGATTGGTCACGGTGATTACTACAGCGGCACAAGGGAACTGAACCCCCTCGAGCCCGGGACGTATATGCCTCTGTCAAGGAAAAACGTAGAGACCTTCGGCCCCAGGGCGGTATTCCTCGGTCACATCCATAAACAGAGGAACCAGGGTAATAATGTCTATTATCCAGGCTCACCATGCGGATTGGATATTAGCGAGACAGGGCAAAGAAGCTTCTTTATCTATGACATTGCAGATGGAGGTATCGTTTCCAAGATTGTGGCAACAGATATCCTCTACTTTGAAGAATCCTTTGTCATCGTACCTCTAGACAATGAAGTTGCCCTACTGAAGCAACAAATCGCGAGGGGAATAGCGTCTTGGAACGTATCCCCGTCTGACTCTTCAAAGGTGATCGTGAGAGTTAAGGCAATCGGTTATGCCATGGACAGAAGCGCTATATTATCGGCACTCAGGGAAGGCTTTGATGGCTTCAGGTATTACAATGATGAAGGCCCCTTGATCGAGAAGTTGTCGACAAGCTCAGATCGTCAGCTCAACGCTATTGCTGAGAGGGCGGTGAAGCTTATTGATGAACTCGAGTGGGACTTTGGTAGTGATGAACCAGATAGAGAGTTACTTAAAATTGAAGCGCTTAATGTGATATATAGCAATTGAGGTTGATGATGCCCATTAGAATCGAGAATATAAAGGTCAACAGAGGCGGTCCTCTCAGACAGGATTTCCAACTGAAGCCAGGAGACATTAACCTCGTCTACGGACACAACGAAACAGGTAAGACCTATATCGTCGAATCTATAATAAGCCTTCTTTTCAGAACGGGGACGAAATCCGTAGTTGACTGGAATCTGCGGGAATGGGATTTCGCCGGAAATATAGTCGTTTCTGGTCTAGAGGATAAGCTCGTGACTTTCACCAAGACTAGTAAGAAACTCGACGATTATTGGGAGGGACAAATCGGTCTGCCTCCTGACTTCTCACGCCTGCTGGTCGTAAAGGGTGGGGAGTCGCTTCTACTGCCACGTGAGGAAGATGGAGTTGGCCGCGATATTCTAAAGAACTATCTCTCCGGTGAGGGCCTTCTTGACAAGATAGGAACGAAAATCTCAACTACGCTCCAAAAAGCGAATGTTAGTGATGGTCAGATCATTGGTTCAAACATGGGAGAAATAAAGAAAAGGAACCAGCTAGCGGACGACTTGGATGAACTAGACAGTCTTCTCACGGAAGCAGAGGATAGCTATGCCTCAGGTGTAGTCAATGACCTAAAGAAGAAACAAGAAACGATTAAATCAGAACTTGAAGCCTTAGAGAAAGCTAAACGCTATTACGCAGCATGCTTGCATGGCAAGAGAAAGTCCCTCCAAAAACGAAGAGAAAACCTACCGAGCGAGGAGCAGCTTTCGAAAATTGAATCGGACATATCTGTCTACGAGGATAGGAAGAATGAAGCTGCTATCAAATCGGAAAACCTAGTTGGGCTAGAAAGCGCAACCGAAAACTACAGGTGGGCGGAGCAAGCACTTAATGTCTACAGAGAGATCACATCTGGGCAAGCTATCGCTGCTCCAAAGACAGTCTACATTGTTTTTGCACTGCTGCTCCTCACAGGAGCAGCAGTGACTGGGTTCCTTAACCTAAATATTCCACTTGCAATATGCGCAGCAGGCTCATTGGCGTTTTCCATCTTATACCTAGTGGGGGTGCGACGCGCTTTCATCACGGCAGGTAGTAGCAAGGAGTTGGAGAGACTAAAGGTAGAGTTCAAGACCCGGTATGGTTCTGAACTTACGGATAGGGCACTGCTGGAAGCACACGTGGGTCGGCTCAGAGAAGACTACTACCGAGCAACAGGCCTGAAAAAAGAACTGGACGATGAGCTTACACCTAAGTCGAAGATTCAGGAGAGCACTATCAAGAGAGAATTAAAGAAATTCACTGGTAAAGAACTACTACAACAACAGTGGCGTCAAATTGTCGGCGAATTGAGGAGTGAATTAAATGGCATCACTAGTGAAATCAACTCTTTGGAGCTGGAGTTGGCTTCACTGGAGGTATCAGAAGACGAACTACTTGACCAGGACCCAGGGACGGAATGGGATTGTAAGCGCTACGACGCCTGTGTAGAAGATTCTACTGGTACTACAGGGGCTTTGGAACGAGAACTTCAGAAACTAGAACATTTAAGGACTCGTATTGCCCAAGAAACACGTTTGGATAGTACTGATTGGGAAGATCTGATTACCGCCCTTCGAAAGATACGTGAGGAGGTGGCGAAAGATTACAGACTTGTAACTGCCGAGATACTGGCCAAGATACAAGTAAGCACTGTTATCAAAGAATTTCGTGAAGAGGAAAATACCAGAATAGCAATCGGTCTAAACAGTGAAAAGTTGACCAAACCACTATACGCACTTACGAGCCATTATCGTGGGATAAGACATGAAGTGGACGAAGGCCTAGTTCTTACCACGGACGAAGATGAGGAATATCGGCTAGCTGAGATAAGCAGTGGTGCCCAAGAACAGGTTTTCCTTGCCCTAAGAATGGGCTTTTCATCAATTATTATGGAAGGAGAAACTGCTTTTCTCATTTTAGACGACGCCTTCCAGCATTCTGACTGGCCCCGACGGACGAACATGATTGACCAAGTACTGAGTCTAGCTAGGAGCGGGTGGCAGGTATTCTATTTCGCTATGGACGACCATATCAGGGACCTGTTCTTGAAGGGCGGAGAGAAGATTGGGGAGAGGTTCAGAAGCTTGGAGCTACCCTGATTCAAGTGCACAGGTATAGACTAACGAGAACCGCACTCACATGCAGAACATCATAGGCCAAAGATATCAAACATATTTCAAAATTCATTTGTGAATGCTAAAAACAATTACAGCACTGGGTTTAAAGAAAATTCAAGCTCTCTTTCAGTTGAGCAAGAACATATCAGGAGAAGTCGAATGAACAAACAATATGATTATCGGAACTGTCAATCATTATTCGGATACGCTCAGGATGTTCACAAGAGATCTGGAGGAATTTGCCAACTATGTGGCGCAGGTATGGGAGAGCCAGTCAGCTTTGACTTATGGCGGCAGTTGACTGTAGAACATCTTGTGGGTGCATCCCAAGGGGGCTATATCAATGAGATAAGACTGGCTATCGGCAAGCGATTCCCAGCTCTATCTGATGAGCAAAGAGAAGAACTCGCTCTCCGCATTGATATAGCTAATATCGTGTCAGCTTGTAGCTTCTGCAATGCCACTACCAGTAGAGATTGTGACCCTGAAAATATGGCACAACTCATTTCAGAAGCCAAGGGGGAACCTGATGTGGCTGTCAACGAAGTCATACTGAAGCTAAAAGATGTACTTAAGCGTAAGCGCACTGATGTCCGTTGGAAGCTGGCTTCTGTAAGGCAAGCCTTTTACAGTATGATCAAGCCGGAGTTGGATAAACATGTCGACAGGGATCCATCTCGTGCAACAAGGCATTTTGACACGGTTGCCCACAATTCATCACAGACTTAAGAAACTGAGTAATAATTAGCCATAAGGTGCAATGGATTTCTACTTCCGCGAGAGCCAAATCCCTCGGGGTCACCACTTCCTTATTTTGAGCTTGGACTGTACCCAGTCGTCCTTCCATATCCCTTTGGCACTCGGCATAGGCTTTCATGCTCGATCTGGCAACAACTTTCTGATCAACATAAGACCCAAAGCCTCCGGCAATTAGCCGGGGAATACGGTGTTTCCCATGAGGCGGTAAGGAGGGCTATTGGGGCTCTGAACTAGAAAGGTTATGGTCTGGAAATGTCCCTCTAACGGTAATCTTAGCTAATTCGTGTATTAGCTTTCTTTTCAGTTCTTGTAGCTGATTGAAAAGATTCTGTATTGTTTTGACTAGGTCAGATTTCCGATAGGACTCCCTCATCTCCTTATGGACTTCTTGGCAGCGGTTAAGCTGCTCCGATGATGCTACTGCAATGAATCGCCCTGCTAAACGAAGTATGTCTAAGTCCTCCATCTTTTCGACTTTGTAGCTCAAATCTTGGGGGGTGCCTGCTCTCGGGAAAGTGGTTACGTTCTCAAAAATATCTTCGCAGATGGTAATTATAAAGTCTTTGGAAAGCCCCGATCCCACTAAATTCAAGCCCTCGATTTCTGTTCTAGTCTTGCCCTTACTTGATTCTAAAATCCGAACTTCTTGGAGGCTATCTTCGACTCTTAGCTCTGTCTTCTCTTCAGCTACACTACGGATTTGCCGGTGCAGTTGGCGGCATGAGTCTTGAAACTCAGGCATATCCTTATCCCACCGCTGCACATAATCCCATAGTGGACGATAGGGTTGGAGGTGTTCCAAAAGTACCTTTTTTTCGGCTGAGAGACGCGAATCATCATTTGTAGGATTTATTGTACAATTTAAGGTTGGTATCCGACCCCAAAGCAACATCCTAACCAAATCATAGTGTTCCAGTTCTTGGCTTAATTTTCTTGCCAGCTCTTTGATTTTGAGAATAAGTTCTGTAGATACTACCTCCGCTATTTCCGGTTGCTGCTTTGTCCTCTCTTTTTCAGCCTTCTCCAGACTCAATTGAACACTATATTCCTTAAGGTGCTTACACACTGTTCTTTTGTCACGGTCAAATGCCTCGCTTATATCATTGTCAGTTGCTTTGAGTTTAGTTTTACAATAATGCATCTTTTCAATCTCATCAACTTTTAGTCTGTCACGACGTTGCCGATTGGGATCTTTCTTTGTCCTCGCTATAAATTTAGCACCTATCTTATTTATATTTTTGAAATAATCATCTGGCTTCATTATATCTGCCTTTTGCTATCTGTTAGTGTCCCTTTTTGTGTACCATTCTGTGTCGACTATCGTATTGGCTAGAGCACATTCAATGCCGTAGCGAGTGTATCAATTCTAAGATTAAACTTAAGGAAAATCAAATTTGCTATGAGGGTAGGAATGGATAGATTTAAATTGATTACCATCCGTTTGAAGGCAGGGTTAAAGCAGTGGCAGTTAGCCCAACTTCTGGGTATCTGCCAATCCAATCTGTGTGCTATGGAGAGAGGCAGACGGCCTATTAATGATGAAGTGGGACAAAGAATAATAAAAGTTATTCATGCGGCAAAAAAAAAGGAAATAACATGCCTAATCCGGATAGCAAAACACTATGCAAAGTAACGGTGAATATCCGCCCCGGGCAGGGGTCGCTAGCACAAATGCGGGCTTTCAAGCGATTTTGGTCTAAGGTATTATCGACGGCAAAAGATGAAGTAAGAGATAAGCGCCTATGAGCGATAATGGTGCTGGCAATGCGAAGGAATTGAGAAGGCAAACGCTTATCCCCAACCCGGAGGTGCGGTAGCCGATGGTTGTGATGTTAAAAAGAGCCTTACAATATGCTTCAAGTGGCTTCCCTGTCTTTCCCTGCTGCTGGCCTGATTACAATGGTGATTGTGCTTGTGGGCGGGGGCATACCGATAGGGACATAGGGAAAGTACCACTCGTTAAAAACGGGCTGACCGATGCTACTATTGAAAAGGCTCGAATTATTAATAACTGGAAAAGATGGCCACAAGCGAACATTGCTATCGCCATACCACCTGGTTATTTTGTGCTGGACATGGATATTGCACGCAACGGCTTCAAATCCCTGGGTAAACTTCAGGACAACATCAGCGAGTTACCCGAAACGCTTAAAATTACAACAGGAAGTGGGGGCGCTCACCTCTGGTATAAGACCGACCAGCTAATCAGGAACACAACCAGGGTAGCCGGATATGAGGGGTTAGATATTAGAGGGTTGGGTGGTTATGTAATAGCCCCGCCTTCCTTGCATAGATGCGGATTGCCTTATGAAGTATCGCCAATATGGAGCGGACCAATTATGCTGGCGCCAGCACCTCTAATTGAACTGTGCCTAAAGAAACAACCAGCACCAGTTCCCCAGACAGGAGAAATAACCATACCATTCGGGCAGCGCAATGACCGACTTTTCCGTCTAGCTTCAGCCATGCGAAGGCAAGGGGCATCGGAAGATACCATCTATGAAGCTGTAAAGAAATGCTACGAGAATGACTGTGAGCAGGAGCCAGCTTTAGACGAGAAGGAACTGCGTCGGATAGCCCTTCAAGGTGCTAAATATCAGCCGGCACCTCCTGAATATGGCTTCAGAGGAGGTGTTGTATTGTGAAGGAATTCACTATTCCTGAATTTGAAAAGAGTATTGTAGGCTATTCCTTTTCGTGGCCAGATTCAGGGTTGCTAATCAAATTAGAGCGCCTTAATGACGATGCCAAAGGGGAGATAGGCATCTATCACAACAACGGAACTGAACAGGAATTACTAAAGTACGCACGAATCAGCCTTTTGGACAGTAGGGGTATTGACCATCTCACTAAATCACTAGAACTCACCAACAAGGAGCTTGATTGGCATCGCATCATGACCTATGTCACCGGGAAAGGTATTCAGGTGTTGAGAGAAGGCCAGCCAGTTACAAATATCAATTCAGAGCCAACAAAGAAGAGGGTAACATGGACGCTGACCCCATGGTTGCCTGAGAAAGAACCGACAACTATCTTCGGCCCTGGCGGAAAGGGAAAGTCTATCTTTGCTGATATGGTGGCAGTATTAGTTACCTTTGGCACAAAACTCAAAGGACTACCCTACTTGATACCGTCACAAGGCAACGTTCTTTATCTTGACTGGGAGCGTAACGAGGAAGTCCACAAGCAACGAATCTCTGCTATTAAGCACTCTCTCGGAATCACAGACGGGCGTGATATTCATTACATCAAGTGTGACCATCCTATATCATCTAACATTGAATACCTATGTAAGATAATAGTCGAGTTTGATATTACGCTAGTTATTATTGATAGCCAAATGGGAGCTACCGCAGGTATGGGGCATGGCATGAGTGATGCTGAAGTGTCCAGCCTCTATTACAATCTCATCCGGCGATTCAACTGCACTACTCTCACTATTGACCATACCACCAAGACTGGCATGAGCGAAGAAACGACTACTGAAACACCATTCGGTAGCGTAGTGAAGTACAACAGAGCAACCTCTGTTTACAGTGTCAAAGCCACACAGGAAACGGAGAGTGACAGCCTTAGTCTTGCCTTGAAGCACGAGAAATTCAATCTCGGACGCAAACAAGTAGCGCGAGGGATTGAAATCGAGTTTAAGAATAACGAGGCCAACGAGCTTGTTGGCCTCTCCTTCCACTCATTTGACCTGGCAGACAATCCGGTATTCACCAAGTTATTACCAGACTGGCAAATCATAGCCAGCATCTTGAAGAGTGGGCCTAAGCATTGTAAAGACATAGCTGAGGAAGCAATGCGCCTTAACCCCGAGACCAAGATAACTGCAAAGCGTGCTTACGATGTGATGAATCAAAAGCCAAGAGTATTCACCAAAGGGAAAAGCTCAAAATTATGGGGATTACTAGCCCAGAGAGATGGTCTATAAACTTACTCTATCTATAACCCCTTAAAAGGGGTTGGTTATAGATAGAGTCTATAAATAGAGTCTATAACTCTATGGATTATAGAGTAAAAAGGGGGCATTGACTTTATACAGATATAGGTGTATAATATAAAATATGAGTATGAACTTTGAACTGCCGAAACTGAAATGCCTGCGTTGCGGTCATGAATGGGTACCACGAAGGCCAACAAGGCCCAAAGTATGCCCGAAATGCACATCTCCCTATTGGGACAAGGTGAAATGGAAGCAAAGTGGGCCAAGAAGGAAGGTGAAGCCATGAGAGCAGCTATCTATTGCCGGGTAAGCACAGACAGCCAAGAGACCGAAGGCACTAGCCTACAAACACAGCTGGAGGCTTGCCTAAACTATTGCCAGGAAAAGGGCCATGGCGTAGACCGCCGGTTCAGTGAGGCCTACTCTGGGCTTACTTTAGAGCGACCAAGGCTGAATGAGCTACGAGAGTTAATCAGGAATGAGCAAATTGACCTAGTGGTGGTTTACTGCCTTGACCGCCTTAGCCGTGACCCTACGCACGGCGTCATACTCACCCAGGAGCTAGAAAAGCATAATGTCACTCTTGAGGCTGTTACCGAGACGGTAGATAGCTCTGAATTGGGCAAGTTGATTAGTTATATACGCGGCTTTGCCTCAAAGTTGGAAGCTGAGAAGATAAGGGAGCGCACGATGCGTGGTAGGAAGGCCAGGGCAGAGAAAGGGAAGATACCAGGTAACGTGGGGAGGCACTTCGGTTTTTGCTATATTCCCGGTAAAGGTGAGGGGGAAGGAATCCGCTATATCAATGAGGACGAGGCAAAATGGATACGGAAGTGGAAAGACTGGCTACTTTACGAGGATGCGGGACTCAGCGAAATAACCCGCCGGATGCGTAGTTTAGCAATCCCCACCTGCTCAGAGAAAGGAATCTGGCGCCCAAGCACCATACGGGGGATATTAACAAATCCCACTATCGCAGGTAAAACCTATGCCTTCACTTACGATTACGAGGATGTAACGTCTAATGGTAATGGAGCCAAGAAACAGCGTAGAAAGCTGGTGCGAAAGCCAAAAGAGGAATGGGTTGAAATCCCCGGAGCTACGCCAGCAATCGTCAGCAAAGCTGAATTTGATGCGATTCAGCAGAAGCTAGCTCAAAACGGGTCAAACCCTTACCGTAAGGCAATTGGTTTTTATTGGCTCCAAGGTCATGTCGCCTGCGGCTTATGCGGCAGACGCTACAGAGTAAAATCCCAGTTGGTGAAAAGCAAGAGCAATCCCCACTATGTCTACTATTACGAGTGCCCCTGCGGGAATAGGATGGTATCACCCGATAGATGCTCTAACCGCCGGTGGAATCGAGATAAACTCCAAGACCTCGTTTGGGAACAAATCCGAGCCTTACTTCTGGACCCACAAACCGTACTTGCCGGGATTAAAGCCGTTCAGGATAATACGTCACAGGTGGATTACTACAGGCAGGAGTTACACGATATTGAGACGGCGTTGAGACGGCTAGATGAAGAACAGAGGAGCTTACTACAACAGGCAAAGAGGGGCTTCCCTGAAGAAATGGTTGAGGCAGATAACAAGAAAATCAATGAGAGCCGCACATCGCTTATGCAGCGCAAAGCCGACCTAGAAGATAAGATAGCCCGTGTTGCGCAAGCCTCTGACAACATGGCTAGCATTCAACAGTTCTGCGAGGTAGCGAGGCGCAACATTGACAACCTGACCGATGAAGATAAAAAACTAGCGGCACAGATGCTGGATGTAAAGGTATGCATTTATCCTGACACGGTTAGTATTGATGGTATCATCCCAATTCTTGATGATGTTCCCTCTGATTACGTAACATTAAGATGTTCAGGATAGGAAAGAGCTAAAGCTCATAAGTAATTACATACAAAAGAAGATAATTTGTCCAAACGTTGAGAAGTAGTCAAGATTGTAGAAATACAGGTTATATTTGCTCTGCTTTAACACAGAGTTTTTCAGGCGCCTTATCAAAATACCGGAGTAAAGCAGGACATAGCCAGCCTTCCATTTGTTGGCCTTCTATCTTATACCAGTTCCCGTCATACTCTCCCCTCACCCATGTCAACTCTCTCTGATAGCCGGGAAAGGGTGCTGAAGAGAATATTAGCCTGAATCCACTCCTGGCATTCGGTATTGCCTTGACCAGGTTATCAATCATCTCCGGAACACCCGCCACAAATGGTTCCTTATTCAATCCAACGGATTCATCATCAAAG
>SDBU01007327.1_pt1 | contig 12741 bp, 13 predicted proteins | sample 2277071 | NCBI WGS metagenome assembly SDBU01 (sample SAMN10397929, study PRJNA504765) | marine sediment metagenome | isolation source: marine sediment core GS08_GC12, 126 cmbsf | place: Arctic Ocean: Gakkel Ridge, Loki's castle | collected 2008 | reverse complement strand
GCCTTCTTGCCCTCTTGCCCTCTTGCCCTCTTGCCCTCTTGCCCTCTTGCCCTCTTGCCATCTAACCCTCATAGCGATTCATCTCCTCCCATAGTAAAATCAGATACGTCCAAGTTTATAGTATATAGCAATTCTATTTCCCGCAACAGGTCTTCGATGTAGGATTCCTTTTGTGGGTCAACAGCATGATCTGGATTTAACCATTCTACCTGCTCTAGCGCTTTTTCATAGTCGCTTATCTGAAAATAACTCATAGCCAATATTAACCGCACACTTAGGATGGTAATTGATGGGTCATGCTCAGATATAAAGGATTGTCCCGCTTCACTTGTAATGACATCTTTAGCATGCTTGATAGCGGAGTTATACTCACCTGTAGCGAAGTGTGCTCCAGCAAGTCCGATATGAGCTTCCAGCATCGTCGGTTCAATTTCAATAGCCGAAGAAAAAGCGCCGATAGCTTCGGGTAAATCCTGTTTTTTAAAAAAACTCCAGCCCAAACCATTGTGAGCTTCAGCGGAGTTATCATTGGATTTTAGCGCTGATTCAAATTTTTCTATTGCTACATCCGTATTCCCCGTGCGATATGCATGCCAACCTTCCTTGACATACGCAACTTCGTGGGATGAATTTGATGGGTCAAAAGGATTATCATATCCTCTTCCACATCCAAACACCCCCAAGATAAGCCACGAAAGAAAGATAAGCCGCGAAAGAAAAATAACTGCTATCAGAAAATATATTACAGTTCTTTTAATTTTATTATTCGCGTTCACGCTACATGTGATTCTCAAAACTATTCCCCCTTTCCCCTTTGTATTTTCCTCCTCTCCTGAGAGGAACGGCTCCGAATTCATCAAGATAACGCAATTTATTCCGACGGAGATTATAGGTGCTGAAGCAGATTCTTGAAATCCTCGACCTGAAGATTTACAGCTAAAATCCATTGTGAATTACATAATATTTTTGCAAATCCGATGCCAATAGGTGACCAGACGTTACAATTCCCAAAATGACATACAGATATTACAACAAAAGGTAAATTACAGTAGTTTCGTTCTGGGGATTTTTAATCTTTCACTACTGCTTCCAAAAATGTTAGTTCTTTTTTAGAAAATCACCAAGCTTTCGATGACCGAATACTTTTACTCTTCGAAAATCGAAGACTTTCTCATTTTTCACCAAAAGTTCTTACCAAGATATAATGGGCGAATATCCATACGGTGGGTGCAAAACACAATATTCTCTCATCCGGCACGCTTTTTGCTTTCTTTGCTTTCTGTATAAAAAAACCCCACAATGTTAGATTTCCTTTTAGACCAAGATTTTATACTTGGTTTTTGAGCAGAGGGTTAGCCGTTGGTTCCCCGACCAACGGGTGCGAAAACGTCTTAAACCACCGGCTAACTTTTATTCTTAGTGACCGGCTACACGCTCTATGTGAAATTAATTTGAAAAACCTTACGGATACTGGTTCACAATGCCAGCGATGCTCGTAATCGAATCTAAGAGATTTGATAATTCCTGACTTCGTTTAATTCCACATTAGGCGTATTACATATTTACCCATGCTAACTGCACAACTCGTATCATTAATCGAAAGGAACTAGGAGCATGCAGGAAGGAAGACAGTTCAAAATACTTATTGCAGACAGTGACCGATATGCCAGGATGCTTGTAAGTAAGTGGGTAACGAAATTATCAAACAGTAAAATTATGGAAACGAACTCTGGCATTGAAGCCATTTTAACAGCAAGGAAGGAAATACCCGACCTTGTACTTATGGATGTTCTCCTGGATGAAATGGACGGGTATCAAGTGTGCAAACGCTTGAAAGAAGATTCACAAACGAACCATATTCCCATTATTTTTTTATCAACGAAGGGTCGGGAGCCACAGGAACGTGCAAGGGGATTAGGTCTTGGAGCTTCTGGATATATTGCCAAACCTTTCTATGGACCTGATTTACTATCGCAGGTGAGGACAATACTTGTCTCTGAAGAGATTAAAAGCCTGGCGCAATTATTGAGCACTTAAATTGAATATTTGGAATATTTAATCACAGTGATATCGTCGAGCGTGCGATTACAGTCACGAAAGAAAGAGTCACGCGTTCATAATCCTATAATTCGGAGGGAAAAAGATGTCTGAGAATATTCCCCAAGACATTGCACCTAATCTTGCTGATGCGTTTTCAGCTTTTACCGACTCCGCCATGATGCTCAATGATGCATATAAGAGCTTGGAAGAACAATTGGAACGGATGTCTTTGGAACTGGAAGAAAAAAATCGTCAATTGAATGAGAGCTTGCGGGAAAAAGAGCGTTTGCACAACTACCTCCGCTGTGTTCTAGAGAGTATGAACAGTGGAATTATATCGGTAAACACAGATGGAAAAGTCACCATGTTCAACAAAACCGCTCAAAATTTATTGGGTCGGAATGCAGAGGAAGCTATCGGTTTAAAAATAGAAGAGGTTTTTCAGAAGGAATGTCATTGCGAGTTGCGAGGCGTTGCGAACGTAGCGAAGCAAACTGAAACTGAAGCAATCCACTCCAATTCCCGGGATGGATTTGAGTACTTACTGGATACTCTGAATACATTTTCACCCCATTTAGAAGAAATCACTATCAATTCATCAAAAGAACCCTTGAATATAGAAATCAGCACCACTGTGATAAGAGATGATAATAATCATGTATTAGGCGCTTTGGAAGTTCTGAGAGACCTAACTGAATGGCGTAGGCTCGAAGAACAATTGCAAAGATCTAAAACCCTGGCTGCTTTAGGTGAAATGTCTGTATCCATCGCCCATGACATGAGAAATCCTCTGGCCGCTATTCAATTGTTCGCTGAGACGCTTCAGAATGGAGAGCTATCAAAAGATGAGCGGCACAGGATAGCAGAGGACATTATCACCGGCGTGACCTCTATGAACGCCACAGTGTCGAATCTGCTGAGTTTCACCCGTCCTATTAAACTGCGCCTTCGAGTAGTAAATCTAGCTCGCTTACTCAATGAAGCATTGTTCTTCACAGAACATGTAATAAGAGAGAGTAACATCAAAATTATAAAGAATTATCCGGAGTGGGGCTTAAATTGCGAAGTTGATAGGGAGCAATTGAAACAGATTATTTCGAATTTGGTAATAAACGCTATACAGGCGATGCCAAATGGAGGAGAACTTTCCATCAGCGCGAGATTATGCACATGGAACATCCCGACGAAGACGGGGAAGTCACCCCCAGGAAATGAAAATCATTATTCGTTTCCCAATTCTCGGGATGGCGCAATTTATCCAGACCTGTCTGCACAGGCAGGCAAAGATGGGGCATACATTGACCTGAGATTTAAGGACACTGGATGTGGTATCTCAAAAGATTTACAAGAGAAAATATTTCTTCCCTTCGTCACAACAAAGGAACGCGGAGTTGGGCTTGGTCTTTCCATTGTGCATCGAATAGTAGAGGCACATTCCGCGACAGTAGATATCGAAAGCGAAGAGGGAGTAGGTACAAGTTTTATTATTCGTCTACCCGTTGAACAAAATCAATCCGAAATTAGGTAATTAGGAAATTTGGAAATTGAGTAATTGGGTAATTATCAAATTACTTAAGGTGGAAAAATGTTAGATGCCCTATCCAATATGACAACAGATATTAAGGGAATGTGGGAACGACTCTCGTTGCCGCAAAAGGTACTTTTCGGGTTGGTGTCTTTATCAGTCCCGATTGTTATAATAGTTATCATATCGCTCAACAGTTCTAACTATGAAGTTCTGTTCCGAAATCTTGAGGGCAATGATATCATTGCTATTGAAAACAAACTGTCGGAACTTGGGATAGAAAACAAGCAAGGGGAGGATGGCACGAGTATTTTGGTGCCTGCCCCTAAAGTTCACAATGCACGAATGCTTTTGGCAAGCGAAGGGCTCCCGAGAAAAGAAAGCAAAGGCTTTAAACTCTTTGATGAGCGAAAATTGGGTGCTACAGCGTTTGAGCAGAAGATAAACTATCAGAGAGCTTTAGAAGATGAGCTTGCTCAATCTATCATGGAAATAGATAGTGTGACTGCAGCAAGAGTACATCTTTCCATCCCACAAGCTACAATTTTCACCGAACGGCAGAAACCAACAAAAGCTTCTGTACGCTTAAGTCTCCGTTCTCAAGGAGATATAAATGAACGACTGGTTGATGGGATAGTTCACCTGGTCGCTTGGGCTGTAGAAGGTTTAGATTTCGAAAATGTGGTTGTCATTGATACTGCTTCCGGACGCACGCTTTCCAGGAATGATACACAGGATTCCCCGGGCGCGCTAGTCACTGACCAATTAGAATATCAACGGTCTATAGAGGAAAAATATGAGCAGCAAATTCGGAGCATGTTGACAGAGGCGTATGGCGACCCTGGCAATCCCGACCAGACCATCGCTATTGCCAGAGTCTCAGCGGAGGTGGATTTTGATGTGCAAGAGACTATCGAAGAAACATATGACCCCGCAACTATTATTGAATCTGAAACCACAGATACAGAGACGTCGGAAGGGTTACCGCCGTCTCTAGGAGGGGCGCCTGGGGTGTCGTCTAATATCGCGCCGTTTCAACAACTATCCCCTTCCATTGGAAGACAGTATAAATATAGCAAGGACAACAGCACAAAAGATTATAAGGTGGGTAAAACCATAACAAATAGTGAAAAAAAACCGAGTTTGAAAAGACTCTCTGTCGCAGTTATGGTCAGTGACAAAATTCAAGCACCACAACCTGGCTTGAAAAGTCTTATCGAAAATGCCGTTGGATTTGATGCCTTGCGAGGCGATACGATTGAAGTTCTCCCAGCCTCATTCTTTGTTCCTCAAGTGCCCACTCCACCTGTACCAAAAGCGTGGGAAAGATATCTGGATATCTTGAAGCATCCGTTGGTCATAATCTTCATCTCAATCTTATGTTTCTTTGCTCTGATACGTTTCATGGTAAAGCAGATAGGGCTTGGGAAACCAGGTGAAGAGGAGGCAGCGCAAGCTCTTCCATCGCCCGAGGATGATGCAAATGTTCTCGCTCTTGAAGAGGAGGTTAAAAAGAAGAGATTGGTTCAAGAGGCGGAGGAGCGAAAGCAAATCCAAGAAGCTCTTCACGAAACTGCCGAAAACCAACCTGAACTTATCGAAAATCTCATAAAATACTGGCTAGAAATGGATAAAGAAGGAGAGTAAATCTAGTCACGAAAGGAATATCTATGCAATCACCAAACCGTGAAACAAATTCGTTAACAGAGGGAAAGACTCTTTCATATAAGAAGAAGGCGGCGATTTTATTACATGCTATTGGAGCCGAAAAGGCCAGCGCTATTCTCCAAAATTTCCAGGAGAATGAGATAGAAGAACTCGTATCTGAGATGATGAAACAGGAGACAGTTGATGGCGGAACGCTGGATGGGGTATATAGGGAAGCACATGCTCATATCCATGGGGAAGATGGCGCTCGAATTAGCAGCCGACTCGAAGGCGGAGCATCATACGTCAAACAATTGCTTTCGGAGTCTCTGGGAGAAATTAGAGGCAGAGATATGATGGAGCGTCTCGGAATGTCCGAAGCAAGAACTTTTGACTTCATCACAGATTATGAACTTGATGATGTGGCAGCTTTCCTTGAAAAACAATTGCCTCAAACATCCGCGCTTGTCCTGATGCATCTCAGAAAAGACCAGGCCGCAAAAGTATTGGAACTGTTGCCTGAGAATACGCGACCAGAAATAGTCGCAAGAACAGCCACTGTCCGTAAAGTGAATTCAAAAACCGTAAATACGCTGAAGAAGATGCTGGAGGAAGTGGTGAAATCTGCCACCCCGGCTCACAGATTTGATGGTACAACCGAGGCTGCGGAAATGCTAAGGAGAACGGATGCAAACATCAAAGAGGGAGTCCTAAACATTTTGGATAAGCGGGATGCTACCCTAAGGGATGATCTTGAAAAGCGTATGTTCCGCTTCGAAGGGCTGCTTCTGCTGAATGAGGAAAGTCTACAAACATTATTCAGATCTAAAAAAATTGCCGATAAAGACGTTTCGTATGCACTGAAAAGTGCTCCACCTCGACTGAGGGAAATGATTCTTAATAACTTGTCACCGGCTAAAAAATTAGATATAGAATATATGTTAGATACGATGCCCCGCGTGCGCGTTCGAGATGTGGAACTAGCGCAACAGAAGATATTGGATGTGGCTAAGGAATTAACGGACGAAGGTGTCATTTCCCTGGATGAAGAGGACTATGTTTAGTAATGATACTACTTTTTCACTTAGTGGGAACTCGTAGGGGAGAGTAACACGCAACACGCAACACGTAACACGTAACACGCTTTCTTACTGTAAAAGTTCGATAACTGAAAAACTCGTATAATGAGTAATTATTTTGTTACCCTTTATTCTTAGTACACATGAAAACACAGAAACTACGGACTTTTTCACTCAGACAGTTTCATGAAACCTCATCTGATGAACTTGATGTTCAAACACTTGTTGAGGAAGCGAAAAGAAAAATCGCAGAGGCAACAAAAACATCGCAAGCGCTTGCCGAAGAAGGCAAAAAACAAGCAGAAGCACTAAAGGAAGAGGCATATGAAAAAGGGTATCAGGAAGGATTGGCTCGGGGCGAAGAAGAAGGAAAGATGAAGCTACAACAAGATAACGCCCCCTTGGTCACATCATTGAAGAATATGCTTGAGGAAATATCTTCCCTTAAAGTAGCTATTTTGAATGATGTCGAATCTGAACTTGTAAAATTGGTTCTATTTTTAGCCGAAAACTTGGTTTTTAAAGAACTCGAAACTGACCCTGGGATAATCACACACCTTATCAAAGAATCCATCAAGTACCTTAGCGATGAAGAGGAAATAACGATTAAACTCAATCCCACGGATCTTTCGATATTAGAAGAATATATGCCAGAAGGCGTTGCACGCGAAGGTACCGATAATCCTGCGGGCATAGCGCAGAGTTCTGGATTTAGGCTTGAATATGATGACTCAATATCGCAGGGAGGATGCTTGATATCTACCTCCACGAAAATATTGGATGCACGTCTTGAGACGCGGCTCCTCGAAGCAACTAAAGCACTCTTGTCAAATTGCTAAATTACCACTAATATGAAAAAATATCGCTTCAAGTTGGAAAATCTACTGAAGTATCGAGAATCAATTGAAGAACGGAAGAGTTTTGATTTGGCTGATGCGATACGGGAATACGAGGTGCAGGAAAAATATATTCGCAAGCTGACAATGGAGCGGCAAAATAGCCAAAAAGAATTTTCCCAGAAACAGTCACAAGGAATTACCGGCGCCTTGGCATCTTTATACATCAACTATATGGATAATGTGGATACTAAAATAAAGGAAGAGAAAGCTAGCCTCGACGTCCTATCTGAGAATGTAGAAGAAATGCGTAAGGCGTTTTTGGAAGCAAGAAAAGAGCGAAAAGTCGCAGAAGAATTAAAATCCTCAGATTTTAAACGCTATCAACAAGAAGTAGCGCGGTTGGAACAACATATTCTTGATGAAGCAGCAAGTGTGCGAAGCCATCCCGAGCATCGGGGTCGAATTACGAATTACGGTTCGCCAAATTCGTAATTCACAACATTCGTAATTCACAACGGTGGTATATTTATGGATATTGCAACTCTTTTAGGAATTTTCTCTGGAGCAGCTATTCTGTTTATATCGATTTTTATGAAGACGGGTGCGAGTTTATTCCTCAGTCCATCTTCGCTATTGATGACGTTGGGGGGAACCATCGCCGCTACCCTAATCAATTTTCCCATATCCGATGTACTAGGTGTATTAAAAGTTGTGAAAATTGCCTTTACCCAGAAAGTGTATAATGTAACGAAAATCATCGAACAGATGGTATATCTTACGGATATTTCGCGGCGGCAGGGATTCAACGCCTTGAGCGCTGAAGGTGAGAAATTGGACGATCCTTTTCTGAGAACAGGGTTAGAACTCGTAGTTGATGGCGCTGAAGATGATGCCATAAGATATGCTTTGGAGACCGAAATCGCGTTCACTGTAGAGCGGCATAGAAAAGGCAGGGATGTTTTCACTGCTATGGGAGGTTACGCACCGGCATTTGGGATGATTGGCACCCTAATAGGCTTGGTCTCTATGCTCTTAAATCTGAGTGACCCATCAAAAATTGGGGAGCCAATGGCTCTGGCATTGGTCACAACTTTCTATGGAGCACTTTTCGCTAATTTGATATTCCTGCCACTCGCAGGCAAATTGAAGACCCGTAGCACACAGGAAGTATTATTCAAGGAACTCATATTGGAGGGCGTAATCCTGCTAAATTCAGGCGATAGCCCAAGGCAAGTTGGCGAGCGGTTAAAGATGTTTTTACCTTCCAGCGAACGTAGCGAAATTAACCCAAGCGAATTAATACAAGGGGGAGGAAGTGAATAACCTGAAGGATAAAAGACAGGAAGATGATGAGATTAATAGTAACGCATGGATAATGACCTACGCCGATATGGTCACCCTGCTCTTGACCTTTTTTGTTCTTATAATCTCTACCGCGAATTATAATCAGCAAAAGTTCTGGCAAGTCATCACTTCAACGCGTATGGCTTTAACAGGAGGAAAAGGAGCCCTAGAGGGTACCTCCCCCTCGATAACACAATCATTTATTGGCTCAAGAAGTAGCGATGAGGCAGCAAGCATCCTTGATGAGATGGTAGAAAGTGTATCAGCATTAGATGAGAATATCGAATATGAATTTACAGAAAACGGTGGAGTTATTCTTACACTGCCAGATGAATTTTATTTCGATTCGGGTTCGGCTGGGATGAAAGAAAACGCGCTGCCCATATTGAAACAAATCGCCCAAGTAGTGAAGAAAGCACTTGAGGAAGTACCCGAAAGTACAATTCAAGTTAATGGACATAGCGATAATACGCCCATCCACACGGACAAATATGCTGACAACTGGGAACTCTCCACGGCAAGGGCGGTTAAGGTGCTGAGGATGTTAATGGAGGAAGGCATTGATGAAAAAATTTTATCAGCGGCAGGATATGCTGATAAAAAACCAGTAGCAGAAGGCAAAGATACAAAAGAAGCTAACAATACAGCGAAGAAGCGCTCCAAAAACAGAAGAGTGGAAATTGAAATAAATTCAAGGAGATAATCATGGCAGATGAAGCAGGAAATAACGAGCTTGAAAGTTCGGGAAAAGGCAAACAATTGTTGCTCAGTATAGTCGTAGGAGTCGTATCGGCAGCGGTAATATCAGCACTATTTATTTTTCTCGCATACCGCTACATGATTAAGTATCTCCCTCAAAATGCGGTGGCTTCTTCCTCAACGGCAGAAACTCAATCCGGGCAGGAGAAAAATGATCGGCTAGAAAGATATGACCAATATCTAAGAGTCACAGCGAATCCTGCTGGCTCGAAAGGGCGCAGGTTTGTGGTAGTACAATTGTCCGTAGAGTTTGACTCGAAGTCGAAGAAAATTCGCAAAGAATTGATGAGTAAAAGTTCTAAACTTCAAGATATGCTCAATCTAATCTTATCCAATAAAACTCCTGATGAATTAGCGGGAGATAAACGAGAAGAATTGCGCAAAGAGATTCTCGATGCGTTTAATGAAAACCTCACGGGTCATCTGACGAACATCTATTTTACTGAATTTATAATACAATAAAAGCCAGAAAGCCGGCAAAAGATAAAAGACAAAAACTCTCATTGGCGTCTTTAATCAGCGGCTTCTTTCGTCTTTTGCTGGTTGTCCGGCTTTCCGGCATTAAGGAGGATAGTTTGTGAAAAAAGAAGATATTCTTAATCAAAACGAAATAGATGCGCTTATGGATGTCTTTACAGACCGTAAGTCGGAGGTACCGTCGCGCAAAGGGAAAACACCTCGCAAAAAGAGTGTCACTAAAAAAGCGTCCCAAATAGAAAAGGTAGAGCAACAGTATGATTCCCAAGCCATGAAGAATAGGACTTGGGTTAGACTTCAAAATTATATTCAGAAAACTTCCAATACTATCAGCCAGATTCTGAAATCTTCTCTATCGGAGTTAATGGAGAATAGAGTTACAGTGAGTACTGCCAATTTAGCGGAAGAACCTATTCCCTACATTGAATTTTTAGAATCTATAAATTCTCCCTCATGTTTGGGGATATTCACCTCCAAAAACAGGGTATCAGAGGTTGCTATTATTGAGTTAGACTTGAATTTAGCCTATGCTATAATAGACAAACTAATGGGAGGAGTAGGAGATACGTACATGGGAATTACTAAGCCGCTGAGTGAACTAGAGTTGGAACTAATAACAGATTCGATGAAGAATATCCAAGATGATTTAGACCAAGCACTGAAACTGGACTTAGAGATAGAGACAGTAGTGACACATCCACACAACGTCCCAATCAATTCGCCTTATGAATTAGTTGTCCCCTTTACCTTTGACGCTGTCATCGATAGCACTTCGGCGCAGGGAGGTGCAGGTGCTTCCGGGGAGGACGGTGCATCTTCGCATGTGGTTACCCTTGGTCTTCCTTATATAGCATTGGAATCCAAATTTCAAGCTCCCCAAAATTCTAACATTCTCGAAAAGAAAAAAATAGACCACTATGAGATAATCCAGCAAAATCCGTTCATAAATATGCCTTTAAATCTGCAAATTCAATTTCCAAAGCTGGAGATGACTATCAAAAAATTAATGGAATTAGAGGTGGGAAGTATTATTGATTTGAATATGGAGCCAGATTTAGGCGACATAAAAGTAGATGTACTAGTGGAAAGATGCCCTAAGTATAAGGGACAACTCGGAATGTTTGGGAAATATAAAGCTATTGAAATCATTTCAAAGCCTTCACGGTGATATCAGTTAAGCTCAGGAGACTAAAAAATGCAACAGATAGAAGATAATGAAAATGGTTTGACAAATGAAGAATCTATGACAGAGGAAGAAATAGAACAAATTTTGCAATCGCAATCAACGTCAACAGAAGAGGACCCCTCGCTGGAAGATTTACTTGAACAAATTGAATCCGAAAGTTCTGATGATAGTGAGGAGGAGGAGGACGAGGAGTCCATATATGATGAAGATGTTGAGCCAGAAAATAGAGTCACCAGACAATCCCGTGCCGCTGATACGCCCCAATCGCCTCCAAATCAGGAGAGGGCAAACTACGCTGCATTCCCCGAATTGGAATCTTTAGATAATGAAGATTCAGAAGACCCTGAAGAAGATTACCAAACCACCTCTTTGGCACGTTCCCCAAAATTGATGGCGAATCTTGATTTTATATTAGATGTCTCACTGGAAATATCTGTACAGTTGGGACAAGCAAGAATGTCGTTAAAAGAAGTCCTAGAGCTTGGACCTGGTGAGGTGGTAAGACTGGATAAATTAGATGGTGACCCCGTTGATCTTTTAATAAACAATAAATTAATCGCCGAAGGACAAATTGTTGTTACTGAAAACGATACCTTAGCAATTCAGATTATATCAATAAAAAACAGGGTCGAAAGAATTCAGAGTCTAAAATGAAATGTTTATTAGGGATAATTTTAATCATCAACTTTATGGGATATTTGACTTGTGGTCTTTGCGATGGTGCTGACGAGGAAGGAATCGGAGCGCATGACACCGCGAAAGAGTATCTAAAGTATGAAGAGCCCGTTACTCACCAGGCGACAAATATCTTTCGAGCCTTCCTTCGTATGATAATCACGCTGTTAATATTACTGGCGTTGTTTTTCCTTGCTGTATTTTTCTTTAAAAAGTTGAAACTTCGAAGGGGCTTTCAAAGTAAGGGGCTTATTTCTATATTATTTCGGACGTCCTTGGGTTCTAAAGAATCTATCTGTTTAGTTGAAGTGGCAGGCGAGATTCTTGTCCTAGGAGTGACAAGCAATCAAATTTCCCTACTGTTAAAAGTGGAAAATCCTGAAGCGTTGAAAAATATAATGGACGCGTATACAGCTTCGGACAGCCACTTTCAAAGTTACTTGAAAACAGAGCAGGACAATTTGAACACTGAACATGTGGAACATCTCAACGCGCGCAGTAATGACATGTTCGCGCAGCAATCCCGAGAATCGGGGTCATCGCGTAGCACGCGTAATGAAAACAGAACTGAATATCCCGATTCTAAAAGCTTAACATGACAAAAAACAAGATATGACAGCAGGAATACATGAAAACACGAGAGGATTTATTCTTTTTCATGTTTTCTTGTTTTCATATCTTCTAAGAGAGAGAAAAAGATGAATGCGAAAACAATTGTTTTAGGCGCACTTATACTGATTTTGGGACTTATTTGCAACTTTTGCCTGGCGCAACAAGTGCCAGGAATCAACATCCAAATTGATGGCGGCAATCAGCCCGGTAGTGCTGCCATAGGCATTCAGATTGTTCTAATGCTTACAGTGCTCTCTCTCGCGCCATCGCTGTTAATAATGATGACCTCCTTCACTCGCATCATAGTGGTGTTATCGTTTTTACGTCATGGGTTGGGCTCCCAACAGATGCCTCCGAACCAAGTTTTGGTAGGTTTAGCACTGTTTTTAACTTTCTTCATAATGGCGCCCGTGTGGCAGCAGGTCAATAGCGAGGCGTTGCAACCGTATCTGGCAAAAGACATTACACAAAAAGAAGCTTTTCAGAAAGCTCAAGTACCGATTCGAAAATTCCTCTTTAGACAAACACGGGAAGATGACATTGCACTCATGGTTCACC
>SDBU01007326.1_pt1 | contig 12741 bp, 13 predicted proteins | sample 2277071 | NCBI WGS metagenome assembly SDBU01 (sample SAMN10397929, study PRJNA504765) | marine sediment metagenome | isolation source: marine sediment core GS08_GC12, 126 cmbsf | place: Arctic Ocean: Gakkel Ridge, Loki's castle | collected 2008 | reverse complement strand
GCCGTAAGACCAGCGACTTGGGTTGAGTAGGCGAAGCCGTATCGAAACCAGCCAGTCGTCGGGCGAAGCGGTAGTTCACTACAGCGCAACGCCTTCCGCTCTTTTGGTGAGTTTTGCGCCGACTGTAAAGCATCCTGCCAGCTTGTTGCCAACTTGGAACCAGCTCAAGCAGGCTCTACTTCATTTCCCGTAGATGAATGAAAATGGTGATAGATGGCTCTCCAGAGCAAAGATGAATTCTACGTCATCTCCGAAGGGAACCCGTTTTGATGCTTGTGTGACGATAAAATCCAGCCCGGCTTTGAGCATGATGTTCTTATAGGTGAAAATTAAACCCGGGCCTACGCCAAGCTTGTTGCCGCTCACCGCATTTTCCACTGAACCCTCCGACTTTGGAAGTCTCGGTTGGCGTGTGTACATCCCATTTAGTTCCAGAAGCAACACCAAATCGGGCGCTTCATATCCTGCCGGAACGGGACGGATGCCCACCGCCAGGTCATACTTGAAAACATCACCGGGCTTAAAGTCATTCCCATCAGTGCTGTTGAGCATGTAACGCAGCCCACTGAAAAAATATTCCCTCCGCGCTTCCCTGCCAATGGTTGCGGCAAACAGATAGCCAAAAGCGTCCGGCCCCTGTTGCAGACCCGGAGTCCGCACGCCAAAAGCAATAGCCGCCTGATTGCTCCCACCTATGCCGTCCTTTCGATAGAAACGCCACTTGCCGCGCAAAAGTAGATTCGATAAGCCTGTTTCTCCTTTAACCTGATAAGGCAAGGATGCTGTCAAAGATAAGTCTTCTGTCACCCCAAAGATGGCTTCGAAATGTACTGCCCGCTCATCGCTGCCTCCTTCAAACTCAGTTTCAAGACCTACTCCGTATTTATGAATCGTATGCGGTCCAATTCCAAAGATAGGTTCATGTGAAAAAGCCGTTCCGATTCCTGTTAGAATCGTCGCTAAGATGTGTACTAAAATAAAAGTGAAATATTTATAATTCATCATTGAAATGCCTCCGAGCCCCTAGGGTGGATTCGCGTTCGTTACTTCGTAACTCACCAAAATTCATAATACAATACAACTCGTTCCCGAAAAGGTTACGGTTGAAAGTGTAACATTCTAAAGTGGTTGTCCTATGCCTGCTGCTTTCAGAACTTCTTTGCTGACTGGAGGGCGAAGACAGCACTCAACTACCTTCCCGTTTACTACGACAGTGGGTACCGAAGTAATGCCGTACTGTCTAGCTTTCTCAAGCCCCGTTTGTTCTCCTTGTTCGCTGAGATTGTAGACTGTTACCTCACAACATTCACATGCTAACTCGTTCACCGATTGTACCGCCTCATCGCAGAGCGGACAACCCGCAGTAAAAACTTCCACTTGGCGTACCATTTTTAACTCCTCCTTTTTGGGGATAATTTTGTAGGTTGAGATTCCCGTAGTGAAAGTAGAGTTTGGAAACTTGACCTACTTCTAATAAGGCAAAATACATGCCAATAAAAAAAGCGCACTTGGAATCGTTCCAAGAGCGCTTACGTTAAACCAGAAGCATCTATTTTTTTAAACTCAGAAGTGTTCGGGTGAACACTTTAAAATACAGTTTGTCACCTCAAAACTGTTCTGCTGAACAAATCAAGGCTCAATCTGATACTCCTTCAGCTTTTTGTACAATGTCGTCCTTCCGATTCCCAGTATCCTTGCAGCCCTGGCTTTCTTCCAGTGGGCATCTTCTAGCGCTTGTAGAATCATTGTTTTCTCCTCCTCCTGAGATATGGGTTTCGTTTCAAACTCTTTTTTCATCCACATCGAGTCCGCCTCGTTCAATTCCATGGGCAAGTCCATGAGGTGGATTCGTTCCCGTTGACATCGCACAAAAGCGTATTCGATAACATTTTCCAATTCCCGAACGTTGCCAGGCCAGTCATAATCAAGCATTGATGCCAGTGCAGCATCTGTCATAGAAACAATCGGTTTGCCAGTTTTCTGTTTGAACTTTTCCATGAAGTGGTTCACCAGGAGCGGGATGTCATCTTTGCGTTCTCTTAGAGGCGCTAGCATTATCGGTACAACTCGCAATCGGTAGTAAAGATCTTCCCGGAATAGCCCTTCCCTGACTAATTCTTTGAGTTTTTTGTTGGTCGCGGCGATGATGCGGACATCCACTTTGACCGGTTTTCTGTCTCCCACTCGCTCAAATTGGCGTTCCTGTACGAAGCGCAATAATTTCAATTGCACTAACGGGCTGATATCTCCTATCTCGTCAAGGAATATCGTTCCGCCATCGGCAGCTTCAAATCGTCCCATTTTATCCCGCGTCGCGCCAGTGAAAGCGCCCTTAACATGACCGAACAGTTCGCTTTCCAATAGCGTCTCTGGCAAGGCGGAACAGTTCACAGGCACAATAGTCCCATTTGCTCTGGGACTATTGTAGTGGATAGCATGGGCTACCAATTCTTTGCCCGTTCCGCTCTCTCCTTCTATGATTACAGAAGCGTCGCTGTCCGCCGTCTGCTCGATAAGGCGATACAGTTCCTGCATCTGGTGACTTTTCCCAATCAAGTTGTGGAAGCGATACCTACCTCTCAGTTCTTCTTCCAACCGCCTGACCTCTGAAACATCCTTGAATATCAGGACTGTACCAGCCAAATTCCCATCCACATCGACCAATCTATCAACATGAAGTATCACTGTGCGCTTCTTCCCATCGGCGCTGTCGATTTCTAATTCCATCTCGTCGATTCGTTCCCCGCCTTGCTGGATATCAGCAAGAATTTTGGTGAGATTTCGAGACCGAACTTTAAACACATTAGCATACGGTCGGTCAACAGCCTCCTGTAGCGCAATGCCTGTAATCTCGCCTGCTGCTCAATTGAAACTGGTGATTTGATGTTCCTTGTCGAGGGCGATAATCCCATCCGATACACTGTTGAAAATGGCTTCTAACCTCAAACGCCGCTGGAGACAACTTTTATCTGGCACTAAATCTCTTTGGAGAGACATCTTTAAATCTCCTTCTGATTGCTTCGCAAAGCTCGCAACCTTCGGTTTTTCCGTTTTCTGTTTTCCGTTTTCCGTTTTTAATCTCCTCATTTTATTCTCAGGGAAATCGATACCCCGCCGAAAACAACACATGATTTGAGCGCCAATCCAATTCCAAGTTGTCGTCTGCATGCCCCCAAAGCCCGCGCATATAAGCGATATCCCACACGAAAACACCATCAAGAATGCCACCGAGTCCCAGCGTCACAAAATCGCGGGCATCCGTGATGCGGAGATGGTCGGGTGCGTAAGGTACAGGCTCCCTTCGGTAACCCGCTCGGATGAGGAGAGGAACTTTTGGCATATGATATTCACCGCCGACCCGAACCCGCCAGGTCGCCCGATAATCTTCTAGAAAAGTGTCAACATTGACATCCTCCGCTGGTGGGGAACTATAGCGACTTTGCGGCCAATCGGTGTACTGCACATCGAAGGCAAGCAGTAAGGGTTTCAAAGTCAACGCTATCCCGCTCCCGAATTGAAACGGACGGGAAATATCGTAAGTGGTGACCCCGAAAGTTTCATAGGGATTGGATGTGCCATCGTCATAAAAATCTTCACCGGTTTGCGTCCAATCTTCATCCACATTGAGGGACATCGGGAGGTCAATCGTCGCCCCAATCCGGACATATTTGGTCGGGTGGAATAACCCGCCAAGTTTGCCGGTGATGCCGCGATATTCGGCATCAATCGTATCAAAGTAGGTCAAGCTGGCAATATCCGTGTCAAGATTTTGGGTATCTTCGCCGAGTAGGTCGAGTTGATAGGCATTGCTTCCGCGCCAATAATTCAGCGAAGCGCCTAGTGCTAACCGGGGGGATAGAGCTAGCGCTCCGCTAGCTGTCCAGGCGTAGATACCTCCCGAATCGCGGGATGTTTCGGTCAGGTCCAAGCTGATCTGCCCGAGTTCCTCATCGAAGAAGTCCGGCTCAAATCCCTCAATGAGAACGCGAGAATCAAAATTCTGAATCCGGTTCACGCCAAACGCAAACACCAATCTCCCACGAGCTGTTGGGAAAGGCAAGACAAAGCCCACGGAATTCGGGTGTGTTGCCGAGGATAACGCCGATTGGCTTTGCTGATAGTATGTGCTTGTAGATTCCAAGCGGTAGCTCATTAACGTTGTGAACACTTCGTTTTTTGTTATCTGAGCTAATCCAGCGGGATTCCAATAGGTCGCGGTGTAATCGTCCGCTACACCGAGGAACGCTCCTCCCATGCCTAGCGCCCGTGCGCCGACGCCGTAGTCGTTGCCAACCGTTATTTCTTGGGTTATGCCTGTTTGCGCCAACAGCACAAGCAAGCTGATGACGACACAGGGAATTTGTGCTAAGTTCTGCCATTTCATAGCAATTTCCTCCTTCGTTGTTATGGTAAGGGAAGGAAAGGAAGGAATCGCGGAAGGCGTGCACGCGGAAGGTTTCGCTTTCGCGATAACACCGCGCGCGAGCAATGCATCGCACCGCGCTTGTTGACAGTTTCTTTTCCCTCCCTTTCCATCCTTTTCATCCGTTCCCATCCTATTGTTTATCGGCGTCGTCCGCGCCCCCGAGAAGTACGCATTCTGCTCGTTCTAGATGAACTTGTTCGGGTTGAACGATGAGCGTTGGAACTCCCAGAACGGTACGTCCCAGAACGGTACGATTGAGTTTGATTAGAGCGGAATGACCGCGAGCGTCCCGATGAGCGTATTCGGGGAGCCGAGCGGGTTTGATTGTAGCGCGTGGGGCGATACTCGGTTGGACGTGATGTCCGATTACGCGAACTCGAAGCCTGTGGCGAGGCTGCCCGTCGAGAATCGCGGCTTCCTTCGCGCCGAAAAGAGCGAGCGGTTCTACTGGACGACGAGCGTGTTGAGGTCCGAACTCCGCGCTGGTTCGAGCGCCCGTTGCGCAGATAATCATAGTTTCTCCCCTCACGAACTTGATTTCGCTTTGAGTGTGACGGGACAGTTTGGGCACCTGCTTGACTGGAATCTTCGTTGTTTGTTCGAATGCCTCGGTCTGACCGAGTTCGAGATGTCGAATTCATTTCCGCCCGCACACCTCGCCGCGCCTGTCCCCTTCGGCGTCGCGAGCTATAAACTGGCCCGTCGGAATAGCGATGATGGGCATACGAATCATCCCCATAGTAATGATGGCCGTTGTAATATCCATAACCGTAGGAGGAATAATAGGGATAGTAGTAGGACCCGTAGAACCCGTCCCAATAAAATGGGTCATAATAGCCCCCATACCATCTCCCCCCATAATAAGGATAGCCGTAATAGGGATAGCCATCGTTGATATCATAGCTATCATAATCGAACTCATCGTAACGGTCGAAATCATCGTCCCACTCATCGTAATCGCGTCTATAGCCCCTATCCAGGTCGTCTCGACGAACGATTGGCTTTTCTTCGTCCGTTTCACCCAGTTCGGATTCCTCCCGTTCTGTCTCCTCGCGTACATTGGCTTCGCTTTCGTCCATCTCGCCGGTTTTGGTTTGGGATTCCACGTCCTGGCGACCGTCATCGGCAGCGCGTGCAAGAGGCCGGCGAATTTCCACCCGGGCGGTTTGTGCCATGGGTGGTGGATATCCAATTTGGGTATAACACCCTAGAAACACCAACGAAATTATCAGGAGACTTCCAATTGTAAGAATACGCGCTATCAAGTTTTTGCCGTAACATCTACCTAACGGCGAAAACAAATTCAGTTTGGCGAATCTATTGCGAAGTTGTTCATACATAATAAATCCCTCCCAAAAAAATGACTGTGGAGATGAATTGCCGAATCTATCGGAGGAGTCGGCGTTTCAACCCGACACCTGATTGACCAAGAAGCTCCCGCATTCATGAACTACCGCTTCGCCGATTCGCTTTGCTCATCGCGTGGGGTCAATCATCAATCCATTCACTTTCCCCTTTCTTCTCTTTTAATGGGGATTTCTATCTTGCTGATTTTAGACTTCCCCATGTTGTTATACGCTTACCTTTTCTCTTAACGGCTGCGGAAGAAGCAAGCGGGAATCCTTCTTCTAGCCATTCAGGAAATCCGCCTTTGAGAATTATCACATTGGTAAATCCTTTATCCAACAGTTTTTGTGCCGCAAGGGCACTATGAGAGCCTGCTACTCACTGGCAGTAAAGGATGATTTCCTTGTCTTTGGGTAGTTCTTCATGTCGTTTTTCTATATCTCCCAAGGGAATAGAGATAGCTCCTATGATGTGCGATTTATCATAAGATGCTTTGCTACGCACATCGACGACAATCACATCGGCTTTATTCTCCAGCTTTTCTTTCAGTTCTTCTTTCGTGATTTCAGACGCTTTGGCTGCTTCTACTCTAAGCTGCGAAGTGTGAATCAACACAGCAGAGAATAGCACGACCAAGATTAAAAGTATGTTTCGGTTGAGTACCTTATACATTTGTTGTTCTCCTTGATAAGTTAATGACTTGTGCTAGTGGTTCTTGTTCGGATGCCCCGTTTTAGCAGGAATCTGAGCAACCCCCGACTAAGCAAACTGAATCAACCAGCATCCAAAGAGTAGGGCTGGTATGATTTTCAGAGAAACTATCACAAGTCGTAAGTTAATATTTGGTAGCTACCTTCCTAAAGTTACGTTTTTTTTTAATTCAGATTGCTTCGCAAAGCTCGCAACGTAATTCTTAATTCGATTCACCTCTTTTCATAGTTGTTTTTCCAGGGCTTCAATGCGCTGCCGATAATTCATCCATGTTTTTAGAGCCTTGATTTCAAATGCTAAATCAGATTCCGGCAGCACAAGGCTTTTCGCCACTTTGAGATGTTCAAAGACACGTATGTTATAGTAAGTCCAGCGGGCGTAGATGCTGATATCCGCATAATAGCGAGCCAAAGCGATATGAGCTTCCGCAGTAGGCGAAAACCCCAGAGATTTCTTGAAAAGTGCGGCGCTGAAGTCCATCAGGCTACCGCCTAGGTGCATATTGTAGTACAATGTGCCCAACTGTAACAATCTTTGGGCGATTAGTTGTGGGAGGCGTCCAGCAGTATCCGTATTGGGATATTTTAGGAGCACTTCATCCCAGGTTTGCAGAGCTTTGGCATAGTTTACCGGCAGGAAATTCTTGTAGTTCCTCTCCTTTAAATGTGGATAAACCTCCAGCATGCGATTGACCTCTGCAAAATACAGACTATATCTATCACCCCTTCGTCCAGCCGGCCAATGTGGGTAGCCATCGGTTTCATATCGCTCTAACGAATCTAGTTGCGGATATCTGTCCACAATGTGTTCTAACCGGCTAAACGCTTCTCCTTCATCAGATAGCTTTTGGGGCAACTCTTTTTGTTTAGCCTCTTTAAAATAGCATTCTCCTATCATAAAAAGCGCGTCATCTGCCAGTTCGCTATCAGGATATTCATCCATCAATTTCTGAAATTCTTTTCTTGCGCTCTTGTAATCAAGGAAAGCCTCGAAAAACAGCATCGCAATTGCATATTGCGAATTGTCTTTTGTAGCGTAATCTCCCGTTTCCAGTTCCTCAATAATCTCATTCAAGAGTTCCACATTGTTGAGGCGTTCTTGGGCTATCCTTGCAACTTCAACACTCAGATACGGATATTTCTCAAGCAGTTGCTTATATGCCTTAGCAGCCTCTTCACGTTCCCCCAAAGTTAGATAAATATCGCCGATATTCAATTGCGCAACGTCTGCTGAATCGCTTTGGGGATATTTCGCCACAACATATTGATAAGACAAAATGCTTTCTTCATATTTTCCTTGAGTGTATAAGCTGCTCCCGATGTTCAATTGGGCATTGTCAGCATCACCGCTTTGGGGATATTTGCTAACAAAATCCTGAAATTCTGTAATGGCGTCCTCATGTTTCTCAGATATCTGAAGTTTGGTCGCCTTGTCATAGATATGTTCTGCCTTTTGAGCTTCAGTCAGGGGCGCCTTCGGCAAACACCCTATCATACTGCCCATTAAGAGGACGCTCAAAAGCAGCGATACAATTAACTTATTCATTATAATCCCCCTTTCTTTGAAAGGTGGCATGGTAAAAACAGAGCATACCGCCTTATACCTAAAATTGCCTATTGGTCCAGCAACTTAGTTCATCTTTTTTTTCGGCAAGGATACCCTGTCTGAAGGATTGGATGAAATGCCTGCCTGTGCCTACCTGTGCCTACCTGTGCCAACGGCAGACAGGGAAAATCAGGCAGGGAGGAATTGCCGTTATCTCCAAGGTATCATTAAGGTAGAATCATACCTTATACCTTGGAGGACAAAATGGCAAAGAAAAGTATATCACGTCGTAAAAAGAAACGCAAAGAGAAACAACACCAGAATGTAAATGAAATCACCACAACGCATGTTCCCTTGTGTGCATTAGGGGAAGTAATCGCAGAGGCACCCCGCTAAGGCGGGAAACGCAAAGTTTTTATCTTCTTTGCGTCCTCCGCGCCTTTGTGGGATAAGTGGGATATCGATGGACTGTGCAGATGAATTGCCCAGCGAGCGCGATAGCACGCGCTCCACACTCAATTCCGTATCCCACATTTCGTTTTACTTCTCTTCTTCGCTATCTTCAAGGAGTTGGACTCGCCGGCTTCTTAGTCGCTCGTTTGACGTTAAGTAAGAAGTTTTGGTAATTACGAATATAGTATTCATTCTGCGGGTCCAATTCTAAAGCCTTTTTATATTCGGCTTTCGCCGCCTCATACTTCTCCTGATTTTCATAAGCCACCGCAAGGTTATTATGTGCAGGGGCATAAGCAGGGTCCAATTCGAGACTTTGTTGCCAGCGGAAGATAGCTTCATTCCAAAGTTCATTCTTCGCCATACCAGTAGCATATTCATTATACAGCCGACGCATATCCTCGTTCCTACTGGCACACGAAAGCAAAAAGACCAAAACCAAAAAGAAAGGCCATCGCAGCCAGTAAATAGGATATATTCTGTTGAACAAATTATTTTGACGTCGGTGTAAAGAGAACATCGTAAGCGTTCACAACTTTGAAAGTCGCCTCCACACTGGGATTGGCGCCGGTCAAAGTAAAGTTAATCTTCCGCTTGAGAGCTTTCCGCTGTATTTTTAATAACAAACTAACTATTCGAGAATCTGCAATGTTTGTTACATTGGACAATTCAATTTGCAGATTGATATTCTTATTTTTATGAATGAGTTGGGAAAGCAATATCTCTAAATCTATTGCGGCAAAATAGCCCAAGTCTCCCGACGGGCTTACGCAAAAGCCGCCATTAACTTCCTTCACGATTTCATCTCCCATACTGGTATCACTTTTTTTAGGGTTGTTTTTACGGAAAAGCATGGTAGTTTACCTCCAAAATAGTACAACAACAGGATACCGTTGATACAAACCTATTTTTTCCAAACACTTTCATCATCTTCCCGTTGATGCGCCTTATGGGAGGAGTGGAAGGAAACGCTTTATCCTTCCATTCTCCCCTTCTTTTCTTTCATTTATTCAGGCACAAAAAATCGCATTCCTACATCTCCTGCTTCGGAAGAAACTAAATCGAACTGGTAGCTATGTTCTCCTTCCGGAACCGGAAAGGTGAATATACCTGGAATACCACACTGCAAATTGGGGGGTTTTGAAGAGACAACCTTTTCCATCTTAGAGGTATTAAATGTCACATCGCCAATATCTTCATCGTCCTCCAGGATAGCTACTGCATATTTCTTTGGACCGCTTTCATTCGCAGGGATGTTGAGCAAGCTCACTACAATTAAAGTCGTTGGGCCAGTAAATCTGATTATGGTCGACCTCTCCTTGGAGATAAAATACGCTACTTTCTTATTCCACTTTTGGTCATCAGATTTAAGAGCTCTAAAATAGGCTATATTTTCCGGGCTGATAGATTTGACAGCCTTTAAGGTTTTGTAAACCTCTAGCGGAATGTACTGGACAATTTCATCTGGTAAAACATAAGGTTTTCCAGATATAGGTATAGGCTTAGTCTGCTCTAAAGACGGGCCCAAATACAGCTTGTCGTCAGAACTTAGCAAGCCTCCCAGCTCGGTTTTAGCTGTTTTAATTTTCTTAACTTCTTCAGCAGAAAGCAAAGTTATCTCCCTCCCAAGCCTATATCCGCCAGATTGCTTATTCACTTCTTCTCTTTCCTCTGCCAGGAGGAAACTGACAAAAAGCAAATATAAAGGAAGAAGAACTGGAAGCGCAAAGCAAAACAACTTTACGCTAAATCTGATTTTATACTTCAATTTTATCACCTCACTTTCGAATGGACTAGCATAACACACGCACGGACTATCATACTATGGTCTTATTGTCCTTGACATGCGACAAGAGTTTGGAGTCAAAAATCCTGACGCCATGAGGATTTTAAGCATGTGCGTAAAACCTATTTTTCTTTTAATGTTACGGAATTTTTCTACTTTTCCTTCTGTTGTCCCTCGCTATTTTCAGGAGTTGGACAAGAGAATATCGTAAGCGTTCACAGCTTTGAAAGTCGCCTCCACACTGGGATTGGCTCCGGTCAAAGTGAAGTTAATCTTCCGCTTGAGAGCTTTCCGCTGTATTTTTAATAACAGACTAACTATTCGAGAATCTGCAATGTTTGTCACATTGGACAGTTCAATTTGCAGATGGATATTCTTATTTTTATGAATGAGTTGGGAAAGCAATATCTCTAAATCTATTGCTTCAAAATAGCCCAGGTCTCCCGACGGGCTTACACAAAAGCCGCCATCGATCTTCTTCACAATTCCATATTCCATGCTGGCACCATTTTTTTTAGGGTTGTTTTTACGGAAAAGCATGGTAGTTCACCTCCAAAGTAGTACGACAATAGGATACCGTTGATACAAACCCATTTTAAATACTGGATAAACCTATCTTATCCGCATGGCGCGGAAGTGCGGATAGCACCGCATAGGTTTTGTACTTGTTTGTTGAACAATCGTTAGTGTTGGGGATTAAACAGATAAGTGAGGTGGCGCGCGGCTAAAGATGATGGAATACAAAGGGCCTGGCTGGAAATATTTCGTATTTGCGGGAATCTTAGATATAGCAATATCAGTTGGTAGAATAAAATAGTGAGGTGGTAAAATAGCAGACAGCAGTTCTTTGGGGGGAAATTTAGCTTCATTTAGGGTAGAATCCCAAGCTTCTGGGAGTTCATTACAAGAACTATTTGCTATTGTAGCTTCGGCACAACTGCAGGGACTACAATGGCTTGATTCACAGTGTGGTATGCAGTTGCTTCTTGCGCTAGCGAAGAAAGTGAAACATGCTATGAGCAAAGTTGTAACAATTAAATTTTTTACGATTTTATGTTTTTCGTGCATTTATTTGCTCACCAACCTTCTGCTGCTACTACTTCATTTCGTTTCGAGAGCCTGTCCTGAACGACGTCGGAGGGACAAGTTCCAAATTCTTACAAACTAAGTTTAGCATATTTTTTTCGTCATCTCAAGAGAAATATTCAGAAGTTCCCAGAGTGATAAAAACAATCGAAGATGCGCGAAAGGCGGTTAATAGATTCCTTCCGCCTTTCGCCCATGCGTATCAACTTAAGCGTAAGACTTTGTGACAACAGGCTTTCAAGGAGACGGCGTTGGAGCGTTGGAGCAAGGGAGCGTTGGGGCTTTGGTTTTTGCCCCATTGCCCCAATGCCCCATCTCCCCATTGCCCCAATACCTAAGTTACACAAAGCCCGTTGTGATGGGACATAGCACTAAGTTGATACATATAATTCCTTCCGCCTTTCGCCTTCTTGTGCTATCCAGTTTCCTAAAGCGCGGTGCTATCGCTTTGCAGGCCTTCCGCTTGGATGAATCCCTTAATCGCTAAAATCGGTGTCTTGGTGGAAAAACCTGACACTACACCCACAACAATGACACGCTCATAGCCCTCTTGTAGGAGTTCATCTAGTTTAGCGCCTTCCGATAAGATAAACGCCTCATCCACCGTCTTTCCCGCTAACAGTCTATAGCGTTCATGAGGATGTGGGTCAGGTGAGGACCAGAAATGTGGGACGTTGAATTTCTGGAGTGTCCCTGTGACAATAACTTCCATGCGCCGGACACTAAAACTCCGCGTTCCATTGACCCGCTTTTTGATGTCATACAGGTCCAAAAAGGCGCCGGCTTCGGCAGTTAATTCAATCATCCTCTTCTCGGTCACCGGCGTAACAGTATTGACCCCTTCTTCCGGTTCCAAGACCCGTTGCAGTTCGCGTTCGCACCTCTCACATAAGTATCCGTCAATGTAGAGGCGCACCGTTTCAATATTCCTATACTTGGATAAATCCTCCACGGCGGTCATTTCAATGCCCGGAAGCATCTTACCGCCACAAGCCGCTAGCCCGAATGCTATTAAGATGAATAGGCTAACTGTGAACAGCCGCTTCGCCGATTCGCTTCGCTCATTGATAGTTCTCATTGTCTTCCTCCTTACTTTTGACAGGAACACTGTCAAATTTCCGTTAAGTTTTAGAAAAGATCTTGAACTTTTGAATCCGGTAAACTTTCGTGAACCATAAATTCAGTAATCACCTGCCTGTGACGACCTGTCTGCGTGCGGCACGCACAGGCAGAAGGCAGGCAGGCGCGGTGTTTTCAATTCGTAATTCGTAATTCGTAATTCGTAATTGCTCGGTTTGAACTTTCGCAGTCTCAGCGAGTTGGTGACTACGGACACAGAACTAAACGCCATAGCCAGCGCCGCAAATATCGGATTTAGCAATATCCC
>SDBU01007325.1_pt1 | contig 12741 bp, 18 predicted proteins | sample 2277071 | NCBI WGS metagenome assembly SDBU01 (sample SAMN10397929, study PRJNA504765) | marine sediment metagenome | isolation source: marine sediment core GS08_GC12, 126 cmbsf | place: Arctic Ocean: Gakkel Ridge, Loki's castle | collected 2008 | reverse complement strand
CTCTAAACTTAAAATGATTCTTATGGCCCGTTAGCTCAACTGGTAGAGCAGCGGACTCTTAATCCGCAGGCTGAAGGTTCGAGTCCTTCACGGGTCATATGCTTTTTTCCCCTGACAACCCTTAAAAATCAGCAATTTAGAGAATTTCCTGAGATTTTTCCGTTTTAGCAGTTTATAGCAATTTATAGCATGAAACAGCGACAAACACGTCATAAAAGTCGACACTTTTTAATTGGCTATTTATAACTACTATTATAATTCAGGAGAATTGACAAAGTATGGGTAAATATCATACAATATTGATAAATAAGCACATAATAAGAAGTATGCTAAACAAAAATGCTTTATATCTGGCAATTTCTTTAACTTTACTCGAAATTATCATTTTCTTTAGTTTTTCTGCTTCTTTCAATCCTAAGAATTTATTTAATATCAGTATTATGAGTGAAAGAGTTCTTCCTTATCTAACGAACATTTTTATTGCTATCGCAACAACTTGGTATGTCATTTTTACATATTACATGTTGAAATCAAACGAAATAATAAGAAAATTATCAACGCAACCATATTTATTTTTAAAGTGGGATTTGTCTGATCATTTAGAAAAAATAATTATTGAAGATTATTCTATTCTGACAGAAGAAATTTCATCCAGCTTTAGTATTAGACCAAAAGATATCGAACATGAGAAAAGATATGTTTATTTATTATTTCAAAATATCCACCGAACAAGTGTAGGTAAGATTGCGTTTAAAATTAAAGTAAAGGTTAATACTAATACCCAAAAAAAGTTGTTTGATAAAACTTTAAATTTCCAAAGTGAGGATTTAAATTTGGGGCATAACGAAACATTAAAAATTACTGTTTTAGATCTGAAAGCAATTCCAAAAAATGCTATAGTCTCTTTAAAGTTAACTGATATTCAATATAATCCAATGGGTTCGCTTTTAATTATAACTTCTATAGCTGGTGTCGATTCTTATGAATGTTTTGGAATTACAGAATTAGAGGAAGTTCTTCCTAAGCCTCAGATTGAAAAAAGGAGAAGCTAACAATGAAAAAAGAAATATATGCAAAAATTATGAACTTTATGTCAGGAACACAGGTTGTTATTAATAAAGGGAAAATTGATGGAGTAAAAATTAATATGATTTTTGGGATTAAATTGATGTTACCTGAAATAGTAGATCCAGATGATAAATCTAATGTTCTAAGCGGAGTTTATTACGATAAAGGAGAAATTCGTATTGATTGGGTTTCCGATAGAATGTCTTTTGCTTCGCTAATCCCAAAAAGAACCATTAGTGACGCACTAGACTTTTCAAAAATGTGGGGCACTCCACAATATGAATATCCTAAGATTAAGGTTAATGGAGAATTATTATTATCTGAGGAAGCATGGGAAATTCAAGTTGGCGATGAAGTATATTTAAAAAAAGAAGAAGGAGAAGACAAAAAAAATAATAAATAATAAATACTTTTTAATATCGAGAAAAACATCCCAAAATTGAACAGAAAATTCATTATATATTAATCTAAAATTATATTCCCACGCTCCAATATCTTCCTTTGTTGCTTTTGGTCGTTGAATAATAAATGGTTGTTTTATTCCGGTAGCCCTCTCTCCGGAAATGAATTCTGTAATTTATCTTTAAATGATCATGGATCCGTTCAAAATCTTCTTTTCTTTTGTTAGAAAAATGTCTTAATAGATTTCTTTGAGAGATTTGTCTTTTGTGCTGAGGGCGAATGAAATCAGCCACTTTTGGAGCAAATATTATATCTTCCCAATTAATCTTCCATTCTTTTTGTAAATCCGGTTGAGTTTTTACCCAGTCTAACCATCTTTCCTTTGCCAACTCATCTATTATTTTTGAAAAATTGGACCTTTCTATTCTCCAATGACGAACATTCAAATAAGCGTCATTAAGAAGTTTCTCAAAGTCAGGGGCAAAATCAATGAAATCTTCATCAGCATAAAGATCCGTTATAATCTTACTTGCTCTTTTCAAATATGGAGCTTTTTCATAATCGTGTAGCCTGTATTGCCAGGCTTTTCTGCCATACATAATTATCTCTTCTGCCTTTCCCTTTTCTCTTAAATAATCCAGTTTTGTTTCATGAATTAACCAATTAATATAAAACGACATCACCCCAAAAGGTTTTTTGGTCCTTTTCATTTGCTTTTCTTTATATGCAGAATACAAACAAACTATACAAGGACAATCCGGTGAATGAGTTTTCTTATTTATTAAATCCTCTAAAATTTTTTTCGCCTTAATTGTCACATTTTCTTTAATTGTCATATTCATTTTATCCTTTTACCAGGGAAAGCTCTGTCATATTAAGTATATAGACAATGATATCATAGAAGAATACTCTTGTCTATAGTTTAACAGTTTTTTTGAGGTGTAAAATGAGCGATTTAATAACTGACCTAAAAAATACGATGGATGAGAGAGGTTTAAGTCCTGAGGATACTTCAAAATTCATTGGATGCAGTTTTATTCAAGTTTATCGTTGGCTAAGAAGAGAATCAGTTCCTACTTTTCTTTATCGAAAGGCGATTTTAAGGGCAATAAAGAAGATGAAAAAAATGCCTTGCGTAAATTTATTAGATTTAGCGAAAAGTGATCGGGATTTATATAGAAAGCTTAAAAGAAAGATTTCATATAAAGAGAAAGATTGGCTGACAGAACATCCTGAAAATTATTCAATCTATCGGCAAAGATTAAAAGAATTGGCAAGGAAACATGGGGTAGAAAAAGAATAAATAAAATGGAAAAACGTTGGATCAGCGTCTGCGAGGCAAGCCGATATCTTGGTATTCATCCGGTGACATGCCGTCGCTTAATTGATCGCGGGCTAATCCCGTTTGCGAAAATCGGAAGATCCGTTCGAATCGATCTTCGAAAACTGAATGAGCAACTTGAGCGAGAAATGAATTCAAACGGTAAAGTTGAGTCGAGGAAGCAATGAGAAGGCCAAAGAGCTGAATAGGTGAGCGAGAATAAAAACTTCTTTCAGGTCCCGAATGAATACCAGGATGCTAAATGCAAAATCAGGATTCCCGGTCGAGCTATCCAAGTTTTGAATGTCATCGAACGTTTCACATTGGGTTGGAATAAAAAGGAAGCCGATATCTCTTTTAAGACTTTCAGGGAGAGGACCGGAATGGACAATCGCCATATTATGAGAGCAAGAAATAGATTGATTAAAATGAACATAATAATCGTTGCCAAAAAAGGCAACCAAAAAAAGGCATATTACAGAATACAAATGGATTATACGAAATGGAGACCGTTGCCAAAAAAGGTAACAAAGCAGTCGTTGCCAAAAAAGGCAACCAAAATCCTTACCAAAAAAGGCAACAACCCATTACCAAATTTGGGTACGATTACATCTAATGCTAAAGACATTCATATTAAAGACATTCATATTAAAGACAGAGAAAGCGACATACCAACACAACAATTAAAAATAAGACTCAAAGAACTCAAAGAGGATCTCAAAGAAGAGAGAATGCCAGGGGAATTGAATTACATAAGAGAAGGAATTAAGGAGATTGAAAACCGCTTGAAAGAGGCTAAACCATGAGAGATAAGAAAGCTGAAATAGATAGGAATCAAAAGTACATCGATGCCTATTCAATGCTTCAATCAAAGGATATAGACCTCTGGACTACTAGTCCGTTGCTTATTATGCGAAAACCATGGCCATTAAAGGAGATATGAGGAGTCAATAATTACGACTGTCAACTTATTTGACGGAAAAGAGATGATGATAAATAGGCTATAAATGCTAAGTAATTGCAAGTAAAGAGGTTATAAATGAGCGAAAATAAGCCAAGAAAGAAGAAAAAAGCGAAGCTTGGTCGTCCTCCAAAGCATGGGGGTTACAGTCTTCTTGTTAAGGGAGAATTGCCAGAGAATAGAAAGCATATTAAACAGTATCTTACTATATCCAGAGAGGGCCTTATTCGAGATTTGGGGCCGACTGAGGCTGATCTGACTACAGCTCAGATTATATTGATAGACCGAATAGTAACGAAGTTGGGGGTTATTCGTTGCATAGAAGAGCATACAAGAGAAAACTCAGTCATGATAGGGAGTAACCTTGCATCTGCTCTCGGACAGAGTTATCTAGCATATGACAACAGTATTCGTCTTGGACTGACTGCATTGGGGATAAGCACAAAGAGAGCTGATGAATCGCTGGACGTACAGGGTTATATCAAGCAGTTTGACAAGGCTAAGCAGGCAAAGGCAAAGTCGAAGGCATGAACATCATTGAATTTATTGAATCGCCTAAGATGCTGAATGATAAGTCATTGTCGATGGCACAGACGACGGCATTGAAAGCTGTATACGGCTTGCCGTTGACAGGTGATGAGTTCAAGTTATTCGTTAAGATTACAGGATTGAAGACGTATGCTCTTGGTCATGAATGGGAAGAAGCCAGTTTCATTTTAGGTCGACGGTCCGGCAAGTCAGACAAGATTGCATCGTCTATTGCATTGTATGAAGCATGTTGTCGGAAGCATAAGTTGTCTGTCGGTCAGACTGGCGTTGTGATGGTCGTAGCATCTGAAAAGAAACGGCAGGCTAAGATTGTTTTTAAATACATTGAAGGCAAGCTGAAACGTAGTCCTATACTTCGGAAGATGATTGAAAATATCACACAGGAAGCAATTTTATTGACGAACGGCATTGAAATTCAGGTTTATCCTTGTTCTATCGGTCGTGTCCGAGGCGTTTCTCTTGTTGCATTCATCGGTGACGAATGCGCGCATTGGAAAGTCGAAGGCAGGGATATTGATGTTGACGTTCTAGATTCTGCACGTCCTGGGCTTGATTTTAAGTATTCAAAGATGATTAAGATCTCAACGCCTTACATGATGCGTGGTGAGATCTGGCAGGACTTCAAGGACTTTTACGGAAAGCCGAACGATGATGTGATTGTTTTTCGTGGTGATACTCTGCTGTTCAATCCTACGTATTCAGAACGGAAGTTGAAACGTTTGAAGAAGCGCAAGCCGTTGACGTACAGGACTGAGCATGAAGCCTTTTTCCGGACTGACCTGAGTGCAATGTACGATCCGGTAATGATAGACAAAGCTGTAAATCCTGACCGACCTTTAGAGATTCCTGTTTCATCCGGAAAGGAATACAAAGCTTTCGTAGACGTTGCCGGTGGTGGCGGAAAGGATTCATATTCAGTTGCAATCGGACACGTCGAAAACGAAAAGGCTATCATCGATGTCGTAAGGTCAAGAGCTCCGAAGTTCAATCCTGACGAAGTAACGGCTAATTTTGCAAAGCTTGTACGGCTGTACGGCTGTACGGAAGTATTCGGTGATAAGTTTTCCGGTGATTGGGCTTCTAATAGTTGGGCTAAACATGACGTTCGGTATGAAAAATCAGTAAAGACGAAATCCGAATTGTACCTTGAAGCTGAAAGTCCTTTTAATACCGAACGGATTGACCTTCCTTCAAAGGAATTACCTGTCCTGCAGTTAAAGAATCTTATCCGGAAGACTCGGTCCGGTGGAAAAGATAGCGTGGACACGGATTCCGGTCAGCCGGAAGACGAAGCAAACGTCATTGCCGGAGTCGTCTATCTTCTGATAGGTGAACAGGCAAGTAAAGGAGCTTTCGGAGTTCCTGCTGTCGGATTGTATGACTTGGCTTCCGGTCATGACGGTTCAGAGGTAATTGATGGTAGGGATAGTATGATCATAGATACAGATGATCTTTAACGAGGTAATGAAATGAAAATATGGATTACCGGCAAGGTAAATGCATCGCAAGTTTACAATGATATCAGAGATTTCCTGAAGCAAGGCTATGAACTGATCAAGCCACCGAAGCCGGAAAAGCCGAGGATAGTTACTACCGGACATATTCTGAACCGGAAAAGAAAGAAGCAAGAAGAAATCATTACTACTGCTGACATAGAGATTAAAGAACGTAAAGATGAAGTAGTCGGAATAGTTTCTACAGGTCATATTCGTAAGAAGAAGAAATCAGCAGAACCGTTTGGATGGACTAAAGGCAACTGGAGATGAAAGCAATTTGTTTCTTAACCTATAGATTGGGGACTAGGCGTCATTCTCGCTCACGGTGGCGTCCGGTTTTCCTTAAATTAACAAAGGAGAGTGAATGATGAAAAACGAAAAACTAAAAAGCATTACGACGGCTGAGCTTTTTACTGAACCAAAGAAGAAAGGAGTGAAGCCGATTTTAACGACCAAAGATCTGCCTGACGAAGCGATTCACAAGGCTACTGTAGAGAAAGAACTGAAGCCGATAATTACGACTCCTCACAGCGAGAAAGAGAAAGATGAAAAAGAATAAAGATTCAGAAAATCCTACAGCTTCTCGCTTAGTTGAAATGGCAAAAGAACGGCATAAGGACGTCGAACGAAAGGCAATCAAGACCGAGGCCGAGAATCAGAAGAGAATCTCTGGTTTGACCTTAGAAGAAAAACGACTGAAAACTGAGATCGCAACCGGAAAAGAGTTGCTAGAGCAGATGATTGAAGAGTTTGAAACTTTGAGGCAAGAGAAAAAAGAAGCAATTTCAGCAGAGATCCGGCAAGCAGAAACGACGAAAAAGGACGTTCAAGATGGCAAGGCTAGCTTAATTCAGTTTCAATCAAAAGGACTGACAGATGAGGCGGTCAAGAAAATAGTATTGGATTCGACCTCTGACTCTCTTGAAAAAGCGAGAGATACGATCAGGGCAAAAGGTGAGGAGATCGTCCGGCTTGAACTTGCTTTGAGCGAAGCACAGAGTTCCGTCTATCAGTTGATGCTGACTCCGGTCCGTTCGTTGCTTACGAGCTACGTACAGCTTCAGGACATGCTGAATTATCAGCTAGGTCCGTTATCTGCTGAAGGTAATACGGCACAGAGCAATAAAATGCAGAAAGAAAACGAATTGACGTTGATCGAGAAACAGGCTTCCGTTATGTCATCCGGTTTCATCTGGAGCAATATCAGCTTGAAAGAAGCCTATTGTCTGGAACTCAATCCGATCATGCCGAAAAAGCATATTCTTTCTTTGCTTGAACAATTAAGCGAAATTGAACCGTCGGAAGAAACTAGATTGACGGTTACCTATCATCAGCCAGGAAGCTATTGGCCTGGACTTCCTGTTGAAGTCAGAGAGGAACTACCTGCACCACCGTCGATGTCCAAGCTTAAAATTGAATCTAAACCTGTAAAAACGAACGATTAAGGAGATTTGAATTATGAATGATGACATCAAAGACATGAGCTTAGAAGGTACGGACAAGGAAAAAGCAAAGATAGAAAAAGAAGGTAAAGAAGCCATTACTGATATGTCCTTAGATGAACCTCAGATTCCTTCTGCTAAAGAACTTAGTACGAGACTTGCTAAAGTATTGCCGGATGCTGGTTTAATCGATACCGGACTGCTGAAGATCGTAAAAATGATGGACGGAAGCTATAAAGTTGGTGGCATTGCAATTGCCGATCTCAAAGCTAAGGACCTTGCAGAAATCTATAGACATCTTAAATCAGAGGAGAAAAAATGAAAGACGAAAAGAAAGAAAAGACCGATTTAATAGAAGTCGATATTCCGGTCAAAGACAAAGACTTCGGCTTACATCCTGCAGAACTTGAAGATGAAATCAATCGGCAACCGGTATTTGAAAAACCGGTACTTGAAAAAGACTGTAAGGTTCAAACTAAGGGATTGTCTGAACCGGAGGAACGACAAGAAGAATCAAAGCCGAAGATGATTACGATTCCGGAATCTGAAAAACCTGAACGAACGGATGAAAAAAAACGTTGTCCTTTCGATTCTAAACTGGAATGCAAGAACTGTCGACTGTCCCAAACCTTTCTTGGAACGGGAACTGAAGAAGCTTGTTCCGTCGTCCGGATAGCTCAAAGAATGCCATTGTGAGAAAAAGCACTACGAGTAAACGGAAAAAGCGAAAGAAGAGAAGAGCGAGGCGAGGGGGGAGGACTCAAAGTAAACCTTGATAAATTCACTCAATAGGCTCAAATCTTTGTTTGACAAGGGTAGAATGACACATATAATATCATTAGCTTACTCGAGGTCGTCTCTCTATGGCAATCTGAGAGGCTTGTTTTTCAGAGGGAGGTAAAAATGGAAGGACTGGGATATCTTTTAGGCATTTTGGCGATTGTAGGGCCAATTGTTGGTTTTGTAATTACAATTATTTTTATCATCATGTGGATAGTTCTTTGTAGAAATGTTGGCACCATTAGAGTGATTTTATTAGAAATTTTAGAAAATATAAAAATCAAGGAGAAGTAAATATCTATCAGGGTTTGATTCATCAATCAAACTAGGAAAGCTTTAAAAATTAAACCAGGTAAAAAATTCATTGAAAGCAAATAAGAGGGGAAGAAATGATTAAAAGAAGAAAAATTGGAACTTTATTAATTTTAATCGGCATAGGGATTCCACTTTTATCGTTTTTCTTCCAAGATTCAATAGGAGATGTGGTTTTCGTAGAAACCAAAAGAGAACTTAAATATAAGGAAGCAGTTTTAGATCCAAAAAATCCCGACGATGCGAAGCTAATAGAGAATGCAAAAATACTTGGTAAAATTGACAAACCGACTTCTGTGATGATAGGACTGGACAAAGAAGAAATCACGTATACAACTGATAAAAGGACAGGGCTTATTATTATGCGGTGGGCTTATTATTATGATTATAAGGGAGGCTTCGAAATTCCATACAAATATATTCTTGCTCTTGGAATTATTCTTGCGCTTATAGGAACAGGGATGGTTATATTTTCTTATTCTCAAATAGAAATCAAGACAGTATGGAAGGAACATAAAGGTTTTTTGATTCCTTTGTTTTTAGTCAATATCATTGTTGTCTTTCTTTTACTGACTATAAAACAACATGTAAAAGTAGGTAATATTCTTCATGTTGTTGCTTTGATAACACTTGTGTTTGTTACATGGAATTATGCGAAACAAACTCAAAATTTAGTTGCGCAGGAAAAAATATCTTTGGAAGAACAAAAAAAGAAAAATCTTGCAGATTTTTGGGAAGGAAGGCTAAAAGAATATTATTTACCTCTTAGAATTGCTCTTCCACAACTCCTCGGAGTGTTATCAATTAAGCCTCTTCCTTCAGATGAAATAAAAAAGTCAATATCAAAATGTTTAGATTTAATTTCCAAATCAATTTTGATTACAAAAGAAACAACGAAATCATCGCTTTCTCTTATGGAAGAATTTCACAAGTTCAGGCATAGGGAAGAAAAGGGAATATCTGAAGAAAAATGGATAGCTGATATCGAAAAAAAAACAAATGATTTCCTCCTACAAATTTCGGTAGAAATTTTTATGCTTGAACATAAAATTCATGATGCATATAGTTTTTATATTGATAAAAAATTTGAAAAAAAATTAGAGAAGTTTAGAAAAGAATTTCGGGGGCTTGATGAAAAAAGAAAGAAATCTTAAATTCGTTAAAGGCAAATGGTATGTGGATTTTACTTTCAATAAAAAGAGAATTCGTCAATTCGGAGGCTACACGAAAGAGCAGGCCAGAAATACCCTGGCCAAGATGAGAATAGAAAAGCTCGATGAAAGACTCGGATATAAAAAGCCTAAGCAATCGGATATAGCCTTTGATCAATTTGCTAGAGAATTCATAGAGATCTACTCAAAGCAGAATAAGAAATCATGGAAAAGGGATGAGGTCTCATTGAAAAGTTTAAATCCTTTTTTCAAAGGAAAGACAATCCAGGATATCGGATCAGAATTGGTTGAACGATATAAAGCGAGAAGAAAAACTCAAGTCTCACCGTCAACAGTCAATAGAGAACTTGCGTTGTTAAAAACCATGTTCAATAAAGCCGTTGAATGGGGACGGCTTGAATCTTCTCCTTTAAAGAACGTGAAGAAATTCAAAGAGAATAATGGACGGGAGAGGATCTTAACAGATGAAGAAACGAAAAGACTCATTGGGATTGCCAATGGTCATTTAAAGTCGATCCTGATCATCGCTCTGAACACAGGTATGAGACGGGGAGAAATTCTGAGTCTCTCCTGGGAGAATGTCAATTTATCAAAGAGATGCATCCATATCGAGGATTCAAAATCCGGCAAGTCAAGAAATGTCCCTATGAATAGTCTTGTTGTAGAGACTTTGAGCGTTATTCCGCAGGATTCCGAATTTGTGTTTTTTAATCCCATGACAGGCAAGCCGATCAAGGATGTTAAGACGACTTTTAAAAAAACGTGTGAAAAAGCAAAGATCAAGGAATTGAGATTCCATGATCTGAGACACACGTCAGCAACTAAGATGATTGAGATCGGAGTGGATCTTGTTACGGTATCAAAAATATTGGGTCATTCATCGATTCAGATGACGATGCGTTATGCTCATCCGACGCCTGAGAATATGCAAAGAGCGGTTGATAAATTGGGTAATATTTTTAAACAATCTGATCAGCACAAAATTTCGGCTTCTACAAGAATTGATAAAAGGAACACAACGATATCAGACTTTATATATAATTAGGAGGTTGAAATGAATTGGTTTCAGAGATATGGGATTCCCGGAGCTTATTTTTGCGTCCTAACTTTAGCATGGATTGCTGTTTGTTATCCGTGTAAATTTAACTTTATTAAAGAAAATATCGAAAATTTAGTGGTTTTAGTTATTATCACTTTTCTTCCAATAGGATATATACTTACAATTTTTCAAATGCTACTTTACTTTATTATTCCAAAATTAGGAATTCACAGAGTAGCAATAAAAAAAGCGGGGCTCGATTCTACAAAATGGTGGAAGCCTGAAACATATTTTGAGGCGATTACTCATATTCACTCAATTAATTATGCAGAAGAGGACATAAAATTAAAAAAAGTAAAATTTATGCAAGATTGGATTAGAAAAAGAATGGATATTCTTACTATAAATTTTACATTGTTTATAGCAACAATTGTTTCACCTTTTTTGATTGGTGCGATTGGTCTAAAGTGCTTTTTAACATGGGTGCCACACTGTAAAAATTATTGTGGAATCGTCATATTCAGTGTTTTTGTTATTATTTTTTGTTCTATAACGTATTTTATGATGAGAAGATCAATAATAATTGTGCTTGTTGATTATTTAAAAAGGATCAAGGAAACAATCCCGTCAAAAAGTTGACACCGTCAAAATTGAGAAACCCGCAATTCCTTTAATATCAGCCTATTAGAGCGGAAAGTAAACGGACTCTTAATCCGCAGGCTGAAGGTTCGAGTCCTTCACGGGTCATACCCTGTTACCCCTGTGTTTTAAGGCGATTACCCTGTTTTTGTTTTTCAATCTTAATACCATAATTTCAGCACAATTCAACAGTTTTTGTTACATATCTGTGACATGGGGATAAGTCTAATTGTTGGATAGAGAGTTTGACTATGAATCAGGAGGTCGTAGGTTCGAATCCTGCCGGGCGTACCAGACTTTCCCCCTTATTTTTAGGCCTAGCCTAGCTTTTGTCTTTTAAATTATAAGCCCGTAGTTTCAGCTATTTTAAGCAAAGTTTGGCACATATGTGTCACACGGGGATAAGTCTATATAGAGAGCTTGACTGGCAGTCAAGAGGTCGTGGGTTCGACCCCCATCAGCTCCACCATCTTTTCCCTGATAAATCATTATTTTGTTTTAGCCTGAGTTACCTAAACTGAGTCATTTTTAGTCGTTTTGTCCACACCGTGTCCACACGGATTTTTTAGATTGACAAGTTATTATACTGGTGGATGCTATAGCTATGTAATAAAGGGGTGCGAAATGAGCAAATTCAAAAGAAATATTATTTTAATTTTGGGGTTTTATGCAGTAATGCTTTTTTCTGCCAGCTGTGCAAGTACAGGATTCTTGATGGCAAAGCCAAACGTAGTAATGTATGGCAATCCATACCCCGAAAAAGAAAAGGATGCTAATATTGATGTTTATAGAACAACTAAACCTGATAAAGAGTACATAGAAATAGCTGAGATATCCTGTGGGGACACAAGTAAAAAATGGAACATGAAGCAAATCCTGAATAAAGCCAGAGAAATTGGGGCAGATGGAATAATAATAATAGGCAAGTCAGGAACAATGGCTGTGGCTATACCGATTGATAAAAGCGTTTATGCTGTTAGTGAGGGGTATGGCTTAAAAGCAATTGCAATTAAATACAAGTACCCACAGTAAGAAATTCAGAAAAGATAAGTTATTGAGGCGAGTGGAAGCCAAATTCCCTAAAGCCTTGGCTTCCCAATTATAAGAGCAGGACGCAAAAGCGTATGACCATCTATTAAATCACAGCATATTCGGTTGTAACACCCTTTAATTCATCTAAGTTAAGCTATATCTGTAACTTAAACACAAACAAAAATTGATTTCTGGGAAAGCTTTATCTTGTAATATTTTTAAGGTGAGCAAAAAAAGACGATATAAAGTGGAGAGAGTTAAATATAAGTTCTTAAAAGGAGATAACGATGAACCAAATTCGCTATTTGAATACTGAGGAGCTGGAGCGATTTGGAAAGATCAAGAAAAATAGACAGTATATTCGAAAATAGGAAGAGTAAACTCTCATAAATAGAAGAGTGAGGAGGGGGGAGAAATGAGCACCACAAAAAATCATCTCTAAAGGTCATTTACCCATAAATTATTCTTGTTATTATATATACGTTATATTTAACAAAATCATTCTCATTAACAAGGAAGACGAATAAG
>SDBU01007324.1_pt1 | contig 12742 bp, 10 predicted proteins | sample 2277071 | NCBI WGS metagenome assembly SDBU01 (sample SAMN10397929, study PRJNA504765) | marine sediment metagenome | isolation source: marine sediment core GS08_GC12, 126 cmbsf | place: Arctic Ocean: Gakkel Ridge, Loki's castle | collected 2008 | reverse complement strand
CTTCAACACCCGATGCCCCCGCAAGATCGGGCAGATTTGTGAGCAAGAAGTGCCGCCCTGGCAGGAGTCGGAGGATGGGCATCGCATCTTCTGCCACATCCCGCTGGAGGAGTTGCGCCAGATGGAAGCGGTGGTAACCACCAAGAATTGAGATCGAGGCCTAAGTAAGGAGGAGATCAATGCTGGTTAAGGATTACATGACGAGACACCCGTTGATGGCGGCGCCGACAATGCCCATCGTCGAGGCGCAACGTTACATGGGAGAAAACAACATTCGCCACCTGCCCGTCATTGGCGCCGGAAAACGTTTGCTGGGTCTGGTCACCAAGCAGTCACTGCTGGTTCGGCCAGGGACGTTGGGGAGCCTGAACGTCTGGGAGATCACTCGCTTCCTGTCCAACCTGACCGTCGGCGACGTGATGGTCAAGGCCCAAGACATCGTCACCATAGAGCAGGACGCCACGATAGAAGAAGCGGCCCGAATCATGGTCAAGAACCGAATCGGCTGCCTGCCTGTGTTGGAGGAGGGCATCGTGGTGGGCATCATCACTGAGACGGACCTATTGGCCCAGTTGATGGAGATGATGGTCACGCGAGTGCCCGGCGTGCGAGTGACCGTGCGCATGCCGGATACCAAGGGCGAACTGGCCAAGTTGGTGAGCGCTATCAATGCGCAGGGTTGGGCAATAATGGCCTGCGGCGGCACCCGGGCTCCCAAACAGCCGGGTAAATGGGATGCGGTGGCCAAGATACCGTACGTGTCCCAGGAAGAGGTCGTCGCAGTTCTGAAGCGAGTTGAAGGTCAAGAAATCGTGGATGTTCGCGAGGCGTAGCGAAGAAGAGCATGGCCCGACTCACGCGCCTCATCTCAACCGTAGATTCCCACACTGCTGGTGAACCGACTCGCCTGGTGGTGGGGGGGCTGCCACCTTTGCGAGGCGCCACGATGGCGGAGAAGATGATCTATGCGCGGAACGAACTTGACGGCCTCCGCGGTCTGCTTATGCTCGAACCGCGAGGCCGTCAAGACATGTATGGCGCCCTCCTCACGACCCCTGCGGATCCGGGGGCCGACTTCGGCCTCATCTTTATGAACACCCAGCAGTACACCACGATGTGTGGTCATGCCGTCATGGGCGCCGCGACCACCGTGGTGGAGACCGGCATGGTCGAAGCCGCCGAGCCGGAGACGACCGTGGTGTTCGACACCCCTGTGGGGCTGGTCCACACCCGGACGCGCATCAAAGAGGGCCGCGTGCGCGAGGTCTCTTTCGACAACACACCGGTTTTCGTCTATCAACTCGACGCTCGCCTCTCGGTTCCGGGCCTGGGCGAGCTGCGGGTGGATATCGTTTACAGCGGTGGCTTTTTCGCCCTGGTTGAAGCGCGACGGATCGGGCTGGAGCTTGTCCCCGCCAATGCGAGAGCGCTGGCCGACCTGGGTACCCGCTTGCGCCACGCGGCCAGTGCCCAGCTTTCGGCTCAGCACCCGGAGCTACCTTTTGTGAACGTCATTGACGCCGTGGAGTTTCACGGCCCGGTCGAGCGCCAGACGGATGGCGGCCTGCGCGCCCGTAACGCCGCCATCTTCGGCGAACGCACCATAGACCGCTCTCCCTGCGGCACCGGCACTTGCGCCAGGATGGCTGTGCTACATGCCAGGGGGGAATTGGAAATCGGCCAGCGGTTCGTCAGCGAGAGCATCATCGGCACCCGTTTCATTGGCCAGATAGTGGGGGAGACCCGCGTGGGCGAATATCAGGCCATCATCCCCCGGGTGGCCGGGCGGGCCTACCTGACCGGTTTCCACCAATTCGTCCTCGATCCTGAAGACCCCTTTCCCCACGGCTTTTCTCTGACCGACTTTGATTGCGAAAAGGAGCTACTACCATGAAAGCTGGATCCACAAAGCTGATCACCCCTCGACTCCAGGTGTTGACCGAAGACCAGAAGGAGACCCTCTTCTTGAGTGCCCTCGAGGTGTTGGAACACACCGGGGTGCGCGTGGACAACGACGAGGGGCTGGAACTGCTCAGCAGCGCCGGTGCGCGCGTAGGTCCGCAGCGGCGTGTTTGTATCCCCTCGTACCTGGTGGAAGACGCATTGGCTTGTGCACCCCGTCGTATTACTATCTACAATCGGCTGGGCGAGCGGGTTATGTTCTTGGAAGACCGTCGCGTCTATTTTTGCAGCCAGACGGACTCGACCTTTTTCTTTGACCCCTTCGACCACGCCCGTCGGGCATGCGTGCGAGCCGACGCCCGGTTGGGCGCTGTGGTTTGCGACGCGCTGCCCAACATTGACATGGTGTCCTTTTCGTCTCTTTACAGCGACGTTCCCGGGCAGATCGCCATTCGCATCGGCCACAAGGACACGGTGATGAATTGCACCAAGCCCCTCATGCACGGCACGGGCGACTTTGCCAGCCTGAAGGCCGTGGCCGAGATGGCTGCTGTGGTCGCAGGCGGCTGGGACGAACTGGCCCGGCGTCCCTATTACGTCCACTATGCCGAGCCTTTCTCGCCGCTGATCCACACCAACGAAGGGGTAGCCAAGCTCCTCTTCTGCGTCGAGCACGGTATCCCGGTGATCTACACCCCGATGACCCTGGCCGGCAGTTCGGCGCCGGTGACAGCCGCCGGCAACCTGGTGGCTTGCATCGCCGAGTCGCTGAGCGGACTGGTGATGGCCCAGCTCAAGCGGCGCGGCTCGCCCTTCATCTTCGGTGGTGTGCCGACGATCATTGACATGTCCACCATGCTTGTCTCCTACGGCGCTCCAGAGATGAGCCTGTGGTCGGCCGCGCTGACCGAGATGGCCCACTATCTCCACCTGCCTGTCTTCAGCACGGCTGGCTGTACCGATGCGGTCGCCTTTGACCAGCAGGCCGCGGCCGAGTCGGCCATGTCTTGCCTGATGGCGGCCCTGAGCGGGGCCAACCTGGTTCACGACGTGGGTTTCACCGAGGCCGCCAACTCTGCTTCGTTGGAGTTGATCGTGGCCACTGACGAGTTCATTGGCATGGTTGGCTGCATCATGGACGGAATCGAAGTCACGCCGGAGACACTGGCCCTGGACGTTATAGATCAGGTAGATCCCGGCGGCAGTTATTTCGGCGAGAAGCACACCGTCCGCCACTTTCGCCAGAACTGGTTCCCCAGATTGCTGAACCGGCACAACTATGAGCAGTGGACGGCAGCCGGGGGGCTATCCCTGGGAGACAAGGCCAACCAGCGTGTCCGCCACATTCTGCAGGAGCACAAGCCGGAACCGCTGCTGCCAGAGCTGGTCGCTGAGTTGGACGAGATGGAAGAGCATTGGTGGCGAGAGATATCGTAGGGGACGTGGGGAGAAATCCCTGCGTCCCTTTAGTCTAAGTAGATCCAGTTTTGCTCGGCCTGGATCCCTTCGGCCAGGCTCAGGACAAGCGCCAGATCCAGGCCAAAGGCGGGGATTTGGCAATCCCCTCAGAGCAATTTTGATTCACTGAGTCTAGCAACAAGGAGGAACTCTAGCATGGCTAAAATTCGCATCAACGACAAAACCTTTGGCGGCGTCCAATACGGGCGTCTTTCACCCGAACAATGTCAAAAACTGCACAACGCCAGCCTCGAAATCCTGGCCCGAACGGGCGCACGACTCTACGATCAAGAGGCAATTGATCTGTTGAAAAAGGCGGGCGCTTCAGTTTCGGAAGGGAATCGCGTACGGATTCCCGCTGGTCTCGTGGAAAAGGCCTTCAGCACCGTGCCCAAACGGGTGGCACTCTACAATCGCCACGGCCAATCCCCCCTCTTTTTGGAGGAAGGCAACTGCTACTATGGCGCCGGCTCCGATTGCCTCAACATCATAGATCATCGCACCGGGGAACGACGCCAGCCGGTGTTGCAAGACGTCGTAGAAGGCATCACCGTGTGCGACGCCCTGCCCCACATTGATTTTGTCATGTCCATGTTTCTCCCCTCAGACGTGGACGCCATGGTCAGCGATCGCTACCAGATGGAGGCGATGCTCAACACCACGACCAAGCCCATCGTCTTTGTCACCAACGAGTTCCCCGGCTGCGTGGATGCCGTGGAGATGGCCGAGGCGGTGGTCGGCGGGACCGAGGCGTTGCGCCAGAGACCTCTAGCGGCCTGCTACATCAACGTCACCACCGGCCTGCGCCACAACGAAGAGGCCCTGCAAAAGCTGCTCTTCCTGGCCGACAAGGGCCTGCCCCTGCTGTACATCCCGGTGATTATTGGCGGCATAAGCGGGCCGGTCACAACGGCCGGCAGTATGGCCCTGGTCAATGCCGGTGTCCTGGCTGGCCTGGTGCTCTCACAACTGAAGCGGGAGGGGACGCCCTTCATTGTGTCTGGCTGGGGCGGTGAGGGATTGGACATGCGGACGATGGTCAGCCCGTACTGCCCGCCCGACTCCAAAGGCGTGGCCCATGCCCTGGCTCATTACTACAATCTGCCGATGTTCAGCCTGGGTGGTTGCAGCGAATCGAAGCTGGTTGACCAGCAGGCGGCAGCCGAAGCCGCTCTCACCCTGGTGACCGAAACGCTGGGCGGGGGCAACCTGATCCACGATCTGGGCTATCTAGAGTCGGGTCTATGCGGCTCGCTGGCGCAGTTGGTCATCTGCAATGAGATCGTAGGCTGGCTCGAGCATTTCATGGCCCCCGTAGAGATCAGCGACGAAACCCTGGTTCTCGACTTGATTGACGAGATCGGCCCCGACGGCCAGTGGCTTGACACCAAGCATACACTGGCTCACTTTCGGGAAAGGTGGTACCCCGGCGTGTTCGAGCGCGGCAACTATGACCAATGGCAGGCCGCCGGGGGCAAGAGCCTGGGCGAACGGGCCGCTGAGCGGGTGGAGAAGATCCTGGCAGAGCACAAGCCCGAGCCCCTGCCCGACGACGTGGTGCAGGCCATCAAAGCCATTGTTCGGCGGGCGGAGGAGCAGGTGGGAGGATAAGTAACGATGATCTGCTTTGTAGACATCGAACACGAAAAAGTCTTGCGCGACCCGGAGAAGAGGGACACTCACCTGGCTCTCTGCACGGAGATCAAGCTGAAGCTGGAAGAGATCTCTGGCGAAGCCTGTCTGGTGCAACACTTTTCGCGCGTCACTGGCCAGCGGCTCAGGGAATGGGGCATGAAGGCCCTGATCATCAGTGCCAACGCGACTGACTGGGACGAGTATGATGAGACAGACCTGGCCGAGATGTACCGTATCATTCGGGCTGCCGAGTTGCCGATTCTGGGGTTCTGCGGCGGCTTGCAGCTCATTGCCTTGGCCCACGGAGCCCCTCTTGGCCCCATGCGCCTGCTGAGAGAGGGGGAAAGCGATCCAAACGCCGAGGATAAGCCGGGGTACTTTAAGGAGTGGGGCTTCATGCCGGTGCGCGTTCTCGAGCCCGACCCCCTCTTCGAGGGCCTGGACAAAGAGCCAGTGCTTTTCCAGGCGCACTACTGGGAAGTGAAAGAGGCACCGCCGCATTTTAGGGTGCTGGCCTCTACCGATGAATGTCGCATCCAGGCCATCAAACACAAGGACAAACTGGTCTACGGAACCCAGTTTCATCCCGAACTGTACGAAGAAGAGCAGACTGATGGCCGCAGGCTGTTGGCCAACTTCTTCAGATTGGCTGGCATCCTCAAATAACCTGCAACTCCGGGGAAGGAGTACTTCCATGGCCAAATGGGAATACAGCGACAAACCAATGCATTCTGAACACCGCAGAGCGGACACCCGCTACGTGGACAAGGACATGGCGACTCAGTGTCTGCACGCCGGCGAGCGCTGGGAGAAGCAATACTTCTGGACTTCCAGCACCCCCATCTACAACTCGACCACCTTCTTTTACGATAGCGCCCAGGACCTGGATGACCGGGTCTACTACCGGAAACCCGGGTACGTATACTCTCGTGGGGGCTCGCCGACCAACACCACTCTGGAGCGCGCGCTGTCCACCCTGGAAGGCGCGGAGGTGACGCACGTCTGCTCTTCGGGGATGGCCGCCAGCCACCTGGCGCTGCTGACGGCGGGCGCAGGCAAAGGCAATCTGATCCTCTGCTCCAGCGACGTGTACGGCAGCGTGTACACCATGGTGGAGAACATCTTTCCCCACCTGGGGTGTCCCAGCATCCTCATGGACTTCGCCGATTTGAACAAGCTGGAGGATGCCATCAAACGCGAGAAGCCCAAGGTGGTCTACTTCGAGGTCGTCACCAACCCCATGACCAAGGTGATTGATGCGCCCGCCGTGATAGAGATGGCCCATCGCCACGGGGCGGCTGTGATCGTTGACAACACCTTCACCACTCCCTACTTGTTGAGGCCTTTCGAGATTGGGGCAGATTTCGTGACCCACAGCGTGACCAAGTTTCTGGCCGGTCACGGCGATGTGTTGGCCGGGTCGGTGTGCTGCTATCGCAAGGACTTCGACAAGCTGCACGACATGCTGATCCAGGTGGGGTGCACGCTGGGGGCCAACGGGGCCTGGCTGGCCCTCCGTGGGCTGAAGACTTTCTCCCTGCGCATGGAGAGGCACTGTGCTAATGCTATGGCAGTGGCCAGGTTCCTCGAAGCTCATCCGCTGATCCAGAAGGTGCGTTATGCCGGCCTATCCAGCCATCCTCAGCACGAGACGGCCAGGCGTATCTTTCCCGCAGGAAGGTACGGGGCGATGCTCAATTTTGACATCGCCGATTGCGACAAGGCCGCTGGCGCTAACAAGGACAAGGCTTTCCGCTTCCTGGATGCCCTCAAGCTCATATTGCCTGCCACCAGCCTGGGCGACATCTACTCCCTCATCGTCAACCCCGCCCGAACGACCCATCGCCAGCTCAATGAAGAAGATCTGGCGACCATTGGCATCAGCCCTGGGACGTTCCGCATGTCGGTGGGCATCGAGAACCTTGAGGATCTGAAAGAGGACCTGGATCAAGCACTGAGGACCTGCCAGTGACTGAGACTCAGTAGACCACGGTTTTGCAGCAGAGCAGGCTCCCACGCCTGCGGACTGCTTTGAATGTGAGGAGGTAAGCGTCATGGACAGTGGTTTCAAAACTCAATGCGTACCTGTTTACAGACTCCTGACAGAGGAGCAGATCAAGGAGATTCACCGCGCCAGTCTGGAGGTGCTGGAAACCATCGGCGTTCGAGTGTCTCACGAGGAAGGGGTTCAACTTCTGAGAGACGCCGGATGCCGGGTGAAGGGGGGCGACGCCGCTGCGCTTACAGTTCAGTTCCCCAACTGGCTGGTGGAGGAAGCGATCCACAGCGCCCCCGCCCGTATCACCATGTACAACAGGATAGGGAAAGAAGCGATGCGCCTGGAGGGGCGCAATATCCACTTTGGGCTGGGGACGGATCTGATCAGCACGGTCGATTTGAAGACGGGCGAGACACGCCGCTCGCTGCGGCAGGACGTGGCCAATGCGGCCAAAGTCGCGGACTACTGCAAGGAGGTTGATTTCATCGCCTCCTTCGCCCTGCCGAGCGATGTTCCGATCAACTCGATGTACGTCGAGTGTGCCAAGGCCATGATGGAGAGCTCGATCAAGCCCATCTTCTTCACCGCGGCGGGGCAGGAGGATCTGGCGGTCATTATCGAGATGGCCGCAGTCGTTGCTGGTGGAGAGGAGGCACTGAGAGAGAAGCCTTTTCTCATCCACTATTCCGAGCCTACAGCCCCATTAACCCACTCGTACAGTGCAGTGCGCAAAGTCCTCCTTTGCGCCGAAAAGGGTATTCCCTTATGCTATCCCCCTGGGGATATCCTTGGGGCCAGCATCCCAGTAACTCTGGCTGGCGGCATTGTGCAGGCCAACGCCGAGGCGCTGAGCGGGATCGTCCTGCACCAACTGAAGGGCAAGGGGTCGCCCATCATCTCTGGCTTCGGGGCCATTCCCCTGGACATGAAAGCTGGCACCTTTTCGTACGGCGCGCCCGATCTTCGGTTGACCAATTCAGCTTTCGCTGACATATATCACTATTATGGGATTCCCATGTGGTCCACAGTTGGCAGTGACGCCCACTGCCTCGACGCGCAGGCGGCCATGGAGCATGCCTTCGGGACTCTGATGTCTGCTCTGGATGGGGCCAACCTGATTCACGATATCGGTTACCTGGGGCAGGGGTTACTTGGCAACCCTGCCGCCATCGTCATGTGTGACGAGATCATCAGCTACGTGAAGCGCGTCATCCGTGGTTTTGATATGAGTCGAGAGAAGATGGCCCTTGATGTGATCCGAGAGGTCGGGCCGGGCGGCAACTTCCTGACCGTGATGCACACCAAGACCCACTTCCAGCAAGAACTCTGGCAGCCCAAGTTCCTGAACCGCAACAGCCCGAGAGCCTGGGCGGAGAAAGGGGGCAAGACCTACGAAGAGGTCGTGACCCAGAAGGCTCTTGAGATCCTTGAGACGCACCAGCCCGAGCCGCTGCCGGAGGATGTTCGTCAGAAGATCAACGAGATTGCCAAAGAGGCCGAAAGCGAGCTGGCAGGCATACAGTTCGTGGCATAGCGGTCGCACCTCGCTCCGGCTGGATCGTCAGATCCAGCCACCCAAGCGACGGATCTGGCGCTTGTCCTGAGCCTGCCGAAGGGATCCGTCGCGAGCAAACGTGCCACTTTTGCCGCAATCGGTTAAATCTCACCCCAGGTGTCATTGCGAGCTGCTCCATAGCGCGGTCGCGCTACTCATTAGGGAAGAAACAAACGTAGGTGTCATTGCGAGGCGCGCTGTTTGCGCCGAAGCAATCTCCAATTCGCGGGATGGGGATTGCTTCGGCAAAAAACGCCTCGCAATGACACAGTTACCTTGTTTCTTAGTAGGCGCGCTGTTTGCGCCGAAGCAATCTCCTCGTTTGCCGAAGCGCCTGTGTTGAGCGCAGCCGAGCATCCCCGACCAAGGCGGAAAGGGCTCGGTCAGAGACCTTCGCCCAGCACAAAGGGGTAATCCAGCACTGTCGAGATAGTGAGGAGGGGATCCAATGTACCGCAACAGAGACATAGGTATCAATTACATCAAGGCGCGTAAGGACCATCGTTGCTACGGGATGGGCCTGGGCATCATCATCCTGGACGACGTCTACCCCGGTTTCCCCGGCGATGTGCGCAACGCCAGCGCTTTCCCCTTTCCCATCCAGTACGAGATCGCCGAGGGGGTGGACATCGTGGCTCTGGTTCATGAAGAGGACAAATCGCCCTGTCTGGAGCCGATTCAGCGAGCCGCCAGGAAGCTGGAAAAGATGGGCTGCCGGGCCATCGCCGCCGAATGTGGCTATTTTGCCTATTTTCAGAAGGACATCGCGGGCTACGTGGACGTGCCGGTGTTCATGTCCAGCCTGCTCCAGGTGCCCTTTGCCCAACAGCTCATCGGCCGGGACAAGGTGGTGGGCATTCTGGTAGCGCGGGAAGATTGCATGACGCCGGCATACCTGGAAGCGGTTGGCATTCAGCCCGGCAGCAACTACGTCATAACCGGGGCCGAGGACGACGGCAACTGTCCAGAGTTCGAGCATCTGTGGTACGAACCCAGGCGCACTGACCCGCCAGGGGCTTACTACGACAAGGCGGAAAAAGACTTCGTGCCAGTGGCCGTTGATTTCTACCAAGCCCACCCCAACATGGGGGCCATGGTGTTGGAATGCACCGGCTTCCAACCTTTTGCCCGTGCTCTGCAGCGGGAGATTGATATTCCAATCTTCAGTTGGGGCACGCTGCTGGATTATGCCTACTCGGTGGCGGTCCACCGGGATTACTATGGGCACGTGTAAAGCAGCGACACTAACCGGGTGGTCGGACAATGCCCAATGAGGCGCTACGGCGCAAACCGGTCGGCCTCAGGTTGAACAAGCGGCTCTCCCCAGGTATCGGCAGCACGCTAATCTTGGCGATCCTGTTTCTCCACATGTTGCTACTTGGGATGACCCAACTCGTCGTGCCTTTGTACTCGCTGAGTCTCGGAGCTTCAGAGGTTGTCCTGGGGGTCATTACCGGTGCTTTCGGCGTGGCAGGGATCCTGCTGTCTATCCTCAGCAGTGTCTTGTCCGACTATCTGGGGCGGCGCCCCATGATCCTGGTGTCTTTTGTTTTCTGGATCGGGGTTGGCGTATTGAATTTGTTAGCTCCTCCGTTTCTGTGGCTGGTGGGCGGGCAGGTACTGGTAGGAATGGCAGACCTCTGTTTGTGGGTTACCGCTATGGCGTATCTGACCGGCGTCACGCCGCAGGGCAGACATGCCGAAATCATGAGCTGGGGCGGTGGCCTGATGGGCCTGGGGCTGGCCGTCGGGCCAGTCCTCGGCGGTCTTGTCGCCCGGCTTGTGGGCTTCCAACCAACCTTCGTGCTGGTTGTTCTGCTTGGGATGCTGGGCCTGGTTCTCTCCTACAAACTGCCAAGCACGAAACTCCCGATGGCGGAATGGGGCGCCTTTCTCGAACGGCTCTCTCTGTCCCATCGCGGCGCCCTTGGGCTAGTTCGGGGAAACCGACCTGTGCGCATGGCTGTGTTGGTCATGATGCTGGGAACGGCGAGTTGGGTGGCAGTGGGACGCTCCTTCTACGTGGCATACTTGACCCGCCTGGGGTTCTCCACGGAGGTCATAGGTTTACTGACCACGCTCAGAGCAGGCTCTACGACGGTGGCGCAATTTAGTTTTGCCTTCCTGGCCAACCGTCTGGGAGTGGTCGTGACTGCCCTTTCAGGCGTGGCCATCGGAGGCTTGGCTCTGACGTTGACTCCTTTCTTGACCACAGCTCCGGTCCTGGCGCTGGTTGGGTGTCTTGGAAATGGCGCAGACCGATTACGCAACCCCGGGATGTTCACGCTGATCGCTGACAGTACCGATCAAGATAGCCGGGCCCTGGCTTTCGCGCTGCTCAATACGGCATGGGCCGCCACAACTACAGTCCTCCCTCCCGTTCTGGGGTTGATCGCTGAGAGAACCGCTCTGTCAGCGACGTTCCTGCTCGTTGGGCCTTTTGTGGCTATCTCGTCAATCTTGCTATACGCATGGAATCGGCGGGCGGCTTCAGAACTTTCGAGGTAGTAAGGAGGAATCCTATGTCGCAGCTTATCACAACCCTCGGCCCGAAGAGCGCCGACGAACTGGGGTTGATCCTGCCTCACGAACACGTCTTTGTTGACCTGCGCACGTGGGATCAGCCCGGTTATGCCCAGGCCGAAATGGCCGATGTGATTGATCTGATGTCGCCAGAGATCGCCAGAGCTCAGGCTGTGGGTGTCACGGCGATTGTCGAGTGTAGCACTGTCGGCGTGGGGCGACGAGCCGACATCCTCAGGGTTGTCTCCGAGGCTACCCACTTTCCCCTGGTGGTTCCCACGGGCGTCTATCGAGAACCGTGGATTCCTGACTGGGTGCACGCTGCCAGCGAAGAGACACTCCGAGAGTGGATGAAGGCCGAGTTGCTGGGCGAGATCGAGAACAGTGGTGTGCAGGCCGGCTGGATCAAATTGAGCGGTGGCGACAACGGACTGACAGCGTGTGAAGCCAAAATCCTGCGGGCCGCCGCCGTGGCAGGCGTGGCCACCAATGCCGTCATCGGTAGTCATACTATCCAGGGATGGGTGGTGCGAGATCAACTTGACATCATCGAGGCGGCTGGCTATACACCGGAGCGTTTTATCTGGATTCACGCCCATTGCGAGCCGGACCTTGAGCTACATCTGGAGATGGCCCGGCGAGGTGCTTGGATAGAGTACGATGCCATTGGTAGCGAGGAGATAGACGACGATTTCTTCATCGCACTCATCGTCCGGCTGCTGGACGCTGGACTGGGCGGTCGCTTGCTGCTCAGTCACGACCGAGGATGGTACGACCCTGGGCAGCCAAGTGGCGGCACACCCCAGCCGTACACGTACATCTGCGAGCATTTCCTACCCAAGCTACGAGTGGCTGGCGTGGACCAAGATGCCATCCACCAACTAACCCAGATCAATCCTTTTCGGGCTTTCGCCCGTGAGACCATTATGGGCACGTGTAATGGTGTCTGAGTCTATCCAGGAAGCTGATGCCCGGCGGAGTCGTTCCGCCGGGCTGACCACATCTGCCGTCTTGCGCTTCTGGCTGCCGTTGGCGACCAGTTGGCTGCTCATGGCGACGGAAAACCTCACCGTCAACGCCATCATCGCCCGCATGGCTGAGGCCAAGCTGCAACTGGCCGCGCTCGGTATTGCCTTCTCGCTGGCGCTGGCAGTGGAAAGTCCCATTATCTCCCTGCTCACTGCCAGCAATGCACTGGCCCGCGACCGGCAATCGTTCCGCCTGTTGCATCGCTTCACGCTGGGCCTCAACGCCGCCGTGACAACGGGCATGTTGTTGTTGGGCCTCACGCCCTTGTTCAATCTTGCAGTTGTGCAGCTCATCGGAGCGCCAGCCGAGGTTGCTGTCAAGGTGCGCCCGGTCCTCTGGGCGCTGACCCTGTGGCCTGCGGCCATCGGCTTTCGCCGTTTCCATCAGGGCTTGATGATCCGGCATGGCTACACTCGTCAGATAGGCTATGGCACCGCTATCCGGTTATTCACCGCTGTGGGCGTTTCGTTGACGGGGCTGGCCTGGGGCAAGCTAGACGGTGCAACGGTGGGCGGACTGGCGCTGGGCGCGTCGGCCATCGTCGAGTCGGCTTACGTCTGGTACGTGGCGCAGCCGTTGGTGCAGAAGATCAAGAGGACAGACACCCTGGCTGAAGGAATCCCCTTGACCCTGCGCGACTT
>SDBU01007323.1_pt1 | contig 12742 bp, 11 predicted proteins | sample 2277071 | NCBI WGS metagenome assembly SDBU01 (sample SAMN10397929, study PRJNA504765) | marine sediment metagenome | isolation source: marine sediment core GS08_GC12, 126 cmbsf | place: Arctic Ocean: Gakkel Ridge, Loki's castle | collected 2008 | reverse complement strand
CGGCTGAGGGGGCATTAAGGAGTATTCAGGACAGGGGGCACCCGTGGCGAGGAACCACATTGACCAGAACCGATTGGGCTGAAGGGCTTGATATTAAGATTTTAGCTGAGGATAGTGATATAGATATCCTGTATTGGGTAGGTTGCACTGAAGCACTGGAAGACAGAAGTATGAAAATAGCCCAGGCTATGGGTAAGCTGCTAAAGTTAGCCGGGATTAAAGTTGGCATCCTGGGTACTGAGGAGAGCTGCTGTGGCGAGCCAGCCCGTCGCCTGGGTAACGAGTACCTCTTCCAGATGCAGACTCAGAAAAATATTGAGTTGCTGAAGGGCTATAATGTGAAGAAGATAGTTACTGCCTGCCCGCATTGCTATAACACGATAAGAAATGAGTATCCCCAGTTTGGGGGAGAGTTTGAGGTTATTCACCACACTGAGTTTATTACTAAGTTGCTAGAAGAAGGTAAGCTAAGAGTTATTAAAGGCAATAGCGGAGTAATAACCTACCACGACTCCTGCTATCTGGGAAGATATAACGATATCTACGAGCCACCAAGGCAGATTTTGAATAACATGTCTGATGTTACCGTTGTTGAGATGGGGCGGAATCGGGAAAGAAGCTTCTGCTGTGGTGGCGGTGGTGGTCGCATGTGGCTGGAAGAGAAGATTGGCGAAAGAATCAGTGAGATGCGCATTGAACAGGTTATCGAAGCTAAAGCTCAGATTGTAGCTACTGCCTGTCCCTTCTGCCTCCAGATGTTTGATGATGCAATAAAGGCAAAAGCTGTTGAAGAATCGCTTAAAGTTATGGATATTGCTGAGCTGGTAGCTGAGTCAGCAGTATATCGTCCTTATTCTAGTTAGGAGCATTGATAGCTAGCTTCCAGTATTTATATTAACAACGATGGCGAAATATGGTAATATTTGTTGAGCTAGCAAATCTTTGCTACGCAGGGAAAATTTATCTAGGAGGTGCTAAATGCAGAAGAAGAGAAAACTGGGAAGAGGGGTAGCTATAGTTGGCGCTGGGATGTCAAAATTTGGCATGTTTAAAGATAAAGACTCAAGGGATTTACTTGTTGAAGCCTACAATGAAATGGTCTCCTCAGTGGATAAAGGAATAGACCCTAAGGATATTGACGCTATGTGGATAGGCAATTTCTCCAATGATTTCTATGTCCATCAAGGGCATTGGGGACCGATAGTAGCTGATGTGCTGGGGCATACACCAAAGCCGGTAACAAGAGTAGAGGGTGCTTGTGCATCAAGCACACTTGGTTTTAGGGATGCTGTTTTCGCTATAGCCTCCGGGTACTATGATATTGTTATGGCTGGTGGGCTAGAGGAGATGTCAAAAGTTACCACAGAGGAGGCAACTGAAGGCTTAGCGCTGGCTCTTGATAGCCCCTATGAAGGCATAGTTGGCTTCACCTTCCCTGGGGTTTTTGCTGCCTTGGCTAATGCCTATTTTGAGAAATATGGAGCCACCCATGAGCATCTTATGAATGTTACCATAAAAAGCCATAATAATGCTCGCTTTAATCCAAAGGCGCAATTCCAAGCTTCTATCCGTGATATTATGAATGGAAGAATTGAACGCGCTAAAAAGAGGGGAGAGCCTCTGCCAACATGGAAAGACGAAAAGGAATTCCTCCGTGACCCTAGAGCCAACCCTACGGTCGCCTGGCCAATGAGACTCTATGATTGCTGCCCTATAAGTGATGGGGCAAGTTGTATATTACTTGTTGCTGAGGAAATAGCCAAAAACTTCACCGATAATCCTATATATGTCATTGGTATGGGACAAGGCAGTGGTAGACCTCTACATACTGGAGAGAGCCTTACTTATTTTGAAGCCAATAGGAATGCAGCCAAAGAGGCTTATGAATTATCAGGGCTTAAGCCTGAAGATATTCAATTCTCCGAGGTACACGATTGCTTCAGCATTGCTGAAATCATTCACATGGAGGACCTTGGGTTTTTTAAACCAGGAGAAGGATATAAAGCTGTTGAAGAAGGTTTGACAAGATTGGACGGTCCGATGCCAATTAATACTTCAGGGGGGCTTAAATGTAAAGGGCATCCTGTAGGTGCCACAGGAACAGCCCAGATGTGTGAGGTGTGGAAACAACTAAGAGGTGAAGCTGGAGAAAGGCAAGTCCCCAAAAAGGATTTACGAATTGGGGCAAGCCACAACCTGGGAGGCACCGGGGGAACTTGCACATTTTGTATTTTTGAAAGGAGATAAAACAATGGAGGAAAGACCTATTTCTGCCCTTTCTTTTCATCAATTTCTTAATGAAGAGAAACTTATGGGTTCAAAATGTAAGAAATGCGGTACCCTTTTCTCACCCCCTCGCCCTATTTGTATTAAGTGCTTTAGTAGAGAAATGGAGTGGGTTGAACTGAAGGGTAGAGGGGAGCTTCTTACCTTCACTTGCATAAATGTCGGCCCTCCGTGGATGTTAGAGCAGGGGTATGATAGAACGCATCCCTATTGCTCTGGAGTGGTGGGATTGGAGGAGGGAGTAAGAATTGATGCTCGTATTGAGGGAGTTGATGCCAGTAATCCTGAAACTATAAAAATTGGTACCCCTCTCACTGTAGAATTTTTACACCGTGGCGAAGGCGAAAAAAAGACGACCTTTTTGGCATTTAAGCCTCTATAGTCCCCTGTTTTCCCAGGTAATTTACCCCACTAGATAAGAGGAGATGAAAAGGTTATGGCCAGCGAGGAAAAGAAACGAGCAATAAGCAGGCTGCAAACAATGTATCCCCTCCGGGCTCTAGTAGATGGCATGTATGAGAGAGCTGTTGAAGCGAGTAAGGAGGGGAAACCCACAGCTTGGTGCATGGTTAACTGGTGGGAAGGTGATATTATCCTCAAAGCCATGGATATAGCTGCTGTCTACCCGGAAGATTATGGTGCCGTCTGCGCTGCCTTTGGGGCTGCTCCGGCTTACTTGGAACGCTCCGATTCAGATGGCTTTCCTACTCATATGTGCGGCTACGCTCGCAATTGCATAGGTTATACGGCAAGAATGAAGGATTTGGGAGAAATACCGCCGGAGGCACCTATGGGGGGGATGCCCAAACCGGTGCTATTGCTGAGTTCGGGCAGTCTATGTGATGCTAGGTATAAGTGGTTTCAGGCATTGGGTCGCTATATAGATGCTCCGGTGTGGACACTGGAGATACCCCATCCCGGGGTAAAAGAGAGCATGCTGGAAGGTGCTTATGAACATAATATTCACTTCATGGTTGAAGAACTAAGGGAGTTTGTTACCTTCCTGGAACGCCTAGTGGGCAAAAAGATGGACTGGGATAAGTTGGAGGAGTTAATAGACGATACAATAGAGATGAACCGGGTGTGGCATGAGGTTAACGAGCTGCGTAAAGCAAAACCTTGTCCTATGCATTCCCGTGACTTTTGGAGCAGCATGCCCGCCTCTCTCTATATAGCAGCAGAGCCCAAAGATACCATCGACTTATATCAAAAGATGTATAATGAAGTAAAGTATGCGATAGATAACAAGATAGGGTCTATTCCCGAAGAGAAATATAGATTAGCCTTTGCTGAACTCCCCCCATGGCATAGCTTGGGGTTTTTCAATCAATTGGCGGAGAGGGGCTGGAGTTTTGTTTACGAGAGTTGGAACTATCACCCGCCTAAACCCATAGATATGAGTAAAGTCAGCGACCCCTTAGAGCGCATTGCTAGATACACCTATCAATGGCTTACTGGCTACTATGCTGATGCCTTCAAAGCTGAGGAATGGTGGGGGTATTTCGCCTATCCCTACTTGGAAAAAGTTAAGGAATATAAATGTGATGGAATACTCCTCCACCCCCTCCTTACCTGTCGCACCGCTACTAACCACTTGATGCTTATTCAGGACCGGCTGATGAAAAAGCTGAAAGTCCCTTCCCTGATAGTAGAGGGGGATATCGTAGACCTCAAACTTTTTGACCCGGCTGATGCCTTGAGGAAGGCAGAGACATTTGAAGAGACTATGGACCATTACAAAAAGGTGAGGCAGGAAGAAGGGTTTAACTGGTAATAGGTAGGCAAAGTTAATCGTAAGGAGATTTTACTAATGGCAGAAGGAGTAAGCAAAGGGCTTACCAGAGCCAGAGAAATTTATTACGACCGGACTCGTAGAGTTAAGGAGCTTAAGGCAGAGGGGAAAAAGGTCATGGGCTATCTGTGTATCTATCCTGCTCTGGAGATGTTGACGGCTCTTGACATTGTCCCCTATAGGATATTTGGAGATATGAGAGAACTGATAACCAGAGCCGATACTTGTCTGCCGACGGTAGTTTGCCCTTTTCTTCGCTCCTGTTTGGACTTGGGGTTGAAAGGTAAGTATGACTTCTTAGATGGAGTGGTCATGGCTCATGCTTGTGATGTCGTTGAGAAGGCTGCTCACATCTGGCATATCTATCTAAACCCTCCTTATTTCCACTTTATAGATACACCCCATACAGTACATAAGGCGGCTGTGACACAACACAAGGAGCTGCTGAAGGACTTTAAAAAGACCATTGAGTCGTTTACGGGAAAGGAACTTTCTCTAGAAAGACTCAAGGAAGCCATTGAAGCCCATAATCAGCAGCGGACACTGGTGCGGGAATTATATGAGTTGAGAAAGCCCGACCCACCCCTTATCTCAGGGACGGAAACTCTTCAAGTAATGGTGGCTTTGATGAGCCTCCCTGTGGACGAGGGAAATAAACTATTGAAGCAGATTATAAGTGAGGTTAAGGAACGTAAGGATGGTCCGCAAAAGAAACCGGTAAGACTTCTTGTCTGGGGCAGTATTATAGATGATATAGCTTTTGTGGAAATGATTGAAGGGCTTGAGGCCAATGTGGTTATGGATGATACCTGCGTGGGCAGCAGGTGCTATTTCCCAGATGTGGAGCTAACCGATGACCCTCTAGATGGTTTGGCCTATCGCTATCTGGTGGAGCTCAAGTGTCCCCGGACCTTCAGGGAAGCTATTTTCGGTGAGACTAAGAAGGAACATATAGCAGACCTAGAAAGCAGATTCGGTTATCTAAGGAACTATGCTAAAGAATGGAATGCCAAGGGGGTAATCCTTCAGTCATTGAGGTATTGCGATATTCATGGCTACGAAGTGCCTGGGCTTAAGGATTATCTCGACCACGTCGGCTTGCCGAATATATATCTGGAGCATGATTACAGTGAGGCTGCCCTAGCACCACTAAGGACGAGGGTTCAGGCCTTCCTTGAGGTAATCGGCTAAAAGGCTACCTAGGTAATGGTGGAGATAATACGATAATTTGGCTGGAGGAAATTCATAATCTATTTTGCCGGAATTGACCTAGGTTCCACCATGACTAAGGTGGTAATTATTGATACGGACGGCAAAATTTGCGCTCGTGTTATAGGTTCCACTGATGCCGAGCACCGCCGTCTGGCCAATATGGTGATGGAGGAGGCGCTGGAGCGGGCTAATTTATCCTTTGGTGAAATATCCTATGTGGTAGCCACGGGCTATGGTAGATTCAATGTTCCCTTTGCCGACCGTCAGATAACAGAATTGACCTGCCATGCTAGAGGGGTGGTTACTCTTTTCCCCACTGTGAGAATAGCCATTGATATTGGTGGGCAGGACGCCAAGGGGCTTCAGATCAGTGATGGCAAGCTGGTCGACTTTGTTATGAATGACAGGTGTGCTGCAGGAACGGGTAGGTTCTTGGAGGTCATTGCCGATACCCTCGGTCTAAGGGTGGAGGAGCTAGGAGGTATTTCCTCAAAATCTAAAAATAAGGTCAAGATTAGCAGCATCTGCACTGTTTTTGCCCAGCAGGAGGTCATCTCTTGCATCTCTGAGGGAGTACCGTTAGAAGATATTGTGGCTGGGCTTCATGATGCTATAGCGGGTAGGGTGGTGAGGATGGTCAGGAGATTGAAGATAGAGCCTGATGTAGTGCTTACTGGAGGTGTAGCAAAGAATATTGGGGTTGTTAGTGCTATGAAGGAAAATTTGGGATGTGAAGTTTCTGTTCCTGAGGATCCTCTTCTCAGCGGGGCATTAGGTGCTGCCTTATTAGGAAAAGAACTCACATTGAAAGCCATGGCAAAGGGCGAACCTATTGAGAGTAAGGAGCGTCGCCTGGAGGAGGTTACCTTCTTCAAGTAGAGGTAGTTGAATATGGCTTGGTTTATGGGTATTGACATTGGTTCGGGAACCAGTAAGGGGGTTATAACTAAGGATGGTGAGCTTTTGGCTTACCATTTGCTTCCCTCCGGGGCTAACTATAGGGTGGCAGCCCAGAAGTTGAGAGAGGAGCTTCTGGCAAAGGCAGGGCTACGTCCAGAGGATATAGCCTATACTGTGGTCACCGGCTATGGCGCTGGGAATGTTCCTTTCAGTGGTTATGAGGTTGCTGACCTCCGTTGCTGTGCCAGGGGAATAAGCACTATTTTCCCCTCGGTGAGGACAGTTATTGATGTTGGAGAGCAGTCCAGCCAGGTGATTCGGCTTAGTGAGGAGGGGCAAGTGACTAACTTTGCAGTTAGTGAGAAGTGTGCTACCGGTAGTGGGCGCTTTCTCAACATTATCGCCAATGTCCTCCGTATAGACTTCAAGGATATTGGTCCTCTTTCCCTCAGGTCTAAAAATCCTGTTAACTTCACTACAGGGTGCGCCGTTTTTGGGGAGTCGGAGGCTGTTTCTAGAGTAGCCGAAGGCATCTCCAAGGAAGATATTCTGGCTGGGGTCCATAAGGCGCTGGCGGACAAAATATCTGCCCTCATTGATAGAGTTGGGCTGGAAAAGCAGTGTGCCATCAGTGGTGATGGTGGTCTTGATGTCGGGCTTATCAAAAGTTTGGAAGAGAAATTGGGGATTCAGCTACTGGTGCCTCCCCAACCCCAGATTATTATGGCTTTAGGCGCCGCCATAATGGCTGAGGAAGGTCAAAGGCTTGTCGCACCCTGAAAAACCAAAATGTTTAGGAGGTAGATTATGACAGAAAAAAGTAACTCAATCCTTGATAAGCTGGGGGTTGGTATCGGCTACAAAACCACCCATATAAAGACTATCACTGAAGCTGATATTAACCTTTTCGCTGAGGTCTCTGGGGACTTCAACCCTGTCCATATGAATGAGGAGTATGCTAAGAAGACCTTCTTCGGTGGTAGGATTGCTCACGGGGTAATACCAGTAGGATTACTCTCGGCGGCTGGGGCTAAACTTCCCGGTTTAGTCATCTTGCTTTCTCACTCAAGCAGGTTCTTAAAGCCAGTGAGAATCGGTGACACTATAACTGCTGTAGCTGAGGTAATAGGAGCACGCAAGGATAAGGGAATTGTAACGCTGAAAAATACCTGCACCAATCAAAACGGAGAAACAGTGGTTGAGGGTGAAACTACAGTAAGACTTTACGAGGCACCCTCTTAAGAAAAGCTCTAACCGGCGCTGACACTTCTTTTAGAAGCTACAGCACTTTTTATATTGGAAACTATGTCTTCCTTGGTAGCTGAGGGAGGAAAGGTGGCACTGAAACCCATCTCTTTTAGTATTGGTGTGTCCTTAGGTGGGAATATCCCCCCCATTAGGAATACAATGTTCTCCTTTATTCCTGCTTTTTCAGCTGCCTGCAACAACTCACTGCCAAGAGCTAACTCACCGCCGCAGTATGTGCTTATGCCAACAACATCAGCGGATTCTTGAATAGCTGCCGCAATTATTTGTTCTGACAGGGCATTGCCTATTAAAACTACCTCCATCCCAGCATCCCTAAGCATACCAGCTACGGTAATTATTCCTCTTGAGTGAGTCTCCAAAGGAAATTGAGCTAATAGTACTTTGATTTTCTCCTCTTGACGGGCCATAATGTTGCAACCTCTCTAAATTATCTTAATTTTACACAAAGATAGGTGATTTCCATAGTCCAAAGGCTTCCACGAATGCTCGGCGCATTTCCCCTTTGGTGACATCAGCTCTGGCACACTCAAGACAAGCCGCCATCACATTATCCCCTCGCTTACACGCCTCTTTAAGGGCATTAAGAGAATTGCTTGCCTTCTCATTGTCTCGCTGCTGCCTTATCCTGGCTAGCTTATCTCGCATCGCTTTACCTACATTGTCATCATATTCGTGAACCCAGACCTCGGGTGCCTTTAGGTCAGGGGCTCTGAAGTAATTACGAGCAACTACTTTTATAACGCCGTCAGCGATCATTTTCTGCTCCCGCTGGATATGCTCAGTCACTTTTCTATGCAGCCAACCACTAGCTACAACTTCCACCAGACCGCCCATCCTCTCAATCTCGTCTACTTCGTCGAGAATTGCTTCTTCTACTTGGTTGGTTAGTGCCTCTACATAGAAGGAACCACCTAGCGGGTCAACGACCTGGGTAACCTGTGTCTCAGCCTCAAGAATCTGCTGGGTGCGTAGTGACAGGATTGAAGCCTCTTCTGATGGTACGGAGTAGGCTTCATCATAGCCATCTACATGCAGAGACTGGGCACCGCCTAAGGCTGCTGCTAAAGCATGATAAGCTGCCCTTACCACATTATTCATAGGTTCTTCCCGGGTCAGGGAGACACCCGAAGTCTGGACATGGCATCTCATCCACATAGACCTTGGGTTTTTGGCATTAAATCTATATTTCATTATCCGATACCATAATCGCCTCACCGCCCGGAGCCTAGCCACCTCTTCAAAGAAATCATTAGCCGGAGCCCAAAAGAAGGCTAACCTTTGCGCTATCCAATCAACATCGTGGCCCCTCCTCGTCATCTCCTTAAGGATTTCAATGGCATTAGCTACAGCTACTGCCATCTCAGTCACACCAGAAGTTCCCCACTCCCGCAAATTGTAGCCATTTAGGGTGATAAAGTTCCATAGAGGAACATTCTTCCTGATGAATTCTATATTATCGCACTGTACCCTAAAATCATCCTTGGGTGGTATATATTCTGAGGCACTACGCACTACATTCTCCATTATGAAATCATTCTGCACACTGCCCGGTAGCTTATCCCAGGGGACACCCCGGCGCTCAGCCATTACCAAAAACATGGGGAATAGTATCGCTGTGTTTCTAGGGTAGTGGGTAACTATGGAAGAGCTTATTTTGTCTATGGGGATATCTTTATAGATTACTTCCATATCTTCAACGCAGTCAATCGGGACACCCACCGTGGCTACCTGCCCCAGTGCCTCAGGCTCGTCTGAGTCGAACATCTGCACGGTGGCTAGGTCAAGAGCTAGGTTCGTCCCGGTAGCACCATGCTCAAGGAGCAATTTTAATCTTCTGTTGATGAACTCGGGAGAACCGGCACTGGACAACTGGCGCTCAGTCCATGTCCTGCCCCGGTACATATTGGGGTGTACCCCTCTAGTGAAGGGTTCCTCCCCGGAGAAACCTATATCTCTCTCGTAATCAAGCTCGGCGTTGTCGAGAGGAGTATAAAGCAGCCCACGGGGAATCTCGGAACCCAAGATAGTATGAGGGGTAACCTCCCAATTCTCCCTATCCTGTTCCCGGACCACCGTATTCCTCCACCGGTCAAACTCCTTCTCCATCTTCTTCATGGCTTCTGGATTATATAGAGGAATACGCCCCCTCGGCGCCATCTCTTCCTTCAAAATTTCCTTTGTGGTTTTCTCGCCATCCATATTAATCCCTCCTTTATTATCCCTTATGTCATTCAAAATGGTAGCAGTATAATAGCGTTGGTAAGCTGGCTTGCCAAAACCATGGTCTTATTGTGTTTCAACTTTCTCGAAGGAGGCTTCTGGCAATGGTCATTCGCTGCATCTCATCGGTGCCTTCATAGATTCCAGTAATCTTGGCATCACGGAAATAGCGTTCTAGGGGATAATCCTTAACATAGCCATAGCCTCCATATATCTGAATAGCTTTAGTAGTAACAAACATGGCTACTTCAGGAGCAAAAACCTTGGCCATAGCTGCCTCTTTAATAAAGGGTAAGCCCTTATCCTGAAGATAAGCTGCCCGGTGGGTTAATAGTCGAGCGGCATCAATTTGTGTAGCCATATCAGCTAACATCCATTGAATTGCCTGAAAGTTGGCAATAGGTTGCCCAAACTGCTGGCGCTCTTTGGCGTAGGCTAAAGCTTTGTCAAATGCCCCCTGAGCGATACCCACTGCCTGAGCAGCAACCGAGACCCTGCTTGCATCGATAGCACTAAGGGCTATTCTAAAACCTTCCCCCTCATCGCCCAGGCGATTTGCCTCCGGGACGAAACAGTTTTCAAATAGTAGCTCTGCTGTTGATGAGGCTCGTATACCTAACTTATGTTCTAGCTTACCTACAGAAAAACCAGGAGTGCCTTTCTCAACGATAAAGCTAGTAATGCCTCGATGCCGTAGCGATTTATCAATAGTGGCAAAAACCACTATAATATCTGCTTCAGCGCCATTAGTGATAAAGAGTTTATTCCCATTAAGTATATAACCAGCATTTTGCCGAGTGGCAGTAGTCTCCAAGGCAGCGGGGTCACTGCCAGCACTAGCCTCAGTTAGGGCAAAGCAGGCCAACTTTTCTCCCTTAGCTACCGGAACCACAAAGCGTTGCTTTTGCTCCTCAGTGCCAAACTTGTATATAGGGTATCCAGCAAGTGATGTAGAGGCAAGAAGAATTGCGGCAGTAGAACCGCAAACGCGTGCTATCTCCTCACCGACAATAACTGATTCTATCTCACCTCCTCCACTACCCCCATACTCTTCAGGGAAAATAGTGCCCATTAACCCAAGTTCAGCCATCTTCTTAATGCTCTCAGTGGGAAACCTAGCCTCCTCATCTATTTGGGCGGCAATTGGCTCCAGCTCCTTAGTGGCAAAATCCCGTACCATTGCCTTAAGCATTTTCTGGTCTTCAGTCAATTCAAAGTCCATCTCTACCTCCTAATGAAATTTCTACTTGTAGCTGGTTAAAGCTGCCTAATGGATGGACTAATAATTTTTAGGGCAGCAGACTGAGGATTGGTTTTTCTGTGCACCAAGTCGTCAACTAGCTTTTCTAAGCAACCATCTTTATCAATCCTCTGGTAAATATAATTCTTAAGAGAACTTTCTATAGTGTCAATCAACTCTAGTTTGGCTTTTTCTTTGCGGCGCTTCTCAAGCTCTCCGCTGGAGATGAGAAACTCTTTATGTCTGAGGATTTCCCCGGCTAATTCCTCAGTGCCTTTATTAGAGATTGCCTCGGTTAAGATTATACCCGGCTTCCACTCACCGGGAAGGTGAGCCCTCATCTCAAGCATAGCTTCTAGCCCAATTTCTAAATTGCTGGCACCATCTCTATCTGCCTTATTTATGATGAAGATGTCAGCCGCTTCCAGGATGCCGGCTTTCATCATTTGAATTTCATCCCCCATCCCTGGAGTCAAAACAACAGTAGCTGTGTCAGTAACTCTGGCAATATCTATTTCTCCTTGCCCTGAGCCCACTGTCTCTACAAAGATGATGTCCTTGCCCATAGCATCCATAACATGAATCATATTTACTGTAGCCTTTGATAATCCCCCTTTCCAACCCCTACTAGCTAAGCTTCTGATAAATACATCCTTATCTATACCATAGCTCTGCATCCTTATCCTATCCCCTAATATTGCCCCACCGGTAAAAGGACTTGTAGGGTCGATAGCAATAACACCTACTGTCATGTTTTTCTTTCTGAAGATATTTATCAGACTGTCAAGCAGGGTGCTTTTGCCTGCACCCGGGGCACCCGTCACTCCAACGATATGGGCTTGTCCAGTGTGGAGATAGATGCTCTTTAGTTCCTCAATTGCGTCTGGTAGTTCGTCCTCTATGCCCCTCATAAGTCTAGCTGCGGCTAGAACATTACCTTCTAATATTTTACTCACTAGTTTCATCTTTACCTCAGGTATGTGCTAATAATTTAAAATCAATAAGTTAGCTATCCAATTAGCCGGATGCCTAGGCTTTTCCATATTGCTCACGCAGCACCCGCTTAAGAACCTTGCCCATGGGATTGCGGGGAAGCTCATTCACAAAAATTACCGACCTGGGTCTCTTGAAACTGGACATCTTGGCTCGGCAATACTCAATTACCTCGTCAGGGGTAGCTGTCTCTCCCTGTTTGAGAACTACCATTGCTCTGGGTTGCTCACCCCACTCCTCGTCAGGGACACCAATTACCGCAGCCTCCTCAATTTTGGGGTGGGAATGCAACACAGCTTCGACCTCCTCAGGGGAGATATTTTCCCCTCCCCTGATAATCATATCCGTTGCCCTCCCAGCCAGGAAGAAGTAGCCATCTTCATCCATATAGCCCATATCACCAGTGTGAACCCAGCCCTCTTTATCTATCGTCTTTTCTGTTTTTTCTTCATCCTTCCAGTATCCGGTCATTACCCTGGGTCCCCTAGCTACAATCTCGCCCACCTCCCCTGTGGGTAGCTCATGACCCTCCTCATCAATCACCCTCATTTCAACATCGGACATAGGCTTACCAATGGAAGAAAGCCGCTTCAGCTTCTTCTCCCTTTCCTCTTCAGTGCCGGCGATGATATGGTCTTCAGGTCCCAGCGTGGTAATAGTTGATGCTGTCTCTGTCTGTCCAAAGGCGTTTATGAAACTAACCCCGGGAAAGATGTCCAGCGCCCTCTTGATGACCTCTAGGGGCATAGGGGCAGCACCATAGGTTATGACTCGCAGACTGCTCAGGTCATGCTTATCAAAATCGGGATGTTCTATCAATCGCTTGAGCA
>SDBU01007322.1_pt1 | contig 12743 bp, 12 predicted proteins | sample 2277071 | NCBI WGS metagenome assembly SDBU01 (sample SAMN10397929, study PRJNA504765) | marine sediment metagenome | isolation source: marine sediment core GS08_GC12, 126 cmbsf | place: Arctic Ocean: Gakkel Ridge, Loki's castle | collected 2008 | reverse complement strand
AAAGAAAACCAGGTAAACGCCTCTTTTTGACCGTCCTGGCAATCACTCTCTGTATAAGGCTTACAGAGACATTTTTTACCAGGCACTGTCGAATGGGAGCTGAACCAAACTTTTCTCCCGTGATCTAGAGTATAAATAAAATAAGAATTTTTATTTAGAAAAAGGATCAATGGTTGTTTTTATGTAGAAGGGGATAAAAAGATTCAAGGGATGTTCTTATCTTTGTGGGAGAAAAACCTTATTTAAAAATCCTTCTCCAAAAACTTGAGTAAGTTTCGTAAAATCTCCTATTACATCTCACGGTATTTTCTGTAATCTTCTCAGATGATCTTTTTCTTTACTAAAAGGTGTACTAAGCCATATTTTGACTATATCTCTAGCTATGCGATAACCAAGTTTCCAGGCTCCCATAGTGAGAATGTTAGCATCATTATGTTCGCGAGAATAACGTGCTGAAAAAGGATTTTCACATAAAGCGGCCCGGATCCCTTTTACTTTGTTTGCTACTATAGACATTCCTATACCCGTTCCACAAATCAAAATTCCTCTATCATACTTGCCCTCGGCTACTGCATTAGCGACTTTAAAAGCAATATCTGGGTAATCAATAGTCTCTTGGTTGCAAGTACCAAAATCTTTATACTCTATGCCGATTTCTTTTAAACATTCTTTCAGGTCTTCCTTAAGAAAAAAACCAGCATGATCGCTTCCGATGGCTATTTTCATTCTTCAATTTTTCTCCTTTTTGAACTTTTATTTTTTGAAAATACTACATACTTTCTCTTTCAAACATTCTTACAATTTATGTCAAACAACATCTATAGACTAATGCTGTTTTCTCTTAGAGCCTTCAAAACATTTATCTACAAGTTTTATCTGTCCCGCGAGGTCTTAAGAACCCATAATTTGTCAGCTAATGATTGTATATAATTTTTATCTTCTAATTTATCCAGCCATTTTAATGGAATAGCTTCAATTCCATGATAGGCGCCACTGATTGCTCCTGTCATTGCACCTATTGTATCAGCATCTCCTCCAAGATTAACGGCATAAAAGACAGATTTTTCAAAACTATCGAAATACTGTAAAAAACAATAAATGGCTGTAGGAACAGAGTCAAAAGCCTCGACGCCATTACCGAGTAACTTTATAACTTCAGAAATGTCTGGCTCTTTTGACAATAGATCTTCCACGCTTTTTAATTTTGCCTTGTATATTTTATGAGAAACAGACTCTTTCAATGTATGCAAATAAGTTTTTCGATCAAAATGAGATGAAGGTTTTTCTTGAATCATCAAAGAAATAGCTAACGCTTCCAGTCCACAGCCCTCTTTTGCTAGTTCATGGATATGGGTAACTTCACTGGATTTGTAAGCCGCCCATTTTAACTCCTTCCGGTTATCGTAATAAAAAGCCCCTATGGGAGCTACTCTCATAGCCGATCCATTCCAGCCGGAGAACAGATTAGATACTTCTTGCACCGCTCTATCCCATTCCCAATCCAATTTCATAAGTTGAACGAATTTCCTCATTATTTGTCCGTAGCCTCTATAATCCTCATAAATTTGTACAAATTTTTCCGCTATGTTCCTCTGATTAATCCCCTTTTTCTCAATTAAAGATTCGGCAAGAGCAATCATAAGTTGGGTGTCGTCTGTATAGCTTCCTGCCGGTAGATATCCATCTATGAATTCATTCACTTCTCCGTATTTTTTTTGAATTTGATAATAATTTAAACCTTCTACAGGCATGCCCAGTGCATCCCCAATCGCACTACCAATTAAACAACCTCTGATTTTTGACTTTAAAACATCTTTCTCCATTCGAAATACCTCCTAGAAAGCTTTGAGTTAGGTTACAGGTCTTCACAAACTACAAAACTTTGAAGCTACACAAATAAAGGTCCCCGGACTATGCAAGACTGTAGTTGACTAGGGTCCAGGAATTTGCGGTAAGCAAAGGCTTGCACTGTTGTTTTTATCAAGGCTAACTTTTAAATAGCTCATTTATTATCTTATTCAGACGACTGCGATAATATAGGAAATTCTTTAAGGAGACATCGGGAGGGATAAGATGATCTGCGTGCGGAATGTATCCGCCTTTTTTTAACATAAGAGGAACTTTACTTTCAAGTTCTCTATCAATCGCTTTTTTCCCTTTAATTAAAGCTCTTTTGTCTATTCCCCCCATAATTTGTAGTTTGGGAAACTCTTTCCTAACCTCAATTATATTCATTCCGGCTGCTACTTCCATTGGCAGAAGACCAGTTATCCCTCCCTCCAAAAAAAGAGGGATGAGTTTCCAGCAATTTCCATCTGTATCCATTATGATATTTCGTACACCATAGTTTTTCAAAAAAGATGTAAACTTCTTGTAGGCAGGTAGCATAAATTCCCTGAATGTATCCGGAGAAACTAGAGGGCCGGTTTTATAACACATATCTTCCCACATACAAACCCAATCAATCTCGATTCGAGAGAGGATAGGTGACCAAAGCTCCATCCAGAAATCAACCAAATAGTTTATTATATCCTTTATAAGGCCCGGATCATCATAATAGCCAGTCATCAGTCTAACCTCCCCCATGAGATATCGTAGAGAACCAAAAAATCCAATCCAACCGCCTAAGTGGAGAGGATAATCCCTAGTCTTAAATTTTTCGATTACTTCATCCAAGTTTTTGGGATATCTTCCCGAAGTTTTAGGATTCAACCTCTCATCTTTGAATTTTTCCCAGTGCTCTCTATTTTTAACTGGCCATTCATAAAACTCAGGAATGCTCCCCTCCGAAGAGATTTTCTGTTTTATCCCCATCTCGTCAATAATAATTTCTCTGTTTTCCTGTTTTTCTAAAACCCTACGTTCAAATTCGGGAAAAATCCAGAAGTTCCCAGGGAAAGGCTTACTCTTTTCATCAAGATTAATCATCGTATCCGATTCTGTATAGTTTTCTCCTTGTCCTGATAAAGGGCCAACAACAGGTGTTCCTTGGACCCCTTTGCCTGGCAGTCGATCCTTTGGTATATTGCCCTTAAATTCTAACATCCCCTCCTTGTACCACCGATTTATAGTTATTCCCCAGTATCCCATCTCCCAAAAAGGAGGTGATGTCGACAAGTCAAATTCCATTGTATCCAGAAATTTTTCCCGTACAGTCACTTATTTTTTTTCTCCACAACATCTATTGTTTTAAACTACCAGCTGCTGTGCCCTTAACAAAGGTTTTTTGGAATATAACGTACATTATGATCGGAATAATGGTTGCAATATTTATCCCGGTGAACTGAAGGGCATAATTTATTGCATATTGTCCCTGAAAAGCTCTCAAGCCGAGAGGTAATGTGTTTCTCGATCCATCATTGATCAAAATCACAGCAAAATAAAATTCATTCCAACATCCTATAAAGGTTAGAATGGTTAAAACAAATATCGCGGGTAAAGCCAAAGGTAAAACGATGAGAAATAGTAGCTGAAGCGAAGAACAGCCGTCTATTCTTGCAGCTTCCTCAAGTTCCGCTGGCAGCCCCCGAAAGAATGTCCGCATTATCAAAATTCCAAAAGGAAGATGCATGGCGGTGTAAGGGAATATCAGTGACCACAGGGTATTTGTAAGACGCAGTTTATAGACAAGCGAAAGGAGAGGTCCCATTACCGCTGGATTAGGTACCGTCATTCCAAAGAAGAACATAAAAAAAAGAAGATTGTTTGCCTTAAATCGCATTTTTGCGAAAGCATAAGCAGCCAACGAACTTAATATAATGACAAATAAGGAAGTTGTAAAAGCTACAACGGCACTGTTCCATATACAAGTGCCAAAATTTCCTTCCTGCCAGGCCTCTCGATAATTCTGCCATCTTATCTGTTCTGGAAAAGTAAAAGGAGAGGAACTTATCTCTATATTCGTCTTAAAAGAACTTAGCCATGCCCAACTGACAGGGAAAACCGCTATAAAGCAAAAAACAATTAGAAAAACATATATTAACGACATTTTTACCTGTTTTTGTGTTCTGGAATTCATTTTTCTCTTCTCCAAATAAACAAAAGAGCAACTGTACTAACAATAACTGCTTCAAGCGTAGCTCCTGCGCTGGCTAAACCTAATTCATAATTAGCGATAAACCTGTATGTGTACAATTCTATCATGTCTGTGGCATAGTATGGGCCCCCACTAGTTAGAATAAATGGAATTTCAAATTGTCTTAAAGCAGTAAGTATCCGCAGGGTAATCACAAAAGTAAATACCTCACGCAAACCTGGGATAGTGATATATAATATCTTTTGCCAAAAATTCGCCCCATCGATAATTGCTGCATCATAAAGCTCCGGGGAGATACCTTGTAATCCGGCGAGAAAGAAGATCATAGAGTAAGCGTACGATGCCCAATTATATGCTCCAAATATACTAAAAAGTGCCAGGCGAGTGTCACCTAACCACGCAGAGGTCAAGAAATTCAATCCTATACTTTGAAGCACTCCATTGAGTAATCCTGCAAAGGGGTGATAAATCCAATTCCATATATAAGCAACTATTACTCCACCGAAAATACAGGGGAGAAAAAGCATTGCTCGAAATAAAGTGCGCAAAAACGAGATTTCCGATAGAAGTACCGCGAGGAAAAATCCAATCCAAACCGGTACAGCAATTGCCAGAATTAGAAATATCATGTTATGAAGAAGTGCGTTTCGGAAAAGAGGATCAGCGATGATATAAATGTAATATTTTAGACCGATAAATTTGCTCGTAGGTATTATTCCATCCCATCGAAAAAAACTCAAGATAACCGTTGAAATAATCGGACCCAGACGAAAAATAACATAAAATAGAGCAGCCGGTAGGATGTATATGTACGGAACAATGTTTACTTTACTTTTAGGCAGTTTAGTTGAAAAAATCACCTGCAATTCCTTTATGGTCTAGGTTAAGGATGTTGTTCAAGATACGGGCCCACCCAGTGGGAGACACAGATCTGTGTCTCCCACTAAAACTTAATAGACTTTCTCACAATTCCTGCTCGCTATGTGTGTGCAGCAAACGGTTTCTCTTATTCTTGTTTCAGTTTCTCGTAATCTTCGCGAGCCTGGTCCATTTTCTTCAGAACATCGAAAGGTGAAATTTTTTCTGTCATCATGCCCTGTATGAAGCTATTCAGTTTGCTAAATAGCGAAGCCGGTAAATAGTAAACGGGCCAGTACCCTATAGTCTTTCCATACTTGTTTATTGCCTGGGCGATTTCTCGTGTCAAAAGCGGAGTCTCTTCAGCCAAAGGAAAATCTATCGGAGTAATTTGACCTAGTTCCACAGCTTTCTTCGCGGCTACATAAGGAGAAACTACAAAGTCGATAAGTTGGAAAACCGATTCTCGAAGTTCAGGTTTAGTTTTGGTAGTCGCAATTATAGTAGTTCCTACTCCACCCAAAACCTCTATGTCTGTATTCGGATTAATTTGAGGTAAAGCAAAAAATCCCACCTTAAACTCCGGGCTTGTCGTCTGTATCTGCTGAATAAACCAAGGTCCCTCCAAGATGGTGGCTGCTTTTTTTGTGAAGAATAAATCCCTCGCTTGATTGAAGTCAATTCCTGTAACAAAAGGATTTGTATATCCCTTATCCACTAGGGACTTGAAGACTTTTAGACCTTCCAGACACTTTTCAGAATTTACCCACTTTTTCCTTCCTTCCATCACCGCAATATATTCTGTACCTGCACTTATGAATATGTATTCTGAGGCCATGAGAGCCGAAGGCCATCCTGCTCTTAGTCCTAAACTAGTTCCATAATATCCAGCATTTGTTAATGCCTCCAAGACGCTCATAAATTGAGAAATCGTATCCGGCGTAGAGAGTCCCAACCTCTCGAAAACATTTTTATTATAGAAATAACCGACGACTTCTATATTTATTGGTACTCCCCATTTCTTTTGATCAAATGTTACCGAATCCTGAGCGCCCTCGTAAATTCTATTATCCCATCCGTAATCTCTGTAGGCATCGTCTAAATTTAGTACATTTCCAGTTTTAAGAAGTTCTTTGAGTGCTTGTCCAGCTGCATCTGTAATTGCCACATCAGGGGCTGCTTCTTGCTGAAAAGCTATACGAAGTTTTTGCAGCGACTGAGAGAGCTCTAGGCCCTCCAGTGGAGTTTCGTATCTGATCTTTACGTGAGGAGTTCTCACCTCAAACTCACGCATCATCTTTTCCCAAAAAGGTTTAGATATACCTCCGAAACCCCAAACCACAAGTTCATTCTCTTGTGCAATACTATATCCCACGAAGTTAAAGGCAAGCATGACTCCAAAAACCACCATGAATTTAATTAGCTTTTTAAACATTTAAACCCTCCTTTAAGGTTCATTGCTTACTGAAAGGTCCAAAAAAGAGAAACTAATCTTTCAACGCTTCTCTCTTTGGAAAACACTTCTTTCCCGCAGCTAACGGCCTACCAGCTTTCTCACCTCCCTCCTGGCCTCATTTTTTCGCTCTTCCCTTGCTAAAGATCTAACTTCATTTCCATGCAAATAGGTTAAAAACCCCGATCCATATTCCCGAAGTATTACTCGTGCATCTTAAGCCCTGAGTGCTATTGCTGTTTTCCCTGTAATACTTCTTTCACAGCTTTGATAATATCTTCCTCGGTCAGCTTATACTCACTTAATAGTTCCTCTGCTGAGCCGGATTGACCAAATCTATCTCTTATTCCAATCCTTTTTAATGGAACGGGACTATTTTCGGAAATCACCTCAGCTACTGCACTTCCCAGACCTCCAATTATAGTATGCTCCTCAGCCGTGACAATGCCTCCTGTTTTGTGAGCTATCTCTACAATTAATTCTTGATCAATTGGCTTAATAGTATGCATATTCACTATGCAAGCACTGATTCCCTTCTCTGCAAGTTTCTCTCCTGCTCTCAGAGCTTTCTCGACCATTATTCCTGCGGCAATAATACCCACATCTTTACCTTCCCTTAATACTTCTCCACGACTAAAATCAAATTGATGATTATCAGAGAAAATTACAGGAGTGGGGTCCCTTCCTACAACAATAAATATAGGCCCCTTTACTTCTTCCACAGCGTATCTTAGTGCCTCTTTGGCCTCAACTCCGTCAGCGGGAACAATTATAGTCATATTAGGAATGACTCTCATAAGAGCAATATGTTCTATGGGTTGGTGTGAAGCTCCATCAGCTCCTATGGTTATGCCACCATGAGTTGCAACTATTTTGACGTTTAGTCCAGGGTAAGCAATAGTATTTCTTATTTGATCAAAAGCCTTGGCCGTGGCAAATATCGCAAAAGTACTGGCAATGGGTATTTTACCGCACAAGGAAAGGCCAGCAGCCATGTCCAACATATCCTGCTCTGAGATGCCCATATCAAAGAATCTTTCCGGAAACTCTTTGGCAAACCAACAGGTTCTGGTTGCCTTAGATAGATCTGCATCCAATACTACTACCTCTTTATGTTTTCTTCCCAACTCAACTAACTCCCCACCAAAGGCATCGCGTGTTGACAACATCTTTTGCAAGCTAATTTGTTTACCCTCACTCCTCATTTTCTTCTAACTCCTTAAGAGCCTGTATCATTTGTTCTTTTGTAGGTGCCCTACCATGAAAATCAACAACATTTTCCATAAACGAGACGCCTTTCCCCTTTGTTGTATGGGTAATAATTATGGTTGGCTTGCCCTTTAACTTCTTTACTCTTTCAAAAGAGTCTAAAATTTCCTTAAAATCATGACCATTTATTTCAATGACATACCAGCCGAAAGCTCTCCATTTGTCAGAAATGGGATTTATGTTCATTATATCTTCAACAGGACCATCGATCTGTAACCCATTATAATCTAATATGGCTACAATATTGTCTAGCTTATAGTGGTTGGCAGTCATAGCTGCTTCCCAAACTTGTCCTTCCTGACATTCACCGTCACCTAATAAAACATATACCCTGTAGTGTTTTCCATTCAGTTTACCAGCTATAGCCATACCATTGCCTACAGATAGTCCGTGCCCGAGGGAACCCGTAGATATCTCCACACCAGGGAGCCTCTTCATATCAGGATGGCCTTGCAATCTGCTACCTAATTTCCTCAATGTCAAAAGCTCCTCTACTCTAAAATATCCGCTCTCAGCCAGAACTGAATATAAGAGAGGAGCTGCATGTCCCTTGCTTAATATAAATCTATCTCTATCTTCCCATTTTGGATTGCTAGAATTATGTCTCATCAGCTTAAAGTAAAGTGCAGTAACAACATCTGTCGCAGATAAGGATCCACCTGGATGTCCTGATCTTGCCTCTGTTATCATTTTAACTATATCTTTTCTAATTTTATTCGCTTTTGACTTCAACTTAGCAATAACAAGGATCTCTTTTTGTTTAACACTTATTTCCATACTTAGTTCCTTGGGAGTTTCAATCTATACCTCTTTAGTAAATTATGAGGGTTAACTTATATATTTAATCCTCTCAGATAAGTAATTGCGTGTTTAGCTGCCGTTAGAGAATCAGGTTTTGGGAGCATCTCCATAGCTACAAAGCCATCATAATCCACCCTTATTAAAGAATCTACAATTTCTCGGAAATTTAAGTGTCCATCCCCTGGTGCACGCCTGTTGCTATCAGCGAAATGGATATGAAAAAGGTAGTCTTTAGCCTCAATTATAGCTTTGGGAATGGAAGCTTCCTCAAGGTTCATATGAAAAGTATCCGCTAAAATTTTAACATTTTGTAATCCTGTTTTCTTTATAAACTTTATTCCCTCCCCAAGAGTATTTATAAGATTTGTTTCATATCTGTTCAAGGGTTCCAGGGCCAGGATTACATTAAAGTTCTTAGCAAACTTTTCGCATTCAATTAAAGATTCAGCAAACCATTCTTCAGTATCCTTACGAGAAAAACCTTCCTTCATGCTTCCTCGTACAAGGCCTATTGGTACAACAGCGTTAAAGTGTGAGGCTAATTCAATCTGCCTTTTCATTATTTCTATATGTTTTTTACGGATATTTTTATCTGGATCTGAAAGAGATAAACCTTCTTCTACAAAAGCTGCTACAGCAGCGATGGCTGAAACATGGATTTTATTAGAGTTAAGCCATTGACGAAGTAATTTTACCTTGATTTCTTCTGGACGCTTTAAAAATAATTCGATGCCGTCATAACCCAAGCCTGATACTTTTTGAATGATTTCTTTTAAATTTCCGGTAAAAACTAAGGGACCAAATTTTGTAGGAAAAGTTGCAACGCTTATACTTTTTCTCATTTCTTTATATCTTTTTTTTACTTTAGAAGATTGCCTCATTTATGGGGAAGTGTAACAATCTTCATCAAATACACAGATTATTTTATCTCGCCCATTAAACATTTCATTTCCTAAATAAATGGAATCCAGGTTTTACAAAACATCCTGGCAGCACTAAGATCCTTGGGTTCTTGCCTATATATTTTTCAGCCTCTTTCAATGCATCCTTAAATGTATTTGTGGGGATGCACCCCATTCCCCTGGCATATCCAGGATTACGTGCCCCTGGGATAAATATGGCAGACGTATGCCTTAAAGCAATGGTTCCACAAGTAACCATAGAGAAGGCATGGTAAGCACCATAACTATAGGCAAATCTATATTTGTAAATATACTCCGGTTTGTTGGAAACCTCATCTTCAAACCTTGTTATCTCCACAAAATCCGATACCTCCTGCAGTTTATCGTATACTTCATGATAGGACGGAAACCACTCATCGTTGAACCAACCATTACACAAAGATGCACAGATTACCACCCCATTTTCATTAAAGACATCGTAATTCCTTGTCAACTGTGCTCCTATGGCCTGAAGCATTAAAATTGGATTAGTGCCATGGCCAGGGCCATAGTGAAAAACCCTTGGCTCGCCAAAGATCAATACATCGAACTTATCCTTAATATCTAAGTAAACCTCTGTCCTTTTATTCGCTAACTTCCAGCTTTCCTTTTGGACTAAATCTCCATCTCCGGTGTAAACGCCTAATACTTGATTGTCTGTTCCTAAGACAGCATCCACAAAGAAGAATTTTTTGTCCATGCCCTTTTCAATGGCCTTGCCAATTGCATCAAATCGCTTGCGCATTTCACTTTTAGCCACGTTTGCGGGTATAAAACTGGATGCATGCATAACACTGGGACAATGATGACAGCGAATAGACCTCCAGGTTGTCATCCCTGTGGCTATCATTTTATACCCACCGCTGTAGCCCCCATAGGGGTTGCCTAAAACATGGCCAATTGAGATCGCTATATCCGATTCTACCACACCCTTACTAACCTCAACCACATCTCCCAGCTCATCAAATCCAAAATTTACAATATTATCTTTATCTTCAGCATCATGCCAGATTAATCTATCTGGCCAGAAATAATCCACTATTTCTTTACCAAGATACCAATCCAGTTCTGCTTTGGTATTCTTACGGTGCAGTCCACTGCATATCATTAACTTGATATCTTTTTTATCAACTCCTCCCTTAGTTAATTCCTCCACAATTAAGGGGATGCAAACTTTACGGTGGGCCTCCTTATGTGCGCCACCCTTTACCCTATCAGGACAGAGAATAATAGCTTTCTTTCCCGGAGCTGCCAGCTCTTTTAAAGGTGGCATTCCTAAGGGGTTTTCAAGGGCTTTTCTTGTTGCCTCGTAAGGATCCACTTTGGGGGGATCTTGTCTTAAATCCTCGGGTTTTAAGATTGTTGCATTGTCAGGTACCTCCACAGGCATCTTTGTGTCACCATACTCAATAAAGACTGACTTCACTATCTACTTCCCCTATCCTTTTACTTCGATATTTAAAAGCTTTTCGTAAACCTTAATTACACTTGCCGTATCCTCTTTCCCAAAGCCCATCAATTTTGCCATCTCATTAAGGCGCTGGTTCGCTTCGGAGACAAATAGAGGAACGCCAATCTGCTTCGCCATTTGGATACCTAGGCCCATATCCTTGTGCAATAGGTCAATAGCAAATAGTGGTTCAAAATCCCTGTCTAAAATCTTTGGACCTAATTCCTTAAATAGACCGCTAACAGAGGCAGCCCCACTGTCGGCAATGGCATCATATAATACCTTGGAACTCATACCAAGCTTTGTGCAGATAGCTAAAATTTCTGCTGTGATGGAATTTATAGCTCCCAACATCATATTATTCAAAAGTTTTACTATGTTACCATAACCGGAAGGGCCAATATAGATTATCTTTGCTGCCAAAACCTCCAATACTTTGCGGGATTTTTCTAAATCCTTTTTGTCTCCTCCCACTGGTAATGTCCAATTTCCACACTTTTGTGGACGGCCTAATACTGGGGCATCAATATAGCCGACGTCCACTTTTTTAGCTTCCTCTACATTGTGCTGAGTGGAAAACGGGTCCACTGTGCTAAGGTCAACTATGATGTGGTTACCCTTGAGATTTTTTAATATTCCATCCTCTCCAAGGACAACCTCTTTTACATCGGAGGGCATAGGAAGGGAAAGAAGGATAACTTCCGCATATTCCGCTACCTCCTTAGGTGAATTTACAACTTTAGCTCCCAGTTTTCTTGCCCTTTCCTCAGCTACCTCATCTATATCCCTGGCAAAAACCGTATATCCAACATTGATTAACCCTCCTGCCATTTTAGAGCCCATTGTTCCCACGCCAATAATTCCTACATTCATTTAAAAATTTTCCTTTGTTTAAGAAAATATCACCATTGCATTCTGTCAAACCAATCCAGAACAGCTTTCCTCGTTTTCTTGATATGTTCTTTAGCCATCTTCTCGGCAAGATCGAGATTATGATTAACTATTGCTTCTGCAACCTTTTTATGTTCGCTTAAGGATATCTTAGCTCCTCTTTCTGGAAGAGCCATTGACGTAGACATTAAAATCCTGGTTTGATAGTAAAGATGTTGTATCATCTCACAGAGTCTTTCGTTTTGGCTGATCATCCCTATTAAATTGTGAAATTCTAAATCGAGGCGAGCATATTCCTTCAAACTGTTTTTCTTTATGCACTCCTCGGAAAGTTGAACAATTGAACGGAGTTTCTTTGCTTTATCTGGGGTTATCTTTTCCGCTGCATTTTTAGCTGCCAGACCCTCTAAGACCTCACGCAGATTATAAATCTCCACGGCATCTTTGCGCAAAATACGTGTTACGAAAACGCTTTGATGTAAATCTCCCTTTACAAGACCGTCCCTTTTTAGTCTGGCTAACGCCTCTCGCACGGGAGTCTTGCTGACACCTAATCTGTCAATTAATCCCCTTTCAACCAATCTCTGGCCAGGAAGGAGCCTTCTCTCTATAACATCATCTCGGAGAATCTTATAAACCTTTTCAGTCTTGCTGGGATAATTTTCCATTATTTTCCAGCTTACTTTTGTAATTTGATATACCAAACATTATGATATATAGTATGCTAAAGTATACTACAATTTTCTCATCTGTCAACTCAACTTTGCCAAAATGTCTAAATCTGTATCGCTCTATGCTATATATGTTTTTTTTGCTTTAGCCTGGAGGGAGGCAAGTGCTACAAGTTTTCGTCTTTGTCAACATAAGGTGAAATGCCGAGTCTTAGAAATCTGGTAGATCAATCTTTTCTTGCTCATTTACTATAATTTGGGAGTGAAGAACCTGCAAGGATCTAACCTCATCATTGGGAGGAGACAGTCTGTATCTCTTTAAGTGAAATGACTGAAGATTAATTATTGCTAGTCCTTCTCCTCTTGTACCAAT
>SDBU01007321.1_pt1 | contig 12743 bp, 13 predicted proteins | sample 2277071 | NCBI WGS metagenome assembly SDBU01 (sample SAMN10397929, study PRJNA504765) | marine sediment metagenome | isolation source: marine sediment core GS08_GC12, 126 cmbsf | place: Arctic Ocean: Gakkel Ridge, Loki's castle | collected 2008 | reverse complement strand
CGGAGGAATGGTAATTAATTGTGATAATTCTTTTATTAATGGAGCGTATTATTAAAATTACCAGGCAAAGCACCTACTAACAGCTTCAACTCCTTATTTTTTAATTCTTAGTGATAATCTCCAATATACTGGAGTTCAAGAGAATAGGTTCGAAGAAAGAATGATTGTTCAACGATTTGGGAAGAACTTTATTTTTAAACAGATTAATCTCAAGAAAGGCTCAACACCATATTATTTATTGTTGCTCACGGATGATCCAGTTTTCCAGAAAGAAGATTTTGAGACTTTCGCCAATTTACTGAAAGAAATTCTTCTTAAATAATGGGATTGATCAGCAGAGCTTCTTGGATATGGGATCTCTATTGTAAAGAAATAAAGAAAAATTTCTCAACTAATTTACTTAATCACTCTAAAACTAATATTAATAAAATTATATTTTCATTAATATTGTATAGTGCAAAGAATCAAAATAATACAAAGACTGATAGGTGAATCAAGCAATAATAATATGTCAGAATTGTGGGACAACGAATAATGAACTGAATACTCGTATATGTAGAACATGTGGGGCCCTACTTCCAGTTTCTTCAAGATCAAAAAGGAAGAAGCGTACAAAATCTAAAAAAGAAACCTCTGACAAAAAAAGCTCCAACCAAAAAGTGGAAATGCAGGTAGAGCAGTCAAATCCAGTACGAAATTCAATGGATTTACATGAAATTCCAAAACCAGATGATATTGTGGAAATTTCTGAAGACCCCAAAGAAATTATTAACGAAAATGCTGAATTAATTGAGATTAATACTCGTATGAGTGAACCAGAACAATTACCTAAGGAACCAGAAAAAGCTGGCCTTCAAGAAATTACACCCAAACCCTTTCAAAGTTCAATCTTAAGCCATAATCGAGATTTTTCTCCACCTCCTCGAAGTATTGATCCTATCTCGGATGCATTTAGTGAACTCAAACGATCTGTCCTTGAACCAGAGAAAAAAAAGCCTAAACCTAAATCGCTACCCTCCTTGACCCCAATACCACAAGAAAAGTCAGATGAGGATGCTATAATTTTAAAACAAAAAAGATTAGAAAAAGATATGACGGAAGTTTTGGGTTTTTTGTCAGAGAAAATATCTATTAAAAAATTGGAAACTTCTGAACCTAAAATTATAAAAGCAAAAAAGGCTAAAAAAAAAATACCCCCAGCGAGTATGAATGAGATTTTAAAAAGTTTAACAGTAATGGATTCAAGAATTGAAGCCTCAGCAATAATAAACAGAGATGGAACGATATTAGCCGCGGGAATTTCAAATAGAATTTCGGAATCATTATTTTCGACGATCGGAGTAAATCTTTCGATGATTGGAACAGATATTATCCAAGGTTTAAGTGCAGGAGTGTTGAAATCAATCTCAGTGAGGGGAAGTGAAGGCATAATGGATCTAGCCCCGATCGATAGAGAATCAACGAATTTAAAAGATATGATTTTAATTTTATTCTCTCATCCCAAAGTGAGAAGTGGGATAATTTCTATGGCTGTTAATAATGTACAAAAGCAAATTAAGCATTATTTAGGCCTAGATAAATAATATCTTTTAAACTGCTTACTATAGAAGATCCTCATTAATTTTAGAGCTCATTTCTTAAATTTTTCTAATTTCTCTTGTATTATAATAAATTTTTTATCTGAATTTTTTTGAAATATTGTAAATTTTTTGGTAATTCTTGCAGAAACGCATTAAACTCATATATAGATACAATCGGTATTAGATTTTCATTTATCTTAATACTATTATCTTCAAGAGTAACTATTATTGGAATGAGTAAGAAAGGTATTTTTTTTTTAAAATTTGAAATTTTTCCTATAAGTTTTAAAAGGAGATTGGAAAATGCAACGGAATTTTCTTTTAGAGCAATACATCTACTAAATTGTAAATTAGCAGCTTTATTCATTGAACCGTAGGAATCTTTTCGCTTCCACTGTTTGGCATCTATGATGAGGATATAATTTAGATAAATTCCAATAACATCAATTTCAAACCTTTTTTGTGTAGTATTTGATTTTAGTTTTGAGCCATCTGAAAATCTAAAATTTGTCAAAGATAAATAATTATTTCTTGATAATATCTCTTTAATCAATCTTTCAAACCCACTATAATCTAATATTCCCGAGAGAAACCTAATGTCTTGATCCAAAAACTGAATAGATTCGACTATAAATGTAATTTTATCAATAACAACATACACCTGTTGGAAGTTTCCCCTTTTAAGAGAGATGGACTGGAATCCTTCTAAAAAATTCTCGAGGTTTGATTCTCCAATTTCCTCAAGAAAAGGGATATTTGTTATTTCAAGCCACACTTCTAAAACTTTTGAATCAATTTCTTTTATATTGTAGTAAATTTCAGTAAAAAGCTGTTTTAATGAAGAATCAATCCTTACCATATAGTTAATCAAGATTAATTTCATAAATTAAAACAAAGAGAGTCTGGAAATTCTAGTAAACATTTACCAACGATATAGGTTTTTCAATGTTAGGGTTGATTTAACCCCTTAATAATTTTTTTTTTTAAACCTCATGAATATAATAATTCAAAAGCAAAATTTAAAACTCAAATTTAGACATCTTTATCATCATGGACTTATTTCCATTAGTTTTTAGAACCGAAGGGGATTTAACCGAATTTAATTCTTCGAGAATTCTTGATAGTATTATAAAAGAGACGGGATTAAATGTAGAAGATGCTAACAAAATTACAGAACTCGTAGTTAGAAGAATTGTGAGTTCTGGTATAAAGTTTCTCTCAGGGCCACATATTAGAGAAATTGTGTGTTCTATACTTTCTGAACAGCATTTTGAAAATGAACGTAAACTTTATACTCGAATTGGGATCCCCTTAATGGATTACGAAAAAATTCTGGAAAGTTTTTGGGAAAAAAAACAAGGTCAAATTGTAAATCCTGAGAAAATACATCATTGGGCAGCTAACCGAATTTCTGAAGAATATGCGCATTTGAGAATTCTATCAAGTGAGGAAAGCAAAGCTCATTTAAATGGAGATATTAATATCGATAAATTAAGATATTTTGATCTAAGACCCTTAAGTCAATTATGGGACCCACGAATCATTTTACAAAATGGTGTCCCGCCTTTTACAAGCTTTAACCAGTGCTGTAGTTTAAAACCAGCGAAGAACTTCAAAACCGCGCTACATCACCTAATAAAATGGATAATGATGACTCAAAATGAATTTAGTGGATCCCAAGGATTTAATTTTCTCACTCCATTTTTAGCTCCATATGCGAAAGGAATAAGTGAAAATGAATTAAAACTAATAATTAAGAATTCTATTTTCGAGATAAATCAGATATCTACTATAACAAGTAGAAAGGTATCCCCAATTTCATTTTTAGTTTATCCTACTTCTTGGGAAGCATTATCAAAATTACGCGCAATTGGTCCTCAAGGTAAATTGGAGAACCTCTATGAAACTTATCAGCAGGAATCCTTAAAAATATTTAATGCTCTAACACAAGCCTTTAAAGAAGGTGATGATAATAACAATTCTTTCAAAACCCCTCAACATGAAATTTTGATAGACAATAAATGGTTTGATAAATACGAGGAGATTTCCTCAAATATAACAGATGAAATCAATACCCAACAAACACCCTTTCTGCTGAATTCCAAAACGTTTGGTTCGAAAAATAAAAATATTGTTGATTTCACTGAATCTGAATATCGAAATTTTGGAATTTTACAGGAAGTTTGTATAAATTTACCACGTTTAGCTTATTTAAGCAAAGAAGAAGATAAATTTTTTGAGCTGGTTAACAGTACGATGAATTTATGTTCCCAAATCTTGGTTAAGAAGTATAAAACAATAAAAAAAAGGCTTAACTCTAACTTTTTACCGTTTTGTGGCGGAATTGTAAAGAATAACCCGATATTTAAGCTTGAGGAACAATTCCTATCCTTAAGTTTTGTAGGATTAAATGAAGCCCTTAAAATTTTAACAGATTTTGAGTTGCATGATAATACAACGGCGTTTCACCTTGGGAAAAGAATCGTTGGTAAAATGAATAAAATTTGTTTAGAGTTTTCTAAGAGAGACAATCTTTCATATTTGTTGAGCGAAAATCTATCAAAAAAAACACCCTTTAGATTTGCTAGGTTAGATAAGAAACATTTTCCTAAAATGTCAATTCCTCAATTTAATCCAGATATTTACTACTATACTAACTCATTACATTTTCGGAAGAATTCTAAAATAGATTTACTTGAGAAATTAAGAAAGCAGGAAGAGTTTCATATTTTAATGCAAAACGGGGCAATTGAATATGTTTCTTTAACGGAACTTAAGGAAAACGATATAACTTTGGAGAATTTAATTAAACAATTTTTTATTGGATCTGAGCTTGTAAATTTAAAATTTTATTCTGATACCAGAGAATCTAATAGGGAAAAGTAATTATTTAATAGTTATTATTATTTTGGATATATTAGACTTTATAAGATTTTAAGTTCGAGCACATTAAAATAAACTATTTTCATATTTACCTTAAGGCTAGGTATATATGATGTAGTAATAACAACTTTCAATAAATCGATTATAAATGGAGATGAATTCAAAACCATTAGCGACAATGAATCTGGGATAATAAAAGCAGTAGTTTTGAGTGTTTTTGATGATAGAGGACCAGTTCCAAAAATTATATGGCCCGAAAACTTAAATGAGAAAGCGGGACTCTTGATTGCCATGAAGACAATAAGCTTACTCATGGGTGATTCTGTTTACCAAGATTCACAAGGGCTAGGAGTAGGTGTCAACTATTTCGGAATATTGCCTTTTCCAGATTTAAAATTAAACGGGTTGACTTATTTTTTTCTTATTCCAGAAAAGAAGGCGCGTGGTCAAGCATATGCATCAACAATTACAATACTTATAAATGAGGAAGACCGGATTTTTTTCTATGAGAATATGAAATATCTAAGGATCATAATCGATAAAGCGGCAACTCAAATTCAAAAAGAAAAAGAATTTCAAGCACAAAAGAATATTATGGACGAAATTCGAAACGAGTTGTTTGAATTCACACAAGAATTGAAGGATCCTCTTTCAACAAAAAGACAGTTAAAGATCATACTCAGTGGATTAGATAAAGCAGGGAAATCAAGTTTCTTGCTTGGTATAAGAAGAAGATATTCAGAAATTATTAAATCGTTACCTACTAAAGGTGTAGAAAGAACAGAAGAAAATCTTTTTGAAGAACAAAATTCTCAAATCTTAATCTGGGACATTGGCGGTCAAATAAAATATAGAGATCGATTCCTTGAAGAGAGTAAAATGTATTTATATAATGTAGATCTTGTCTTTTTCTTTATTGATATACAAGATATAGAGAGAATTGGTGAAGCTCTAAATTTCTTCCGAAGAATAACAGCTAAATTGGTTGAATTAAATGAATATCCTCCGATAATAGTATGTTTAACTAAATTTGATCCTGATTTACAAGGCTCTAAAGAAATTTTTAAGAATTTAGAGATTATTGCTGATGAAGTGGAGAAAAGATCGGATAAATTTCTAACGAAAATATTCCAAACTAGTATATTTGACCATTGGAGCCTTGTTACAGCTTATTCATATGGACTTTCTCGGCTTAGTCCTAATCGTGAATTATTCAGAAATCAATTAGAGCAATTTGCAAAGAAAACCAATTCAGATGCAGTTTTATTATTAAATGAAAACGGAATCATATTATCAAATTTTTCTAAATCTGAGATTTCTGAAAGAGTATTTGAAATATCTGCACCCTACTTCAAAAATTTATATAATACATTTAGAGAATTCAAGTTGCTTGAACAAGATTTTCTCGTTTCTTCCGGAATTGGTGATAAGTCTAAAAAAGTTATCTTTAAAAAAATACAAGCTGGAAAATATAACCTATATCTCTTGCTTTTTATTGAAAAATCTCTTGAAATTGAGAAAATTGAAAGGAATTTACCCGAATTCTCTAAAAATCTAGTAGAATTAATTTCTACTTATATTTAAGAAAAAATAAAAATGAAAAAGGTCAAATTTTAATATTCATAATAATCAATTTCTTTTTTTCCACTCCTTTTAAAAAGCAATATCAACGTTATTACAACTGCAGCTACACCAATTACTATAAAAATATCCTGTAATATTATTAAACAAAAGTTTACTATCTTGATAGGGTGGAGTGTATTGAGTTAGTGTAGAGTTGGGCATCCTATCATTTAACCTCGCGAATTTAAAATAATAATCTCCCAGACCAGAATTATGTGTTAGGGTAAAATTAATTTCTACTTGATATGTAACACTCTGAGTTATATTAAATTTAGAAACGCCATTATTTGGAGAAGCACTTAAAGGGTACGGATAAGGGGCTACTTTTGGTATTACTGTTGTTGACCAACCTGAAATTGCAGTTGTCAAAAAGAGAAGGTGAAAAAGATAGAACTTTGTTTTAGCTTTCATTCTGGAAAATCAGTATAATTTTTATAAAAGGTATAAAACTTTCCTCTTATAATTTTTGTTGTTTAAAAAAATAGGAGCATTCTTAAGAGTAAAGTTTTATTATTTTACCAATAAGATAATAATGTTTTTCTGGTTTTGATTTGATCTACAAGGTTTATTTAATAGATGCAGATAGTGGAATCTCAATTTTTGAGGTTACGTTTAGAGAATTGAAGAAAATTCAAGATGATATCCTAACTGGGTTTTTCCAGGTAATTAATAAAACAATAGATGTAATACAAGAGTCTATGACAAAAGGAAGACGTGTAAATGAAATGAATCGAATTGTAGAATCGGAGGATTCAACGATACTAATATATTTTCATCCTCTATCAAGAGTTCTCTTTTGTTCTATATCGGATGCTGATGACGATACTGAAAAAATAGAGGAAATAATACACAATATTGCCACTAGGTTTTGGAAAAAGCATCAATCAGATCTCAAAGTCTTTAGAGCGACTACAGAGAAAAGTAGATTTCAAACTTTTAGCGCTGATGTTGAAAACCTCACCATTGGTGGAAGAATTGCTGAAGTCTATCCAAAACTGCTTGTTGTCAAAAAAGTCTTGGAAAAGGTATTATTAATGGGAATGATTGATGAAATAGACTTTCAAATTGCTTTACTATGCACAGGGAATAGTTCCCCTCTAAAAATTTCAAGGTCAACCAAAAAAAAAAAAAAAGAAATCCATGATATTTTAAAGAAATTAGATGAATTAGATATCATTGAATTCTAAGAAAAATAGATTTTACCTCCTCGAGAGAAATCTCGAATAGAAAAAAATAAAAGTTCTCTCATTTTATCAAAATTACCTTTTATTGAATGCAAAAATTAAAAGATGATTATGGAGAATAAAACAGACATCATTGCTCGCGTAAAAAGTCCTGCTAGAGGAGGACGTTTAAGAACTGGTAGTGGTTTTTCAAGAGATGAAATAAAGGGTGCTGGAAAAGATATACATCAATTACGCACTCTAAATATTAGAATTGACTATTTTAGAAAATCAGTTTATTCTGAAAATATTGAGAAGCTAAAAAAACTAAAAATCCCTGACAAAGTAAGTAAAAAGAATAAAACTTTTGTCAAAAAAGAAAAGAAAACTACACCTTTCAAACCAAGAAAAGAGAAAAGTTTACAACAACCTAGTAAAATTCAAGAAAAAACAACCAAAATACCTTTATCTACAAAAAAGCCAAAGTCCAAAAGAAAAGAGAAAGTTAAATCGGTTGAAGCAAAAAAGATCAAAGCTAAAGCTGAAGGAACACCATTAACTGAATTGGGAGGACTGGGTGCCGCAATAGCAAAAAAATTCAATGACCTGGGTGTTAATACTATTGAGGAACTCTGTAAAGAGAATTCCGAAGAATTAGCAACACTAATTAAAGGGGTTTCTGTTGATCGAATAAACAAATGGGTTGAAGAAGGAAAAGAATTAATAGATAGCTAGAGAATCCTTGAATTCTTCTCAATCTTTGCTTTTTTTATAGTATACAATCAAATTAGGATTATAATAATCATGGAATATAATTATTATGTTTACAAAAAACCTGAAATCAATTTGATAATCAACAAAATGCCTATTTGGTTTAGAGAAAAGGAATTTACAGAAAACGAAAATAACAGTTCTCTTGTTTTACATTCTGAAAATAGTTATGATGAAATTTGGGGTCCAATTTCTAAAATGGAAGTCACATGGGAAAAAAAAGAAAAAAGAAATTTATTTTATTATAAGGAAGTTGAGGCTACTATTCAGACTTACAATTCAATTGGTTTTATCGTGACTGAAAAGGAAAGGGGTTGGTTAATGAGTCATGAATTTACACATTGGTATGGTCACCGGCATAAAATGATAAGAAAAAGATTTTATCTTGAAAAAGTTATCCATGGTATTTTTTATTGTGAAGTGTCTGAAAGATTATTCCATATTCATACATCAATAATAGAGAGCATGTATGAGAATTATAAACCCTATATATTGAAATCATATAGTTCTTTAATTTGTCATTAGTTCTTAATTTTCTGAGCTAGGATAAAGAAATTATCCTTGTTAGTCGGCCCACCCATAATCCTAAATTCTCTGACTGTAAAAATGTTTAACAGGTTTTTGATTTCGCGTTTTGAAAAAAAGTGATAGAAACGGTAGTATACTTTCCTTTCTTTTGATAGCGTCCAGGGGACGTAGATGTCACCAAATTCTTCAAGACCTTTATTTTTTTGCAATTGGTTATGCTTTAAACTTAAACTTCTTTTTAGCCAACTTAAAATAAAAAAACTACGATATTTCTTTTGCCATTTTCGCCATATTGTAATAATTATTTTCCCGTCATTTTTTGTAATTTTGAATATATCATTAAATAATTTTTTCCTGTCTGATTTGTTCTTAACATGGTGAATTGTGGCTATTGAAAAGATATTTTGAGCAGAATTATCTTTAAAGGGGAGATATCTTATATCTGCCTGGAGTACCTGGATAAGTTGGGATTCAGATTTAGAGTAGATATCAAGATTATTAATATCATTATGGGCAATTTTTAGGAGCTTTAGAGAAATATCAACACCTATAATTTTTTTAGGATAACTTCCCAAAATTTTAAAATTTCGACCATTAGCGCAGCCTAGATCAAGAATTATACCATTAAACGAATATCCCTTATTAATTACAAAATTTAAAAAAACTTCAAGTGGCTTCCATGGTTTTCTTCTTTTTGAGTGATAATCTTTGGCAATTTGGTTAAAACTATAGCCCTCCATTAAATGATTAACTTCTTTTTTGTATTAAAATATAAAAGTTAATATAGATTTATAATTTTCAAGGTTATCAAGTGAATAAATTAAGAAATCGGGAAATGGAAGATATTCAAAATTTTCTAAATAAATTTCTAAAAATGGTGAAAATAGAAGTTTTTGACTATTATGAAAGGACGCAATCATACTTAAAAGACCTTATTTCATATAAAAAGGTTAATTTAAAAAAACAAACAAAAGATGAAAATGAAGAAGTTTTAAAAGAAACACTAGAGAAAATTCTAAAAGCTATAAAAACAGGGCTTAATACTATTGGTGTTCCGATAAATAATATTACTCTGGTTCAAACCGCATTTTTAAATGATGTATATAAAAATGGGAATGCAAGAGATAGTTATGGCTCTTACCTTGAGTTATATTTTAAAGATTACATAAATCCAATTTTGTTTACAATTATTATTGAGTATTTGTTTGATATAGAGGTCCAAAAATTTGAAAATTTAAAATTATTCAAATTAATCCCTCACAATTTCATTGAGAAATTAAATTTTATTAAAGAGAAAAATATCGCAACTTCCGCTGTTAGGAAATTGTTTATTCAAAATAATTTTGATGGTGTATTAGATTTTACAAAGTTGACTTTGATAAAAGTAAAAAGCCACATAAATATTTTAGATAAGGAGAGATATACTATAGAATCAGAAAAGGGGGAAAAAATAAACAATGATATTTTAACGAGACTAGAAAGAGCAAAAATGAATTCAATGGAAAGACTAAAACGCCCAAAAGATAAAATTGCTAAAAATTATACTGAAATCTTACCTTCTAAGCCTCAACCGGAAAATATACCAGTTTCACAACCGAAATTAGACTTACTAGCCATTGAACAAGATAAGAAAGCTTTATATTATCTAGCAAAACCTCCCATTGTTAATCCCGATTTAACTCAGAAATTTAATATCAGTTTAGGAAACTTATTAAATTCAGGAGCAAATAATCCATACTTGTTAGATTTAGAAAATCTTTATTATTTTATTTCAATTTTAAAAATGCTAAGTATTGATTATCCTTATACATTGATTGAAATTAAGGAGATCTTGAAAAGACATGTAAAAGATAAAGTCTTCAGTGGTTCTACTGATAGGCTTCCTGATTCAATAAATATATTTTATGGCCTTTCAATTTTTAATGAGTTTAATTTAATTGCAAGCTCAGATATCATTGATATTGATGAAACGGAAAAGTTTCTGAAATCTGAATTTAAAAAATTTTTACCAGAAAAGCTAAAAATAAATTATTACACGTTGCTGAGTTTGTTTATCTTGAAAAACATTGATTTTATAAAAGAAAATGAAGGTGATTGGTTCAATCGAATTAGAAAGTTAAATATATTGAGTTTGGAAAACTTTAATCCAATTTCAGATATCTATCATATGTCTGCTTTTATAAAATTATTAGATAAAATTGCTGACATTCCTGAAATTAAAAAAATATATTTAAATGAACTGAAAAATACCTTGAATTCACAACCATCTTCGAACAGGCTAATAACTGAATCTGCTAAGGCATTATTATTGTTGGATTTTTTAGATGTTAAAAACCAAGAATCAATTTTAATTAGACACTTACTAAAAAAAATAATCGGTACTACTAAATTTTTCAATTTGGAAAATTTGAATATAGATTTTAATTGGCGGAATGATAAATTAGCATATAAAGTAGAATTAAAAATGTTATTTTGGGCGTTACTAGCTTGTTCTCAATATTCCACTTTAAATCTCTTAAATCTTTAATTTTACTTATTTAAATTTTCCAATTGAAGAATTAACTTAAGGAATTTCTTCACAGAAGAATTTTCGTGCCTAATTTTAACATTTTTGTTCCAAGTTTCATTGAAGATTATATTTTCTTTTAATTCCCGCAAAGTTTTAGTTGCTAATGCCAACAAATTTTCCTTATTTACAATTGGTTTATCTCCTTTAATCCCCTGACAATATAATTTCGCTTTCTCAGTATAAAAAAAATGAATTTCCTTTTCAAGTCTTATATTTTCATTTATTGATTTGTTAAATGAAAATGGGAAGGTCCTACAAAACATCGGCCTAATATTATATATTAAACATTCTTTATTCTTTCTGTTATAGAAATAACACTCGCCAAATTTGTTTTTAACAAGTCCAACAAATGCCAAACCTTTTTCTGTTTTTATTGGTGAGATGACCATTTTCTTAAGATCATTCCCCGACAATTCTTTTTCAAATATAAAAAATCCAATGACGTCAATTAATTCTTTTAAATCTAATCTTAAGCTTTTGGAGATCCTTAAAATATCACTATAAGTCAAATTTACTAAAGTATTTTTATCTGAACAACAATTTCCACACCTTGTACAATTAAAACGTAGTTTATTTATGTTGTCCATTGAAATTAAAAAGAATTCATTATTTTAATTCTTTATGTAGGAATTTGGGAATAACTGGGACGATTATTTTCTGTTTAATTAACAATTTTATCGCTTCAATAGGAAGAACCCTGTTTTCCTTATAGAATTAGCTGATTATATCGTTTAGATTAATTAAACTGTTGCTATAGTCTGAATCTGACGGGATCACATTTAATGCTCGAATTTTTATTCTTGATAGATATCTTTTCTTAACTAATTTAATAAAATCGATTACAGTTGAGAATGTAAAAGCATACTTGTAATATAATTCAATTTTTTCCTATTGAGAGTTTATTTTGTAGAAATACAAGAGTTATAAAAATCTCTAAGTAAGAAATAGATAATTGAAGTAATTTAATTGGGTGAGAACTCTTCCTTTAAAGTTTTCATTAGAAACTTCCTTTCTTCCACAGAAATGGAATTAACGTCAATCCCGAGATTATTATAATTATCGGGAGGGAGATCTTCAGCTAAAGATAATATTACAATTATAGCATTAGTGACAAAATCTCTATTTTTCTCGTGATCCAATAGTTTCATCATTTTTATTAATAAATTACTTTTCAGAATTACAGTCTTTTGCTGGTTTACGCTAACATTCTTAAAATTTTCGATTATTTTTAAATAGTAGTCTAACTCACAATCTTCCGAAATATTCATCTACTTTTTAATCAACAATTAGATTCTATTAAATTAAAAAGAAAATGATTTTTTAAGTCTGTTTATTTTAGCTCTTTTTTGTTATGGTAATGCTCACAATTAAATTATTTTAAAAATTTCCTTGGTTCTAATACCAAACTAAGTCATAATTTTAGTGAATATAATTTGTGTGAAAAAAAATGTTTAATGAATTCCAATATTCATATGGGAAATCAACCCATTAAATGAAGTGGTTATAATTTCTTTTAGAAATTCACCATATCGATAAAAAGATTAATTTAACATTAAAAAATAGATAACATCAATATTAACCTGCTTAAATCCTATTGATAAGTGTTCTTTTACATGTTATGCAGGA